>Ga0082212_10003245_pt1 | contig 23189 bp, 18 predicted proteins | sample TergutNt197P3_FD_71548 | JGI IMG/M metagenome (GOLD analysis project Ga0082212, IMG submission 71548) | Neocapritermes taracua P3 segment gut microbial communities from Petit-Saut dam, French Guiana - Nt197 P3 | ecosystem: Host-associated > Arthropoda: Insects > Digestive system > Gut ...
AAATTAGAATAAATTATAAAATAAATTATAAAAAAAATTATAAAATAAATTAAAAAATAAATTATAAAATAAATTATAAAATAAATTATAAAAAAAATTATAAGAATAAATTATAAAAAAAATTATAAAAAAAATTATAAAATAAATTATAAAGCAATTTTATAAAATAAAAAAGAAAGAAATAGAAAAAATATGAAAAAAAGAAATATTAAGTCGAATATAAAAATATAAACTCAAACATTCTAAAGTTCAATGAAAGAACCAATTTCCTCCATAATTTTGAAAAATTCCTCAACAGTTTCTAAACGATCCCAATCACGTTGTAATTCACAAATCATTTGATTAATACTGATTAAGTTTGCACCTGCTTGTTCAATACGTCTTAAAGCTGTTTCATGTGCAAGTTTACTAATACCTCCAACAGCATCTACAACTGGGTAAACTTCAAAACCTTCTTTAAGTGCATCAATTGTAGGGAATGTTAAGCAAGCTTCTGTCCATAAAGCACAAATTATAAGCTTTTTACGATTAGTTTTTTTAACTGCTTCATAAAACTCAGCGTCTTCCCAAGCATTAATTGATGTTCTATCATAGGAATCTATTCCTTCAAGTTCAGATTTTAAACAAGGAATAGTATCTTTATTACGACCATTAGAAACATTTACTGTGGAAAGCACTATAGGTAACTTATATAACTTTGCAATTTTTGCAACAGACATAATATTGTTAACAAGATCTCCATGAATCATTGAATTTATTGAGTTAACTTGAACTGGTTGATAATCAATAATAATCAATGCGGCATTTTCAGAATTTAATAATTCATCTTCTACTTGATTTCTAATTGGTTTTATACTAGTCATACAATCAATCTCCTTTTTTAATATTTATTTACTAAAACCATCAATTTATTAAAAATATAATTTAATTTAATATAATAATTTATATAAAAAATTTAAAAAATTTTTGTGAAATATATAGATAAATAAAAACACTATTCTTCTTTTATCTGTTTAAATATATAGATAAATAAAAACACTATTCCTCTTTTATCTGTTTAGCTACCTCACGCCCAATTTCATAGCAGTTATTTAATTCTTCATCAGTAGGAACAAATGTTAAATCATACTGCTCTAAAACATCAAAACCTGCTCCTTCGAGGTCTGCTGTGAGTTTTTTATTAGCTCCTCCACCCCATCCTTTAGAACCGAATACTACTGCTTTCTTTTTATATCCAGTCATTTTAAAGTTAAGACAATTGAAATAATACATTAAATCTCCTAAACTAGGGAAAGGATTATTCATCATTGTAGGACTACCAACAAAAATAGCTTTACTATCTAAAATATCGGTTACTACATCACTTCTACCATCGGTGTGTAAGAAATATGATTTAACTTCAATTCCTCCACTTATCAATCCTTCAATCATTGAATGAGCCATTACTTGAGTAGAATAATGCATGGTATCATAAAAGAATGTGACCTTATCTTTACATTCACCAGAAGCCCACTCTTTATATTTATTGATGATTTTTAGAGGTTCTGTCCATATTTGTCCATGACATGGAGCTATCATTTTTATTGAATCTAAAAGTCCTAAATTCACAACTTCATCGAGCTTTCTAAGTACCATACCAGAAGAAGGAGTAATTAAATTAGCATAGAATTTTTGAGCATTTCTGAATAAAAAATCTTCTGGAATTTCATTATCATATCTAAATGAAGAACAAATATGTTGACCAAATGCATCATTTGAAAATAATATTCCATCTTCACCTAAAAAAGTAAACATACTATCAGGCCAATGTAACATTGGAGCTTCTAAAAATGTAAATGTTTTACCACCTAAATCAAGAGTATCTCCAGTTTTAACAGTATTCATTTCAAAATCTTTAAGAGCAGGTAGGTGATTTTTCAAACCAGCTACTGCTTTAGTTGAACAGTAAAGTTCTGCTTCTGGAAAATTTTTAGTAAATTCAGTCAAACAACCACAATGATCTTTTTCAATATGGTTTTGAATAATAACATCTATCTTTAGCTCTTTTCCCTCTTTTTCAAAAGCATCATAAATCCTAGCCCATAGCTGTGGAGATGTTCCAGGATAAACATTATCTATAAGAGCAGTTTTATCTTCACCAAATACTAAATAGCAATTGTATGTTGTACCATCAAGTGAGTATCCATGATAATCTCTTAAATCCCAGTCAAGAACTCCAACCCAATATACTCCCTCTGTAATTTTAATCGCATCTGCTTTCATTTTAACACCACTTATAACTTTATCTTTATAAATCTTCTTTTCTGCATCATTTTCTATATTTCCAGTCGTTTTCACTTCAATCACCCTATTTTAAATTGTAGAATTTTATTAATTATTATATAAATTATTGTTATATATTATTATTAATAGATTATTATTTAATTATTATATATTATTTTTATAATATATTATATGATTTTTATAATTATATATATTATACATTAAAACATAAAAATAAATATTGAATTTAAAAAAATAAATTTATTAAACTATAAAAATATTATAAAAAATAAATTAATAAAAATTGAATAAAAAAATAAAATTATAAATTAAAAAATAAAAAATTAAAAGTGATTATATGAAAAGTGTAGAAAAAATGGTTTGTTTAGTAGATGGTGAACATTATTTACCAGTAACCAAAGCTGCAGTTGAAATTTTAAATGAAGTAGATCATATTGATGTAGTAGCTATGGTATTCATTGGAGGAACTGAAAAACTAAGAACCGATGATCCAGAAAGCTACGGGAAAATGATGGGAATGCCTGTACACTTTGGGAGTGATGAAAATGAAATTCCCTATGATTTAATCGTTGAGATGATTAGAAAGTATGATGCAGATATTGTTATGGACTTAAGTGATGAACCTGTTCTTGACTATTCAAAACGGTTTACCATAGCTTCAAAAGTAATAGCTGAAGGAATAACATATAAAGGTCCAGATTTTGAATTTAAACCATTAACTGAATATGAGATTCCTGAAAAACCATCATTAAAAATCCTTGGAACTGGAAAAAGAATTGGAAAAACTGCAGTATCTGCCTTTGCATCACGTATTATTGATGAAAATGATTATGAGCCTTGTGTAGTAGCTATGGGTCGTGGAGGTCCAGAAGAACCAGAAATCGTTAGAGGAGATCAAATGGAAATTACTCCTGAATTTTTAATGGAACAATCTGATAAAGGAGTTCATGCAGCTTCTGACCATTGGGAAGATGCTCTTATGAGTAGAATTCTCACTATAGGTTGTAGACGATGTGGTGGTGGAATGAGTGGTGATGTTTTCATGACCAATATGAAAAAAGGTGCCGAATTAGCTAATGAGGTGGAATCAAAATTTATAATCTTTGAAGGAAGTGGAGCAGCTATCCCTCCAATTAAAACAGATAAACATATTACTTTAATTGGTGCAAATCAACCTTTATTAAATATAACTAACTTCTTTGGACCATTTAGAGCACAGTTAGGCGACCTTGTTATTCTTACAATGTGTGAAGAACCAATGTCATCTCCAAGTAAGATAAAAACAATCGAAGAGTTTATTTCAGAGATAAATCCAAATGCAAAGATAATTTCAACTGTATTTAGACCAAAACCATTGGGGGATATAAGTGGTAAAAATGTTTTATTTGCTACAACCGCTCCAGATGAAATAAAGGATGTTTTGGTAAATCACTTAGAGGAAAATTACGATTGTAAAGTTGTTGGAACAACCCCACACCTTTCAAACAGACCCCTCTTACAAAAAGACATAGAAAAATACATAGATAAAGCAGATGTTATGCTTACAGAGCTTAAAGCAGCTGCAGTAGATGTAGCTACAAAAGATTCTCTTGAAGCAGGTCTTGAAGTTGTCTACTGTGACAATATTCCAATAGCTATTGCTGATAGCTATCCTGATTTAAGTGAATCAATACTTGAAATAGTTGATGGAGCTATTGAAGACTTTGGCAAGAAGAAAGGGTGAAACTAAACCTGTAGTTGTTGATGATTTTTAGCATACATTTAAGTATTAGCTAAAAATCTCATAATTTTATTTATTTATTTTTTAATAATCTATTTATTTTAATAAATAATTCATTTATTTTATTTAATTTTTTTTATTTTTAAATATTGATAATCATTTTATAGTTTTTATAATAGAATTTATAATTAAATTTATAATTTTTATAATAGAATTTATAATTAAATTTATAATTTTTATAATAGAATTTATAATTTTTATAATTAAATTTATAATTTTTATAATAGAATTTATAATTTTTATAATTAAATTAAGATAATTTATAAAAAGGTGTTGAATTGGAAAAAGAAGATATAAAAAAAATTATAAAATTCACATTAAAGGAAAAAGAAATTATAAATACTCTCAATCTTCCAGAAGAAGTTTTTTTACCTCTATTTTTTTCAGTTCGGTTTGGAGGAGATTGGAGTGTTAGTAAAAACTCTAAAAACCTAATGTCTGTAAAAGAAAAAGTAACTGAATATGATGAGAAAGCTAAAACTGGTTATACATTAGAAAAAATATATCTCTTTGTTAATCCTGAAATCTTATCTGAAGAAGGTAAGATTTATAGAATGGAAAAGTGTGGAAATAAAAATGAAAGGGAGTTGGTTGAAAGACCACATTCTATTACAATCAATGGAGACTATATTTTAGAAGCAATTCTTAATCCAAAAGATATGAAAATAGCTTTAAAACATCTTCAAGGACCATTAAAATTTTCTGGTCCTGCGGCATATGGAGCTTCTCATGAAATTGAACATTTAAAAAAAGGAGAAATCAATGGAATTCCTTTTTGGGATTTTGAATATCATTTAGATGAATAATTTCAAATATTTTAAAAGGAATCATACTTTAAAATAATATTTAATAATAAAAAATAATAAAAAATAATAAAAAATAATAAAAAATAATAAAAAATAATAAAAAATAATGAATATAATAAATAATTTTCTTAAAACTTAAGATACTCTTTCTTTTTCTTCTTCAAGGATATTAATATCTTCAGGATAGATAGTGTCTGATTCTGCCTCTTCAAGTTCCGCCATAATCTCATTTTGAAGTTCGATATAAGAGACCTTACCTACCTTGGTTAAAGGTAACTCATCTCTAAAAACAAATTCCCTTGGAATACTCCAAGTACTTAAATATTCTCGACATCTAGCTAACAATTCATCTTCAAGATCTTTGGAATATTCATAATTATCTTCTAAAACAATATATGCTCTGATTTTTTCCATTTGATAAGAATCAGGAACTCCCATAACACAGCAGTTAGCTACTGCCTCATGATCGATTAAGACATTTTCAATTTGTGTTGGGAAAACAGAATACCCTGAACTTTTTATGATTCGTTTGATTCTTTGTTTAAAGTAAACAAATCCATCCTTATCCATAGAACCTAAATCACCAGTATGAACCCATTTATGCCCATCTGCATGGGTTTGGAGAACTAAATCGGTTTCTTCTTTTTCTTTATAATATTCCACCATTACAGAAGGACCTGCAATACATATTTCTCCATCTTCATCAGGAGCAACAGTTTCTTGGGTTCCTACTTTACATATTTTATAAAGAGTGTCAGGAAAAGGAATACCAATACTTCCAAATCGATATTCAAAAGGTGGAGTTAAACAACTTGCAGTTACTGTTTCAGTTAACCCATAACCTTCTCTTATAGGAACGGTAGCTCCACGTTCAGTTATAAATTCTTCAAATTGTATTTTAATATCATTAGGTAAAGTGTCTGCACCAGAAAATACTCCTTTTAAACATGAAAAATCAGAGTTAATCATAGTTTTACTTCTAGTTAAAGCTGTAAATAAGGTAGGAACTCCTGCAACAAATTCTGGTTTGTGTTTTGCAAAAGTTTTTGCAAAGTCTTCAGCTGTGAATTTTGGAACCAGTATTATATTTCCACCAAAGGTAAGTGCTGTGTGCATAGATACTCCAAGACCAAAACCATGGAAAAATGGCATGATACACATCATTTTATCATTGATTACAACATCAGCTTGAGAACCAGTTTGTAGTGCAAGTGCATTGAAATTTAAGTTAGATAAAACAACTCCTTTTTGCTTTCCAGTAGTACCACCAGTGTATAAAATTGTTGCATGATCGTTTTTATCTGCTTTTGGAAAATCTGTAAATGTTCCATTTTCACCTAACTTAAGTAGTTGTTTCCACTTAATTATATTATCTCTTTCAGGTATTTTAGGTATTTTTCTTCCAGCTAAAACCCAATATCCTGCACGTTTCATTGATTTAAGATAATCTTGAATTTTACATACACATATCTTTTCTAACTTTACTTTATCTTTAATTTTTTCAAAGTTAGAAAATGCAAAATCAGTGGTAAAAGCAAACTTACTATCTGTAAGTGTTAAAAAGTATTCAATTTCTTTTGGAGCAGATAGTGGATGAATCATATTAGAGATAGCTCCAATTTTATTAATCGCGTAAAAAACAATAACTGCTTGAGGAATATTAGGCAAACAAACTGTAACTTTATCTCCTTTTTTTACCCCAATTTTTACTAAAGATTGAGCACAACAATCAATAAGATTTAAAAGCTTTTTATAGTTTAACTTTAAACCCATAAATTCTAATGCATCTGCATTTGGAATCTTAGATTCAACAAGTTCAACCATTTGATACATGTTTTTATTGGGATATTCAATATTTGGAAAAATATTATCGGAATAATATTTTAACCATGGTCTATTATAATTTAAATTATCTTCAGCAGGTTTTAATATAAACTCATTTAAATTTTTCATCTAATCTACCATTTATTGCATTGTTAATGTGAAATATTGTTAAATAATAACTTTCAAATATAATATGGAATTAATTGTTTGATATATTTGCTTTATATATGTGTTTCCTTTTCAATATGAATATTCGCTTTTTATTATTAAAATTTCATTATTATAAAATTTATGTAAATATTTTTAAAAATATCTAAATTTAATCTATTTTAATTTTGTAAATATTTTTATTAATAAAAGTATCTAAAATTTTATAATATTTTATTTTCGCATATATTTTTATTAATAAAAGTATCTATAATTCAATAATATTCTATTTTTATAATTATTTTTAATTATTATAATATAAACAAAATTTTATATAATCTTTTTAAATAGTATGATTAAATATCATTAAAATATTAATTATATATAACCTACATATTTATAATAAAATATAAAGTAAATTTATTCACACTACTATATAAAATTAACTTAAAATATCAAATAATAGATAAAAATCTTCAAATAATAAACATTCTTAATATTTAAAGACACTGCATAAATTAAAAAAAAAATTGTTATAATAAGTTTATATAAAAAATCTTTTTATATAAAATTATATAAAAAATAATAGAAAAATGCTATTTTTTAAAAAAAAATTATAAAAAAGTTAAAAAAATTATAAAAAAGTTAAAAAAATTATAAAAAAGTTAAAAAAATTATAAGAAAATTAAAAAAAATTATAAGAAAGATAAAAAAATTATAAGAAAAATAAAAAAAAATTATAAGAAAGTTAAAAAAAACTCATTCATCAATTGGAACTTCTTTTAATCTTTCATCTAATAGTTCAGGATTCTGTAAAATATCTTCTAAAAGTTCTAAACTTTTAACATAATAAAATCCATCAGCTATTCTCTCATCCATTGATAATTTAATATCAACTACATATTTTTCAACTATTCCCTCTTTAGTTAAAGCAAATTCTTTTCGAACTTTACCAAGAGTTAAGAACAACGAACAAGTTCCTCTTTCATATAAATGATGGTAAGGGATATTTTCTAACCCAATACTTCCAAGATTAGAAATAAAAGCAGAAGCTTGCATAACATCAAAATTTCTAAATGATTTAGGCATGTAACCAATTGTTATTGTTAAATCAAAAATCCAAACAATGAATCTGATTATAAACTTGGGAAGTTTCATTAAATCTCCAACAAAATCTCCTGCTTCATCATCAGATGAATCTTTTACACCTCTAATTGATGTAGCTAGTATCTCTCTAACATCCTCAATATTTGAATCTCTTTCAAAGGTAGAAATTGTTGTAGATTCTTCTCCCTCATCAGAAAATTCTTTTTTAATAACATAAGCTAAAACAATGTCGTGTCTTTGGTAGATGGTTTTATTGGTAACAAATCTATTTAATTGAGGTCTAAGTGCAAGTACTCTAATTAGTGCACTAATAAAAAATTGATTAAAACCATACTTTTCATAACTCTTAGGATTTTCAATATTTAGCTCTTCATTCTTTCTTTTGATATATTCAACTAAATTATCAGCATCATATGTAGCTTCAAAATAGTTAGTTGATCCAACACGAGTCCTCAATAGATATGGGAGTAATTTATGGAAAGATAATATGTTTTTAACTTTATATCCATCCCAGCGTTCCCCTTTTTGTCTTTCACGTTTATAAGCTCTTGGCTCAGAAGATTCGGAAATATTAGTTTCATTTTCAATTACATTAACTTCATCATCAGTCATACATTTACCTACAAAATAGTTATTAAAAAAATGTAAAAAATTCGATAATTATAAAAAATATCAATTAAATAGTTGATTTTGATACTATATAAAATTTAATATTTAATTATATAATTCAATAAATCTATAATAATATTTACTAAAAGATAAAAAATAAGTTAAGAATATTCATTATCTAAATTTTCTTTAACTTCATCATATTTTTTTAAAAGTAGATTAAAAAGATCATTAGCTAATTCATCAAAGTTGTCATCTAAATAATCTAGTCCAAGTTCAGTAATTCCTTTTTTAGTAGCTGTCCTTTTAATAATCTCATTTGTGCTGATATTAGAAGTATCTATTTGAATCATAACTCCTAAAAGAGTTTTAATAATTATCTCTTTAGCTTCATCTGAAGAAATATTATTTTCAGAATTTAAAATATTCATATCTACTAGTTTATTAATAATCAGAGAAATAAAAGCAGGGCCACAACTAGCTAATATAGTAGCTATCTCTAAGCTATTGTTCTTAGTTGATTTGTTGTTTTCTGCAAAATCGTCCATTATTTCAATATAGCTAAATTCATTGAACAATTCTTCAACAAACTCTTTTTCATCACTTGGAGTGCTTTTATTGTGAGAAATTAATGAAACTCCTAACTTTTCAAAATGAGATTTTTCATATTTTTCATTGAAAGTAGAAGCTATAGATGGAGTTACTTGGCTAACAGAACCCTCATATATTTTAGCTATATTATCAAAACTTAAACCTGCACAAACATGAATGATATGACAATTATCTTCAAGATATGGAGAAATTTCATCTATTAAGTTTTTAAATTCTCCAGTTTCAAGAAAAATGAATATTTTATAAGAATTTTTAGCTAAAAGAACATTATCATCAGTAATAGTTATGTCTGGATATTTTTCCTTTAAATCATTCAGTTTAGCTATTGTTCTATTTGAAACAATTATTTCTCCAGAAGGAATTATATTAAGTTTTAAAATATTATTTAAAACCATATTCCCCATATTTCCATAACCAATAAAACCTACTTTTTTCATTTGAAACCTCATATTTTTTAGAAATGTTATGCGAAACTATCTCTTAAAATTAATCTATTTTTTTTAAATATGGCTTATCATTTAAATCAATTTTTTTATTAGCTATAAAATCAACTATAGTTTCATTAAACCATTCATAATCGATTAAATTCCATAAATGAATAGATTTATAAACACTATAAATCTTAGCAGAATGAAAGCTATCTTTTATTAATTTTGCTGATTTAGCTACTTTTGGATATTCTTTAGTTCCATACAATATCAAAAGGTTGATATTTTCATTATTTTTACTGTTTTCTCCAAATTCGGGAATTTCAAAAACTAAGGATTCTTTTGTAATTATATTCAAATTAGAATTTAAATTATCGAAATTATGCTCAGAATCGTCAAAATTAGAGTTAAGTTTATCGAAATTATGCTCAGAATCGTCAAAATTAGAGTTAAGTTTATCAATAGAATATCTCACTTTATCCAAATAATCTTTACCTATACCATATTCTGCTAAATATCCTTTAATAATGAAATCAGAATGTTTTTTATCTAAAATATCTATCTTTAATTTATCTAAAGTTTCTAATATATTGTTAATATCATTTTGATTAATAATGTTATAGCTTTCTTTCAAATTTACTCCACTAACAACTGCAGAATCAATTAAATTAGAATATTTAGCTAATAGATATAATATTATTTGTCCTCCTAAAGCTATTCCTACTAAATGGACTTTCTTAAAAGATTCATTTCCTATATCTCTTTTCTCTTCAATTAAATCTTTTATAATTTCTGAAGACTTGCTGATAGAAAAATCATTATCAAAATAGCTATCACCATGACTTGGAATATCTAAATAAATACAATGATAATTAGAAAAGTCTTTTCTTTGTTTTTCCCAAATCCAATTACTAAGTAAATTACTATGTAGAAATATAATTAATTCTTTGTTATTTTCTCCTATTTCTTCATAATATAATTTATTTTTTAATTTACTCATTAGTTACACTTCTAAAATATTATATTCAAAATATATTACAATTAATTATAATAGCTAAAACAAGTTAACCATGATAATTAGTCAAGTAGTATTTATTTTAATTTTATATTATTAATATTTTTATAAATGAAATAATTATAATTTTAAAAAGTAAGTTATCAAAAAAATTATAAAAAAATATTATAAAAAAATTATAAAAATATTATAAAAAAAATATTATAAAAAAATTATAAAAATATTATAAAAATATTATAAAAAAATTATAAAAATATTATAAAAAAATTATTATAAAAAAAATATTATAAAAAAATTATAAAAATATTATAAAAAAATTATAAAAATATTATAAAAAAAATATTATAAAAAAAATATTATAAAAAAAATATTATAAAAAAATATTATAAAAAAAATATTATAAAAAAATATTATAAAAAAATATTATAAAAAAATATTATAAAAAAAATATTATAAAAAAGAAACAACTATAAAATAGCTTAAAATAATGAATTTAAATAATAAAAAGATCAGATATAAAATATAAAAATAACAACCAATATAAACTAAGTAAATTCAACCTATTATAATTTAACTATTTCTAATAGAGATTAATAACCTAATTACCATTTACCATAATATTTCAATTCTAGTTTTATTGGAAATTGCAATTATTTAGCTTCGACTTTAGTAGATTCTGCTTTAAGTTCTTTTCTAGATCTTTTGACAAGTTCTGATAAAGCAGTTGAAACGGTTGAAGGAACAGATTCATTGTCTTCTTTTAATATGACTTCTGAAATTGTGTTAGAAAGCACAAAAATTGCATGTTTATGTTCTGCTTTTGTTCTATGAATATGATGTGGGCTGATATTTAGAGCTATATACTCACTACAAGAGTTATGGATATTTTCACTTGATTCTAAGTGTTTTAAAACATATACTAAAAATTGATGTAATTGAATCATCTCATCCTTATACATAGAATATCTAACCTCTTAAACTATTGATTCTAAAATGATTTATATTTTAAATTCATTTTTCATTCAATATAATATATAACTTATTAATGTTATGTTATATTTATATAGTTTATTTATATATTTTTTCTTTTATATAAAATGTTTGAATGATTTAAAATAATTTTATTAAATACTAATATTGAAAATTTTAATGAATATTTAATCAAATGGTAAAAATTTTTATAAATAATCAATCAAATATTTAAAATTTTTATGAATATTCAATCAAATATTAAATTATATTTAGTTATATTTAAAATTGTTGTTAAAACAATAAAATTTCATGAAAAATTTTTTTATGAAATCTCTAAATAATTATTATTATAATAAAAATCTATAACTAAATTAATTTTTTTAATAAATTTTATTATAAATATAAATCTATAACTAAATTAATTTTTTTAATAATTTTTATTATAATATAAATCTATAATATAATTTAATATTTTTTTATAAATTTTATGTTATTTTATTATATACTACTTTATATAATATATCTTTATCTTAAAATATATTTTTAGAATAAATATATTTTAGTATAATTATATAATTTTTAAAATATTATAAATGTTTTTATAAAGTATAAAAATAAATATTAATCTAATTATAATAATAAGCTCAAAACAAAATTAGCTAAACAGTTGATTCAAATGGAAATATTAAATTATAACAAGAAAACAATCTCACAGATAACAAAAAGATCCCAAGACGATGTGGAAGGAGTCTTAACAATCGTTTCTGACATTTTAAAAAATGTTAAAGATAATGGTGATGAGTCAGTAAGGGATTATACTGAACAGTTTGATAAAGTCAAAGTTGATAATTTAAAAGTCACAAAGGAAGAAATAGAAGAAGCTTATGAAAATTTAAAAGAAAATAATCCCCAATTAATTGTCTCTCTAAAAGATGCAGCTAAAAATATAGAAAAATTTCATAATGCACAAGTTCCAAAAGAGTGGGAGATGGAAATAAGTGAAGGTATTATTGGAGGACAAATAATTCGCCCTATAAATATTGTAGGTTGTTATATTCCTGGAGGAAGAGCTGTATATCCTTCATCTATTTTAATGACTGTTATCCCAGCTAAAATAGCTGGAGTTTCAAAAATAGTTTGTTGTAGTCCTCCACAAAGTAATGGGAAAATAACTGACGCAATACTTGTAGCTAGTGATATTGCTGGAGCAGATGAAATATATAAAGTTGGAGGAGCTCAAGCTATAGCTAGTATAGCTTATGGCACAGAAACTATACCTAAAGTAGAAAAGATAGTAGGTCCTGGAAATATATTTGTTACAGCTGCAAAAAAACTTGTCTATGGAGATGTTGATATTGAATTTCCAGCAGGTCCATCTGAAGTTTTAATAATAGCTGACGCATCAGCTGAAGCGGAATATTTAGCTTATGATATACTATCCCAAGCAGAACATGACCCTAATGCTTCTTGTTTTTTAGTAACTGATAGTGAAGATTTAGCTAAAAAAACAAAGGAAGAAATTGAAAATAAATTGACTGAAGCTATACGAAAAGATATAATTGAAGAATCTTTAGAAAAATATGGAAAGATAATCCTTACAAAATCCTTAGAAGAATCTATTGAAGTATCCAATGAATATGCTCCAGAACATTTGATTATAATGACAAAAGATGATGAGAGTAATTTAAGAGTACTTAACAAGATTAACAATGCAGGTTCAATATTTTTAGGAAAATATTCACCAGTAGCTGCAGGAGATTATGGATCTGGAACTAATCATGTTCTTCCAACTGCTGGAGGAGCTAAAATGTACTCTGGTCTTTCAACTGAATCTTTTTTAAAGAAACCTACTGTGCAAACTATATCAAAAGAAGGTTTAGAATCATTAAAAGAAATTGTCATTCCACTGGCAGAATATGAAGGATTATATGCTCATGCAGATTCTGTTAAAGTTAGATTGAAGAAAAAATAAATATTTGAAATTTTTTTAAAAAAAAAATTAGCTATAATTCTAAAAATTTTAGCTATAATTCTAAAAAAATTAGCTATAATTCTAAAAAATTTAGCTATAATTCTAAAAAAAATAGCTATAATTCTAAAAAAATTAGCTATAATTCTAAAAAAATTTAAATATTATTTAGATTAATATAATTTTATTATAGTTTATTATATTAATTTATATTACTACTTTTATTATAATTTATAAAATATTATAAATAAAAAAATATTAAAACTTATAAAAAATTATATAAAAAAAATAATAAAATTTATAAAAAATTATATAAAAAAAAATAATAAAATTTATAAAAAACATTGAAATTATAAAAAGGTGAAAAATTGACAAGTTTATTAAATGATTGGAGAAGAACACACTACAATAAAGATGTTAGTGAAAAATTAACTACTGAAGAAGTTATTATTATGGGGTGGGTACATGAAATCAGAGATCTTGGTGGAATTGTATTCGTTCTTATTAGAGATAGAACTGGAATATTACAGGTAACCGCATTACCTAAAGAAATATCTCCTGAATTATTAGAAGATGTTAGAAAGTTAAGAAAAGAATCCTCTGTTGGAGTAAAAGGAGTGGTTCAAGAATCAGGAAAAGCACCAAATGGTGTAGAAATTCTTCCAACAGAAATAAAAATATTCAATTTAGCTAATCAACCATTACCAATGGATCCTACTGAAAAAGTTAAGGCAGAAATTGATACTAGGCTTGATTCTAGATTTATGGATTTAAGAAAATCATCTGTAAGTGCAATTTTCAAAATTAAAAGTAGAATGCTCCATACAGTACGAACTTTCTTTGAAAATATGCAATTTTTAGAAGTGAACACTCCAAAACTTGTAGCATCAGCTACAGAAGGAGGAACTGAACTTTTCCCTATTACTTACTTCGAAAGAGAAGCTTTCTTAAGTCAAAGTCCTCAGCTATACAAACAAATGATGATGTCTGCAGGGTTTGATAAAGTATATGAAATAGCTCAAATATTCAGAGCTGAAGAACATGATACTCTTCGTCACTTAAATGAAGCTATCTCTATTGATATGGAAGCCTCCTTTATGAATGACACAGATGTAATGCAAATTCTAAATGACCTTATCCAACAAGTTATTATTGATGTTAATGATTATTGTGACGATGAATTGAAGACCCTCGAAGTAAACTTAGAAATTCCAGAAGGTAAATTTGAATATTTAAAATATGATGATGCTGTAGATATGATAAACTCAAAAGATGTTCCTATGGAATGGGGTGAAGATTTATCACGAGCTGCTGAAAAGGCACTTGGTGATATGATGGAAGGATACTATTTCTTAACAGAATGGCCAAGTGAAATAAAACCATTTTATGTAATGCCAAATGAAAAGAATCCTAAAATAAGTCATGCTTTTGATTTAATGTATAAAAATCTTGAAATCTCATCAGGTGCAACAAGGGTTCATCAAACTGATTTGCTTATAAAACAAATTGAGGAAAGAGGCTTAAATCCTGATGCATTCGGTAGCTATCTTAAAGCATTTGAATATGGAATGCCTCCTCATGCAGGATGGGGTCTTGGAGCAGACAGGTTCAATATGACCTTAACTGGTTTAGAGAATATAAGAGAAACTGTTCTCTTCCCAAGAGATAGACGTAGATTAACTCCTTAGTTAATTTAAGTTTATCCTTAAATTATTTTATTTATTATTCTTATATAATTATTTTAATTTTATTTTTTATTTCTAATTAAATATTTTTATATAATTATTTTAATTTTATTTTTTATTTCTAATTAAATATTTTTATATAATTATTTTAATTTTATTTTTTATTTCTAATTAGTATTCTTATATAATTAATTAATTTTTTCAATCCTCAATTCTCCATTGACCTGTTCTAAATGCCTCCATCATTTCCATCGTTAAGGCGATATTTGGGTCAGAAGGAGGTATATCTGAGCGAGAAATCCAAATAGCTTCCGAAAGTTCGTTTTCATCCAAGGTTATTGTAGAATCCCCATCAAGCTCACAAAAGAATCCCATCAAAATGGATGATGAAAATCCCCATGGTTGACTTTTATAGTATTTCAAGTTTTTAACATGAACCCCTGTTTCTTCAAATACTTCCCTCCTTATCGCATCTTCAAGTGATTCGCCGATTTCGACGAAACCTGCTACAAGTGCGTAGTTCCTATATGGACCATGTTTGTATCGTGTCACGAGAATTTGTTCACCATTAGTGACTGCAACAATCACACCTGGTGAAATTTTCGGATATTGTACTAGTTCACACTTAGGACAAATTACTGAGCGTTTTCTTTCTGAATGGATAGTTTCAGCTCCACAGACTCCACATATCCTAGTACTACGATACCACTGATATAGTTGCTGTGCTGTAACAATGGCAAAAGATAAATATTTTAATCCTGTTGTCCTGAATTTGAAAAAATTTTCCTTTTTATATTTATCAGGAGGTTTAATACTACTGGATTTGCGTAAATCTGGTAAAAAAAAACGTTCCTCATTAATTGAGAATAGATAATTAAAATCAGCCAGGTTTACATTTTCAAACTCATCTATTTTTGGAAGAACATCCTTAGAAGATTCAATTTGACAATATACTTCTTCGTTGTCAAATATTATAACCCTATCCTCTGGTTCGGGCATTATTCTTTTATATTCCTGATGAAGCTCATATGGTGCTATTTCATGAAGCATTCTTACATACCTCTGATTGACTTTTTATTTTAGTATATATTTCATTATATAATTGAATTTCTTTTATAATTTAAAGATAGAATTATTTTTAACTTAATTTAATGAAAATTTGGCATTGATAATTTTTTAGAAAGTTAATATCCAATAATTACCCATAATATCTTTTTAGCCAATTATCACGGAAATTAAAAAAGTTTTTCTCAAGTATAGATTGACGAATTTCTTGAGTAAGATTGACGATAAAATGGACATTATGAATAGTCATTAGCTCCATAGCAAGTTGTTTATCTAACCCAATTTGTTTTTCAGTTTTTTTACCATCCGTATTTCTTAATAATTTGCGAATATCCCCTCTTGAGTAAGGAGATTTACAAGTTGGACACTGGCAACCTTCAAACAATGGAGAATAATCATCTGTAAATTCTGCATTTCTTAGGTTAATATCTCCATCAAGAGTATATACTTTACCATGCCTTGCCTCACGAGTTGGTGCTACACAATCAAAGGTATCACAGCCATTTTCCACTCCTACAAAAATATCATCGGGCTTAGAAAGACCAAGTAAATGTCTTGGTTTTGTTTCTGGTAAAATACTATTGCACCAAAACAAAATATTGGGTAGCTGTTCTTTTTCAAATGCCCCACCTAAGCCATAACCATCAAAATCCATTGAACCCATATCTCTTGCAGCTTTTTCCCTCAAATCTTGATAATGTGCACCTTGCAACACTGCAAAAAGTGCTTGATATGGTTTATCTGCTCTCTCTTGAGTTAACTTTTGATGTTCCTCTAAACATCTTACTCCCCATCTATAAGTACGATTAAGTGCTTCTTCATTATATTCCCTACTATCACCAATGTTGGTTAGCTCATCAAAAGCCATGATGATATCCGCACCTATTTTATGTTGGAATTCCATTGAATATTCAGGAGTAATGAGTTTTTCATCCTCATCTTCATTCCTCTTGAAATAAACTCCTTCTTCAGTTACCCTTGATAAACGCTTTTTGTTTTCTGCTTTTAAATGTTCACGACCTATGTCTCTTTTGTTCATGGAAATTACTTTACCTAATCCACTACCAAATGACATGACCTGAAATCCTCCACTATCCGTAATGGTTGGACAATTATATCCTGAATATTTAGATAATCCTCCTGCTTTTTCAATTTCACTCGAGATTTTTGATAGGTGAAACCCATTACAAATCATAGCTTGAAGAGAAATATTATGAAAATCTGAAGGTGATAAAAACCTAACATTACCATATGTTCCAACAACTACAAAAGTTGGTGTCTTTATATCACCATGAGGTGTATGAATAATACCTGCTCTACCTAATGCATCTGAAATTTTAGCATTGATTTCAAAATTAAACTGATTCTGACTCATTTTACACCAATTTTCTAAACTGATTCTGACTCATTTTCCATCACTTTTCTAATTAACCTAACAGTACCATAAGTTACTGGTAACAATGCTGTTTCCCCCACCATTTTTGAAACATATGCAATTAATAACAATCCTCCAAATTGAAAAGTTGAAATTGTACCAACAAATGCAATGGTGGTAAAAATTACAGTATCTACCAAGTTACCAACTAAACTAGAACCTAATGCTCGTTGCCAAAGATGTTTAGTGCCAGTAATCTCTTTAATTTTTACAAACACATAAGAATTGAGAATTTGTCCAGTAACAAAAGCAGTCAAACTAGCAATAACAATACGAGGCATGAAACCTATAATTGCCTCATAAGCTGCCTGATTTCCCCATCCTGGACCTGGGGGCAACAGTTGAACAATATATAGTGCCAAAACAGCTATTATATTCATTGCAAACGCAATCCAAATAACTTTTTTTGCACCTTTAAAACCATAAAATTCAGTGATAACATCTCCTAAAATATAAGAAATAGGGAAAAGTATAGCACCACCATCCCAAACTAAACCCGTTCCAAAGAAATCAAACATTTTAGTACTAGAAAGATTACTAACAATTAAAACCGTTGCGGTTAGTGCTGTTAAAATTGCAAAAAGTTCTGCTTTAGAAATTTTTAATTTACTAATCAAAAATAATGCTATCTTTTCTTTTAAGGTTTCTTCTTTTTTATCCATATGTATCCTCAAAATTAGCTATAATATAATATCAAATTGTTATACGAAATTAATAATATTCTTTTCATTTTATAATAATTTTTATAATAATTTTTATAATAATTTTTATAATATTTTTATAATATTTTTTTATAATATTAAATATTTATATTATTTTTATATTTTTATAATATAAACTATATTTAATATATAATATATTCTAAATTATATTATACTAATTATAAAATCATAAATATAATTAAATACATGAATCTATAACTATAACAAATTTATTAAATATTAAAAAGTGAAATAATGAAAAAGTATAAAGTAGCTATAATAGGAGGGGGTCCTGCAGGAATGATGGCTGCAATAGCTTCAGGAGAAGAATTAAAAGAATCTGGAAAAGTAGTCTTAATTGAAAAAAATGAATTCTTAGGTAAAAAGCTACTTTTGACAGGTGGGGGAAGATGTAATATAACAAATTTAAGTCCAATTAAAAAGATATTAAATAAATTCCAAAATAAAGAGAAAAATTTCCTAAAACATTCCTTTTATACTTTAGATAATAAATCACTCCTCAAAATCTTTGAAGAAAAAGGACTTGAATTTAAGCAAGAAGAAAATGGAAGATGTTTTCCAATTACTGATGATGCAAATTCAGTTTTGAAAGTTTTAAAAGAATATTTAGATGATTTAAATATTGATATTATTTTAAACAATCCAGTTAATTCGATTAGTAAAAATAAAGAAAATAATAATATTTATGGTAAAAATAATGAATATTTCACTATCAAAACAAATAATGAAATAATAAATGCAGAAAAAATAATATTAGCTACAGGAGGAATGAGCTATCCTCATACAGGATCTACAGGAGATGGATATAAAATAGCTAAAAAATTCGAGCATTCCACTTCACCCTTAACTCCAGGAGCTATTCCATTAAAAGTTGAAGATAATCTATTAAAACAGCTATCTGGAATAACTTTAGAAAACATTGCAATATCATACAAATTTAAAAAATTAGCTAATTTAAAAAAAGTAACTTCAAATGGAAATGTCTTAATAACTCATTTTGGTTTATCAGGTCCTGGAATTTTAGACATTAGTAACCATATTTCAAAAGATAATCAAACCAAATTCCCTCATAATTTTGATAAAAAAGAAATTTTTCTTGAAGATACTTATATTAACCTTGATTTAATCCCAGATTTGAGTGAAAATGACTTAAACAAAAAGATAATAGCTGACTCTGAAAACCATGGAAAATTAATGATTAAAAATTATCTAAAAAATTATCTAAAAAACCGTTTTATTGACTTCTTTTTAAATAGACTTGAGGTAAGTGGTAATAAAACCCTTAGTAATATGACTAAAAAAGATAAAAACAGAATAATGAACAATTTAAAAGATTTTCAAATAAAAATAAAAAGTTTACCAGTACAAACAGCTATGATAACTTGTGGAGGGATAAAAATTGATGAAATTAATCCTAAAACTATGGAATCAAAGTTAGCTAAGGTATGTGGACTTTACTTTGCAGGAGAATTATTAGAACCCCATGGTCCAACAGGAGGATATAATCTCCAAATAGCTTTTTCAACAGGATATTTAGCTGGAAAATCAGCTACAAAATAATTAGCACTAAATAGATTCACTACCAAATCATGAAATATTAAAAAATTAGATTCCAAAAACATTTTTAGCTGTTTTTTCAGTCACTTTGTCAATAGTATCAAAAGATTCTTCCTTAATTTCAGCTAACTTTTCTACTACAAGAGCTACATTTGCTGGTTCATTTCTATCTCCTCTTTTTGGAGCAAGATATGGACTATCAGTTTCGGTTAATATATTCTCTATTGGAATTTCGCGTACTAATTCCTGATGATGTTTTGAATAGCATAACATAGTAGCAAATGAAGTATAGTAACCAGAATCTATTATTTTCTTAGCTGTTTTTAAGCTACCACTATAACAATGAAATATAACCTTGGGAATATTATCGTAATCCTTTACAATATTATATGCCTTCTTCTCACAATCTCTTGCATGGATAAGTAATGGAACTTCATATTCATTAGCTAATTCCACAAATTGAGTAAATATCTCATTTTGGCGAGCTCTCTCACCTTTATCTTTAACATAAAAATAATCCATTCCAACCTCACCAATAGCTAAAATATCATCAAGGTGTTCTTTCATATATTCAATAGCTAATTTTAAGTTGTCATTAGAAATTTTCCCTGATGAAACTGGGTGAAACCCAAAAGTTGGGTAGATAAAGTTTGGATGCTGATTTGCAAGTTTTAAAACTTCCTTATTTCCATCAAGACTAGTTCCTGAATTTATTACAGCTGTGAGTTTTTCTTTAGTTCTTTTTATTACATCTTCTCTATCTTCATTAAATGGATCAAAGTCTAAGTGGCAATGGGTGTCTATCATTTTATCAAATGTCCTTATTTTTTATATAATACTTTTTGTTTAATTTAATTAATAAATTTTATTAAATAAAGTTATAATATATATTAATATTATAAATAAATAAATTTATAAAAATTAAATAATCTATAAAAATATATAAAAATATATAAAAATATATAAAAATCTATAAAAATCTATAAAAATCTATAAAAATCTATAAAAATCTATAAAAAAAGAAAATAAAGATTATAAAGAGATATTATGAAAATTAAATACAACACAATTATAGTAGAAAATATGGAAGAATCAGTTAAATTCTATACCAAAGTCATGGGTTTTGAAATATTTAGTGAACATCCTCTTCCCCAAGCGCAAGCTATGATTATAATATTAAAAGGAGAAGGAGACACTATGATTGAACTTATTAAAAATGAAGTAGATGAAGTAGGTTTTTATTCAATAGGTATGGATGTTGAAGACATGGAATCAACAGTTAAAGAACTTAAATCAAAAGGTGTTAAATTTATTTTAGACCCAATTGAAATAACAGTTGGGTTTATGGCAAAGTTTAAAGACCCTAATGGAACTACCATAGTTTTAGTTCAGCATACTTGATTTGGGGAGAGGGAATAAATAAAATATACTATGTTAAATCCCAAATCTACGTTCTCTTTGTTGATAATCACGAATAGCTCTTAAAAAATCAACTTTTCTTAGTTCTGGCCATAAACTATCACAGAAATAAAGTTCTGAATATGAAGATTGCCACAAGAGGAATCCACTTAAACGTTCCTCACCACTTGTTCTGATGATTAGGTTTGGATCTTCAAGTCCTTCAGTATATAGATTTTCACTTACTAAATCTTCATCAATATCATCAATAGCTATCTTCCCATCTTCAGCTTCTTGGACAATCTTTTTTATTGCATCTATAATTTCAAGACGTCCATCATAACCAATAGCTAAATTAAAAAGTCTTTTATTGTAATGTGCAGTTGATTCCTCTGCTTCTAAAATAGCTTCCCTCACACTTTCTGGTAGAAGGTCTATTCTTCCTACAACCTTTACTCTTACCTCATTTCTATGAATCTTTTCATGAGAAACTATTCTTTTAAAGTTTTTTATAAATAAGTTCATGAGCCCCTCAACTTCTTCTTTAGATCTATTGAAGTTTTCGGTTGAAAATGCATAAGCTGTAACTATCTCTATTCCAAGATCTATACACCAATCCAATACCTTCTCAAGTGTATCTACACCTATTTCATGACCCTTAATAACATTTATATTTCCTTGTACTTTTGAGTATCTTCTATTTCCATCCATGATAATAGCTACATGTTTAGGCATACTTTCCGAATTTAGATTTCTTGATATATACCATTCATAAAGTTGATAAATTGGTTTCATTAAATCCATTTTTTCCCCTTTTTAAGTGTGATAAAAATAATTAAATTTTTTAATTTTATAATTTTTATATAAATTTATAATTTTTATATAAATTTATAATTTATAATGATATTTTGATATATTTTATATAATAATAATTTTTATATAATTTTCTATAATTTTTATAATATCAATATATACTTATTTTTATTATTATATTAATTTTTTCTTTAATTTATTTTTTATTATAAAGTTGATTAAAATATATTTTATATCGTTATAAAAGCAGCCCAGGGCCTACCGTCTTCAGTTTCCGAATTTCACTTTTACACGCATGACAGGAACTATTTTGTGACAGATTGGCTCATGTGATCCCAGTATCTGTACAGAGCAACAAAAACATATCAATGCCCGAATGACATATGAACCCACGAGCTTTAAGAAACAGTACATATTCCAGACTGCGTCGTCAGAGTTACGGGCAAAATTGTTTACTACTGTCTGATGTCAGATCTAGAGCACTAATAAATTGTGTGTAATTCAGTCAATTGTGGCACGTTATTTTCGCGTATATTACGAAAATTACAGTGCGACGTTACTCTAATAGTATCACATTTCCCTTTCTCCTAACAAGACAGGCAAGGTACGTACGAAGTGCCGCATTCATTATCATCTGTAGCCTTTTCGATTTCCGGAAGAAAGTTACTGAACGTAAAATGTATTCTGATTTTCCCTACAAACATGACTTAAACATTTCTCATTCTAGGAAGAACTGAGCAAGATATGATCAAATATGTATATTGGTCCTCACGTAAAATATCCGCTTTTCTTTTCAGAATTCAATCAAACTCGAATTTTTTGATCATAAATTTGATATTTGCTTGACCTTTCATCGTTGATATAAATAATGTAGACAACCACTAGAGGCAACAATAACGCTTTATTAATAATTCCAATCAGCTTAACATGTTTCGGGCAATTATTTTGCCCATCTTCAGGAA
>Ga0082212_10003246_pt1 | contig 23185 bp, 24 predicted proteins | sample TergutNt197P3_FD_71548 | JGI IMG/M metagenome (GOLD analysis project Ga0082212, IMG submission 71548) | Neocapritermes taracua P3 segment gut microbial communities from Petit-Saut dam, French Guiana - Nt197 P3 | ecosystem: Host-associated > Arthropoda: Insects > Digestive system > Gut ...
CCCCGGAATTAGGCTCTGGTCATTTGGAAAAAAGTAACGACATTTGCCCAGAATACCTATTTTTCCAGAACAGGGCTTTGTCAATGATAGCCGCCCACAAGGGATGAAAGTAGGAAATACGAAATGACTTATTTTACCGATATTCCCCAATCGCGCAAGAGGGAGGATATTTATGCACCCATCGGGCAGTTCACGAGGCAAACCAATCTCCCCATCCTTGATTTTCTCCCAGACCTATGCTATAATAGATAATGTAAGGGGAGAGTTGATGCGCATTCGGGTATGTTTTTCCTCTGGTTTTGGAAGGTTAATATGGGTAATTTGTGGGATTGTCCAAGCTATCCATCCAAAAAATTCTACCATTTGGCGGAATTTTAGTGCGAAATGCTGTTTTGTAATGTATAATAGAAATATCAGAGCATAGTGCCCGTGCGTGAAAAATATATAGTTTCGATTTAACTTGCGTTTGGGATGATATCCTTACGCCAATTTAAAAATCCAAAAATTTGGCAAAAAAACCTATACATCCCTTCACGCCGAACGTAGTAGTTGTTGTTTCCAATTTAGTCCTCCATCCCCCCGTTATAAAACATGTACGACAACGATTCTATTTTAGATGATTTTAATGACCCTCTCGAAGCTGGCGATGAACTCCTCCAACTTGAGGATGTAGAAATTGACGAAGAAGAAATGGTTGATTCTCTGCTCGCCGATGATATTGAAGATGAGGAGAATGACATTGCTGAACTCTTTGACGAAAAGTTGCTTGAACTTGAAGCCACTGATACGTGGTCGGACGATCCGGTGCGGATGTATCTGACGCAGATGGGAGAAATTCCGCTCCTAAAACGTCATGAAGAAGTCCAACTTGCCCGTAAAATCGAATCGACACGGCGGAAATTTCGAGCAAAATTGCTAGAATGTGATTATGTGATGCAACATGCTTTTCGCATTCTCAAGCGGGTTCAACGGGATGACCTTCCTTTTGACCGTACCGTGCAGGTTTCTGTTTCCGATAATTTGGAGAAGCAGCAAATTATGCGGCGGCTTCTACCCAATTTACGGACGCTGGATGGAATGTTTCGCCGGAATCGTCGGGATTATCAGATCGCAACAAGTCTTTCCCGCTCGCCGGAAGAAAAACAGGCGGCATGGCATCGGCTAGGGCGTTCGCGGCGGCGTGCCGTCCGGCTTATCGAAGAACTGGGGCTTCGGACACAGCGCATTGAAACAATGATTCCAACGTTGGAAGATTATAGCCGGCGGGTGGACACATTGAAATCGCAAATTAAACACCACAGAGCAAGTGGTCGTCCCGAACACGAACGCCGACAACTCGTCGATGAATACCGGCACACTCTGCAACTGACGCAGGAAACACCCACCAGCCTCCGAAACCGAATCAAGTACGTAAAGGAACTGTTCGCTCAATATCAGGAAGCGAAAAAGGGACTTTCCGAAGGTAACCTTCGGCTTGTTGTGTCGATTGCGAAAAAGTACCGAAATCGTGGTTTGAGTTTCCTCGATTTGATTCAAGAAGGCAATGCAGGATTGATGCGGGCGGTCGATAAATTTGAATATCGGCGCGGGTTCAAATTCTGCACCTATGCGACTTGGTGGATTCGTCAGGCAATTACACGAGCAGTGGCAGATCAAAGTCGGACAATTCGCATACCGGTTCACATGGTTGAAACGATGACAAAAATGCGGAACATTTCCCGGAAGTTGGCGCAAGAAACAGGGCGTGAACCGACGGTGGACGAGGTAGCGCGAGAAGCAAAATTTTCGATAGAGGAAACTCGGCGCATCTTGGGAATGAATCGTTTTCCGATCAGCCTTGACCGTCCTGTCGGGAACAGTGAGGATTCGCATTTCGGAGATTTACTGCCGGACAGCGCTGCGGAGAATCCTGTGGTAGGAGCAACACAAGAGATGCTCCGGGTTCGAATTGCGAAAGTGCTAAAAACACTAAGTTATCGGGAGCGGGAGATCATCAAATTACGCTACGGCCTTGGCGATGGATACAGTTACACATTGGAAGAGGTAGGACACATCTTTAAGGTAACACGCGAACGTATCCGTCAGATCGAGGCAAAAGCAGTACGCAAATTGCAACAACCGACCCGAAGCCAGGACCTCGTTGGTTTTCTTGATTAGAGCATTTTTGAAATTAGTGGCTGTGACAAGGTGGTTGCTGCCTACCTTGTCGGCACTTGCGGGATTTGATGTAACTTGCGTCTTTTGGCAGAATCGTCCCCTTCAAAAATCATGAGTCGTCCAATGAAACCGTCCGTCAGAGTATCCATGGAAAAAGCATTGAAGAGTTTATCTTTGACCGATGTGCCGTAGAGTACCAGATTGGGTTGTTGGATGGCAGGCAAGGTATCATCTTTTCCTGCCCGTGCGTGGGGCAGAAAAATCGAATCCGCAGAGGAGTACAACCGCATAATGACCGGAATAATGCCGGACAGATACGAGGTTCGGTCATTATTGAGCGAGGGAAACACAACCCCCATTTCATCCCAGAGCCAGAGGAGTGCGCCGTGATTGGCTTCAAGATGCCGGACAAGGGCGGGATACGATGCCGTCTCTTCCAGAATAAACTTTTTTGGAGAGTAAAAGCCTTTGAATTCAGGGGTATTTTCCAATTTGGTGATGATTTCTTTGATGACTGCGCGTCCCCGTTCTTTGCCGGAAGCAGATCGACCGGCAACGATCAGGTAAATGTTCGAGCGTATGCCGGTCGGGTCTTTGACGTTTTGGGCGCAGAGCAATGCTTGAAAGGCAAGAGCCGCCGCAAGAGCATAGACCGGTTGAAGCACAAAGGAGGTTTCATTGATAAATTGCGAGAGTTCATTCACAAACCCCGGCACGTTCAAAAGATGTGCCGGAAACATTTCGGGACAGTCCTCGCTCTCCTCTGTTTCATCGTCCTCCGCGTCGTCTGTTTCTTCTTCGGGGAATTCTGTAATAAAGTCTGGCAGTTCCACGGGTTCCTGTATAAAGGTGTCGCCGTAACCTTGAGCGACAAGTTCCCGTGCGGCGGCTTTATGGTCGTCTCCATGTTCCAAATGGGCATAGACATAAAAGAGCGAGTAACCTTGTTGATCGGGGAGAGTACAGTTGACGGAATGGATGTAAAACGTTGGTTTTTGGTGGTGGAGCGTTGCCGAATGCCCAGAGTTTTTACCCGGTCGCCGCCACCATTCGTTGTCATCGCCATTTTTCACGAATTGCCATCCATGCTTTTCGAGGAGTTTTTTGAAATCCTCTCGCCCCCGCTCGTTGTAATCTTCCATCGGAGTCTTGCTACGCAGACGGCAGACAGCAAACGGCGGACGGCAGCCAGACGCAAGCGGTGCGGGAGCACCTCTGCTGCCGTCTTCTCCCGCCGTCTGTTGATCGAGCGACCATGCGGCTTTGAGCAGTGTTTCAACGTCGTCGGAGTGAAGTACCGGAATGGAATTGAAGTCGCCCTGTACCAATTCATAGCCTGGTGTGGGAGCGCAGAGAAAAATCCCGCCTTCGCCACGAGTTTCGATGAGGACTTTCCCCAAAAAATCTTTGGCAAGAACGACGTTGCCGCATGCCGGCTCGGTCGAACGAATGATAATATGAAACCCGCCGGACTGCGATTGTTCGATCACGAGCCGTTTGTAAAGTTCCGGGTCGATCTTGTTCTGAAATTCGGGGAGTGCCTTACCCTGTTGATCAAAATCAATCATCAAAAGATTGCCGGAAATTTTGCCGCACACGAGACAGACGGCATCGGCGAATTTCCAGCCTTCCCATTCGGCTTCGGTGGGGAAGCGGTTTTGATATTCCTTCCACTTCCCCATCGGACGCTTCTGCGACCTGATCGCCGGAAACGCACAAAGTCCTGCCTCAATGTACTGCAATGCAACTTCCTTGAAACTTATCAAAATGGTATCCCTTCTGGTTCAGCAATCCTCCTCAAGTCTAAAAAATGCTCGCATGCCGTCTCCGACCCGAAAAGACCGGTCTGATAGGGACAGTCGCCTCTATAAAACTGTCCGCAATCACCACACATTTTTGGCATCACGTCATCAGACTTCACTTCTGGCTTTTCCGTAAAATCGTGTTCGAGGACTTCGGCGAATCGTTGCCCCGCCGTTTCAATGACCGTGAGCCGTTGCGGCATAGCAAAATACGGTGAAAAGTGCAGAGCATCGTCAACAGTGGTCGGTGGGGCAATATCGGTGCGCAGTTTCCACCAAGGGACGAATTTGTTCGACCACACCCAGCCTTTGTGTTCCGGGCAGACCCATTTGGAAACGAATTCGTTGATACCGACTTCGTAATCAATGCGGAGTGTCGGCGGATCGTCCGGTGCCCCGTTTTTCTTAAAATGCTTGGAGTACGAGACATTCAGCACAGAAAATTCTTTTTCGGTGATTTGCCCAGACAGAATACCGTCCTTGCTGGCAGTAGAATCGAGTTTTTGTTCGGGCTCCGGCATGGGAAAGACGTATCCGCACTCGGCACATCGGGAAAGGCTGATCGGCAGAACATTGTGGCACTGCGGACATTCCCGGATCGGCGCATCGCCGCCACCGCCCCCGGCTTTCGTTTTGATTCGGATGGCATCAACACACCCATGCCGCTGGATATTACCGCCGTAATCGAGAATCAGGCAGTCCGTTTTATTGGGAGCAAGGCGGAAACCTCTCCCGACGCACTGCACGAACAGTCCGGGAGACATTGTTGGTCGGGCAATCACAACACAATCAATCGCCGGAGTATCGAAGCCGGTTGTCAGAACATTTACATTGACGAGCCATCGGAGCGGTTTGAGTTCCTTCAAAAGCCCGCTTGGTTTATCTTGGAATCGTGCGATGAGTTCAGCACGTTCGTGGGCTGGCGTTTCGCCGGTGATTAAACCAACGTCGGCAACTCGCTCGATTTCCCGTTTGAAGAGCGTCGCTTGCGCAACATCGGCGCAGAAAATCAGGATTTTGTTCCGGTCTTTCGTGTTTTTGAAAATATCGGTAAAAATCGAATGGACGGCGGCTTCGGTCGAGAAAAGTTCCGCTACATCATCGGTTCGGAATTCGCCATTCCGAATAGGGAGCCCGGAGCAGTCGATTTTCTGGGCAGGGACTTTCGTGTGGATGCGGCAAAGATACCCCTCGTTGATCAATTCCTTGATTCCTTTTTCGTAACAGACGTGATTGAGCAGATTTTCCGGTTTGCAAATCATTCCGCTGGACAAGCGGTACGGCGTTGCCGTGAAACCGATAAGCCTGACATTGGGATTGACGATTTTTGCTTCTTTGAGGAAAGTTCGGTACATTCCCTCGCCGGACTCCGGCAGCATGTGAACCTCGTCTATCAAAATCAGGTCAAACGCTCCGAGTTCGCAAGCCCGTTCGTAAACTGATTGAATTCCGGCAATGATCACCGGCTCTTTGGTATCCCGTGAGTTCAATCCGGCAGAATAGACCCCGAAGTCAACATCAGGAGCAAGGCGGTGCAGTTTATCGGCGTTCTGTTGCAGCAATTCCTTGACGTGGGCAAGGATCAACACACGTCCACCCCAGCGCAGAACAGCATCGGAACATATCTGCGCGAGGCAAAGGCTCTTGCCCCCAGCTGTCGGGATAACAACGCATGGGTTGTCGTCTCGGCTTTGCAAATGCTCATAAACAGCCTCTACGGCTTCGGTTTGATATGGTCGGAGTTGCAGTGTCATTTTTGGGGGCAGGATGGTTGTGTGCTATGAAATTAATCATTCAAATTGCCAATCGCATAAGCCAGTTGTGTTACTTCGGCAATGATACGATCCCGGACTTCTTCGCTTTCTTTACGGAATGTTTTCATAAAGACGGCGGACATTGCCCGGTGATCGAGAGGCATTGCCAATTTGAGGATTCCCTCCTCGTTTTGTTCGGGAACGGGCGTTTCCTTTTCATTGGGGTCGTCCAACCATTGCCGATACCGCTCGGCGAAGTCCGGTTCCGGCTCTTTTGCGATGGTCTTGCGGCGAGAGGCGGCTGCACCGCTTTTGCATTTTTGCTGTTTCTTTTCTCTGACTTCCGCAATGATCGCCTTCTTGTCCTTTTTGGCGACGATTTCCCGTTGTTGTTCCGGTGGAACATCGGCAAGTTTGGCGGCAACCGAGACGGGCAATTTTCCGGCTTCCACCGCTTCGGCAACTTCGGGAACTGCCTTTGTACGAATCTTGCGTGCTTCTTGGACAGATCGCCGCGACACATTGAACTGTTTTGCTGCTTCTGATTGATTAACTGCGCAATTTTGCGCAGTTAATTCAGGTCTTCCTTCTGAAAGATTTGCCAATTTCTCGGCAACCATCGCTCGTTGCGATGTAGTCAAATGCCGCCGGTGCAAGTTTTTAGACAGGACAAAGGCAAGCGGGTCGTCGCCAGTGTATTCGATGGTTTCCGGCTCAATACCCAGTTTGTGGCAAGCAGACGCTCTGTTTCGTCCGTCAAGGACTTTCCCTTCGTAGAACGTGATGGGCTCGGTGAGTCCATTTTTTTCAATGTCAGCGCAGAGTTCATTGAGTTCTTCTTTGACAAGCAGTGGAAAAATGTTCGCAAATTCATGAAATTGAAATATGGTCATAGGTCATTCCTTTCTTGCCTTTCGGCGGTTAAAGTTTGGTTCACTTTCATTTGAAGGTTGAGGGTGGTACTGTTGGATAAATGAGTGGCATCAGTTTTTGTAACTGTCTTCGCGTGAATTCGTTGTGAACGTCATTGCGAACGTCGGTTTGTCTCCCTATTTTCCCGTCCCTGTCACTCCGTTTTAGTTGTTGCGCTCGATGCACCACCGCATGGCAGTTAGGACATAGAACAACAAGATTGTCCATCTCATTATTGCCGCCCTCCGAGACAGGTATTATGTGATGTACAATGAGTACGGATCGCATTTTGTTCTCGCAAACAAAGCACATGTTGCCATTGGCTTCGAGTATATGCTTGCGATATTTTTTTATGCCGTTTCTTTTTAGCCGTGTTTCCAGATTTTTTGTGGCTTTTTCGTGGGCGCAAAGAATATCGTTCAGCTCCCAAAACCGCTTTCGGTCTTTTTCGCTCTCCTCGAATAATGCCTGTAATTCGGCATGTTCCGTGTACAGAGCGTCGGTGGTTTCTTTGTCGAGTATTGTCATTTGTTGTTTTCTCCTTCAGGGGTTAAAGTTTTTAGTTTTCCGTTTTCGTGGTCTAATCTTTTCCATTTTCTTTTGCAGTTTCTGCACGAGGCGGTTCCAATCGTCAATAGCGGTTTCTTCATAAATCGAAAACCGTCCCAGCATGGCACACCGGCAAAGGCAACTGTAAGCGAAGCCGATGTTGGGGTCTGCCAAGTTTTTTGGTAATTTGTGGCATCGTGGACAACGCCGCAGTTCCTTTTTGCGCATTGTGCCTTTCTCAAAGTTAAAAGTCAGTTGGTTCGTCATTCAAAGAGTCCCCGTGATGTTTCAATCGCTTCCCGAATAACGGGAAACTGGTTTTTGTACTCGGCATACGTTTTTTTGATTCGTTGACACGCTGTCAAAAAGTATTTCCGTTTCTGTTCGATTCCTATAAAACTCCGACCCATTCGCACACAAGCAACGCCCGTCGTGCCGCTTCCCATGAATGGATCGCAGACAACATTTCCGAATCCTTTCGGTAACTCCGAAATGCAAAATTGCATCACGGCGACAGGCTTTTGCGTTGGGTGGACTTTTGCTTGTTTGCCAAAGCCCATACTCTCCGGCAGACACTTGATAATCCTCGTGTTTCCGTCGAAGGAGCAATAGCACAACTCTGCTTCCGCAAAGGTTCGGCGATAAAAGGGTTCCCCTTTGTCCCACACAATCCACTTCCGATTCGAGGGCAAAGCAAAATAGTTTCCACCGAAAACCATCGTCGGAACATTGAGCTCCAAGAGGAACGTCAAGTCCGGTGTTTCGTCATCCCAATCAATGTCTTTGTAAATTTCCTTTGCCGCCCAAGTCCCGCCGCTATGTAGGTTTTTTACGACAGGGCGACCTTCAGACGCTTTATGGGTGTATCGCCCAACGCCGTAAGGTGGATCAGTCACGATGGCATCGAACGATAAATCGTCGAGAATGTCTCGGCAATCGCCGTGAAATAATGCAGCGTCTCCGATTTTTACCACTTCCGCTATGCTCATTCTTAAACTTTTCGTTCCAATCCATCGACCGTTATTTCAATTTGTCGTCCCATATAGTCCCTGTCGAATCTCGGTACATGCAAGGATTCACTAAATAGCGAGTCCTTGATCACGATCCAATCATCAGGAATCTTGTCCTGTGGAAACCAGCACATCTTCAAACAGTCCATCCTGCTCCGGCATAACGCATACTCGCGTTTTTTGAGCAGGACAAACGCCAACATTGAAACGTCGTATGTTTCGTCAATCAGTTGTTCCATTCGGTCAAAGGCTGTCATCGTATAAAATTCTCCTCTGCTGGTGCATCCGGCTTGGTGTCGTATTTTTTCCCGCTCAAGCCATCGTCGGCTTGGTACAATAAAAAGGAGGGAGTATCACTTCGGTAACGTTATCACCGTCATCACGAGTCCCGCTGCCGGCTTCTGCCGAGAGCGGTTCGTCTGCCGCCATCAGGTCTTGCATCACGGAATCACGCTGTTCTTGCGTCAGTTTGTACCGGTCAAACACTTCACAAATTCCTCGATGGTTCAAAAATGCCCGGAAAGACATCTGTGTTATGCCGCTGTGGTCAAACATCCCTGTTTGAACGTTCTGTCCGATGTGCCTGTTCAGTGCTTTTTGGGTAAAAAGTGCTTTGCACTGTTGAACATCACCCGCTCCCCGAAAATCACGAATCAGGCGGTTCCGACCAATGTCGATGCCATTGTTAAACAGGACGTTTGCCAACCCCTGAAAATGGCACAGGACGTTGGAATACTTCACCAGATCGTAAAACCGCTCCTTCGGTGCGGCTTCTGCAATCCGTTTCTGCTGTTTTTCGATGGTTCGTTGTTGCGATTTGATTTGCTTCATCGCTTCCGTGTATCCGGCAACGACAAGTTCGAGACCGGAAAGTGGGGAAACAGAATATCTGCCGGTCTTGCGCACCGCTGGCAACACCTCTCCGGCAATCCATTTTTGGAACGGTAGGGCAAGCGGTTTATCCGACCGGGCAAGGAAAAAATACAAGCCCTGCTCTGTCAGTACCCACATTTCCTGTTCTCCAGAGGGGGTCATAATCCGATTACGACCCTTCCATTCGTCAGGAACGTGCTTGATGGATAATCCGATGCTGGTCAACTGGGCATAGCCGAGTCTCTCCATTATGTCTTTTGCAACAAAGGCGATCTCGCCGTTGTGTTCCGTGATTCGGACTTCGCCGAATTCAGGATTGGAAAAAATCTGGATGTTTGTCATCGTTCGTTCCTTTCGGTTATCTACTGTCTTTATTCTTTTTCCTCTAAAATTGTGGCAAGTGTGAACCAGAAGCGTGGGACTCTCACAGCCAGCAATGCTTCGAGATTACAGACCAACCAATCCTGATACCGTGAATAGTACGCCGGAAGTGTTGCACCGGTAAACATAAAAGCCCGTGAAGGCACGGCGGCAATCCAACCTCGTCTGTTTCGCTTCCAACACAAAAGCGGCATTTTGCCGACGCTTTTTGCGTCGGCTTCTGCCTGCTTCAAAAACTTGTCGAGCAGTGCGGACTTGGCAAGCAGGTCAACTTGGACGTTTACTGCCTTACTCTCGATTGAAAACCGGAAACCGTTCGGCACGACAATATCGCCGGTAAATGTTTCCGCCGCTTGCCTGTCGAGTTTGACCTGCTTCGGTCTTGCACCGCTTGTTACGCCGACTCGTGCGAATGGTACGCCGAATCGCTCTGACAACATGTGGCTTAACTCCAGTTCAGCCCGATTTCCTTTGGATTTACTGTTGATTCGCTTCGTCATTGTTTGCCTCCATTCTCAATTTCATCAATAAGCCGTTTCAATTCTGCACTAGCATTTTTGAACATTCCCAGCACTTGGTGCGGGCAGTGATCCAATTCGTTGAGAACACGTTCATTTGCCCTGTCCATCTGATACAGCACGGGAAGGATTTTGTGTTCATACTGCAAGACCGCCGTTTGCTTTTGTACGGCAATCAGTTCAAGGAGGGATGCAAGAACTGGGTCTTGTTCGCTCCGTTTTTCCTCTTCGGTCAATGCAATATCGTGTACCATTGTTTTGCTCTCCTCATGTGGGGCTTCTATGAATTGATTCGAGGGCAAACGCCCTCAAATCAATTTCAAGGTTGGTTACCGTTTCCAAGGCGGAACCTTGGATTGTTCCTTTGCGGTTTCCTGCTTGGGGGGAGGGGCATTGGAATATGGGTCAATCTTCACTATCTCGCTGTTGATCCCTTCGGTTTGCTCCCCTCTGCGATTGGTGTACGAGTTTTTCTTGCACTCGATCTCAATCCAAACGGCGATATTGCACATCTCGCTCTCATCTTGCGGGTTCAGGTTGCCAATGGCATCCAAAAACCGCCGCATGTGGCTTCGCCCGATGGCAACGGCTTCTTCGGATGGATTGACCATGTTGCATCGAAAGATGACGGTGCATCCTTCGTATTGCCCTTCGGCAACCGCAAAAGTTATCTCCCAGAACCATCCATTGCCCGACTTGGTATGCTTCCGCACTGCCGACGTTGCAATGGCTTTGTATCTGCCGTTGGGAATCGTGTCTTGCCCGCCCCGAAATGATTCGGCAGCCTCAGTTGTATTAGGATCAAATCCTAGCCACTCATTGTTTGAACTACTCATGAAAAATATTCCTTTCATTTGAAAATCTACTTACTCTGCCGTCTTCACTCGAAAACTGAAAACAGAATAAAACCATACCTGACCAATCCATGCCAAAACGTGGCGTGCCCTACCATGCCGCACCCAACCACATCAAGCCATACCGAGCCAAGCCGTACCGCAATTTATCGTTGTTTTGTGTGAATAATGCTCCAAAGTGCCGCAAAAAACGCCTCGCCATCTAACGGCATCTTCACGGGCAGTCGATAACGGGATTTTGCAACGATGGCAGGTGTCGATTCGAGGATCAGAACTCGGTCATTGCCGCTTTGGTCTCTGACCGCCTTGGCAATAACACGTTGCTTGAAACCGTCCTTCTCGGTTGTCCGAGAAATTTCAATGGTTGCAAAAATGATAAGATCACACCATTCGCGCAGCAAACCATTTATTCTTTTATCCAAGCGAGGAGCATACTGATCGTAGGAGGCACCAGTCGGATCGACAATTTTTTCCAATTTACTGTGGGCAACACAAACGATATTCATCTTCTTCTCTCGCCTCAACTGATTGAGCCTGTCAATGACTGCCTCAAAAAGCGGAATGAGCATGGCATAGCCTTTACCGTAATCAATTTCCGCGAGTGATGTCTTGCCCTTAAAACCTTCCAGTACCTTGTAGGTAGCAAGTTTTTCGAGCCAATCGACGGAGTCGATGACGACCGTTTGATACGAATGCTCCTCATTCAAGAGCGCATTCAAACTATCCATGACCGAATCGAATGATTCGGCAAGCGGGAATTTCGGTACGTCAATTTGTCCCAGTCCGTCTTCGGTCTGAATGAAGACCGGGTCGGGTGCGCAGGCGGAAAACGTAGAATTATGTGTTACGAGGAAATCATCGGTAACATAAAGCGAATCAGGAGCATCGACACGGATACACTGACATGGCACGATCCCTTCATATTCGACACTTCGGATAGTATGCCGGATAACCCATTCGGCGGTTTTCCATTTTGCACGATGTTTGGCGGACGAAACCGGAATGATTTCTGGTGGAAAGGACGCAAAAATGCGATAGGCTTTTTGTCCTTGCCGTTTTTCACCGCGATAGGTGAAAGTAGGATTTTTTTCTTTCGTTACGGCTGAACCGCCGAGTGAACGAACCAGAAAAACAATATCTTGTGCGAGTTGTGAACTTACTGTGCAGTATTCAATTGCGCCGGGCTTTGTAACAAAACCGTCGCTATCAAATAAACCACGAAGCAATTCCAAACGGTCTTCGATTGAAGCGAATTGATATTGTGGTGGAATGAATTTTTCGTTCGACTGGCAAGTGGTCAGACCGAGCGATAACAAAGCCTTTTTTGTTTCGGATGGGTCATTGTTTCTTTGCTCTCGCCGAATTCGTAACCCCTTTCCGACGTGCTCTGGCTCTAGTTCACTGGTAGCATCACCCATCGGAAGAGTTTGAGCAATTTTCGCCCGAATGTCTTCTTCGCTATTGGTGATACTGACGCATGAATCACAGTGTCCGTCTCCGAGGTACATTCCAAGTAACCAAGGATTTAACGGCAATGCTTCCTGTTGCTGCCTGAAATGGACAGGAGATACGCGCGGAACCTGATGATTGTGGCGTGTGCCGTAAATGAGGTGCTTTTGAATTTCGGCGAGTGAGCGAACAGCACCGTTAAGTCCATTGTCACGTTCCGAACATGTTTGCGTAAACCATAGATGTTCTCGACAGCATCGTGTGGTCGAACCATCGCGAAACGTGACTTTGAAAACTTCTTTCTCACCTTGCGGATAGACTCCGATTACATGGCAAGGTTTCCCGTTTGCACCGGTGATTTCGCTACCGGCATGGAGTGTCCCCATTGGGACAAACCCATCAGGCGTTAGAATTTGTGCATCTAACGGTTGTGCTTTGCCAACGCCCTCGACTCCATGCAGCAAGAGCCGAAAAGGTTCCGTTTGTATCCCCGTCATAATCTTGGAAAGTGTCATCATTTTTTCCTTTCTGCCTCGCGGCGGTTAAAGTTGTTTAGTTGGATTGATGGTTTGTTACACTCTTTCGTCGTGATCGATTGACCGCCTCGTTCGTAATGTAATCCGTCAAACGTTTGATTGCTTTCTCATAGATTTGTCTGATTCTGCCGCTCGTGATCTTAAAAATCTTCCCGAGGTCTCTGAACGAGTAGCAGTGTTTTTCTTCGATTCCACAATGGAGTCTAACGATAGTTCGTTCCCGGCAGGAAAGTCTGCGCAACGCTTTCTGAAAACACTCTGCTTCATGCTCCATCAAGTCTGCATTCTCAAATGGTTCATACCATCGGCATTTGTCTAATTTGCCGCAGTGTAACCTTGTAAAGCCGTCACTCTGACCAAGCGGAGGCAATACACCCAAACCGAGACGTTCCAATTTCCGCTCCCATCGTTTAATCAATTTTTCCATGTCCTGTGCTTCGCTTTTCCTGATGCCCTGCGGCTTTTTTTCAGGAGTGGCATTTTTTTCGGTTATGGATTGCTTGCGGTTCATATCTCTGTATTCTCCCGTGTGAAGTTTTTCCTTCAGTTGTAAAAATGGTTACTTCCTATTGCAGGAGTCGGGAGTTGAACCCGTTCCAAGCCTTGTGAACTTAATCACGACAGGCTTTGTGCTGCCGCTTACACCACTCCCGCTAAAAATCACCGAGCCAGCCCCATCCGTGTTCCATCTCTGGAATCCATCCACTAAAAAATCCATTCAATCCTTCAGGCTGGCTCGGCTTAAAAATGTTCTCTCCCGTGTGTCAAAATCCCTGCCGGTCGGGAGAGCCGCGACCGACAGGGCAACTCACCCCAAAAAAGTTATCTTTTCGTAAACTTCGCATTTTGAATCCAACGCATCATGTCTTTTCGATCCCAAATCTTGTGACTGCCGTCTCGTAACGGTTTCGGCAGTCGCCCATCATGGACCATTCGTCGTAGCGTTTTTCTGGACTTGCGAAGGATGCCGCCGAGTTCGGCAATGCCGATATAACCGTCGGGAGTCCCGTGTCCATATTTTTTCTTTGACAGTAGCATCATTTGATAATTGGTAAAGTTTTCCGTTGCCCGTTCCGCCGCCTGTCCATGTCGTGTAAACAACCAACGGAAACCGGGGTGGGCAATCCTCAATGAATCGCCTCTACACAAGTACGGGCGTTTTGCCTAATTTTGCCTAATTTTGCCTAATTTTAGGCAAACGAAAACCGTAATCCCTTTACTTTCAATGAGTTATGCAGAAAAAAGATTTTGCCTAATTTTGCCTATTTTTGCCTAATTAGGCAAAATTAGGCAAAACGCCCCCCAAATAAACCCTGCGATTCTCTCTTTTCGGGGCGGTCATTGCCAAGAAGATAGAGGGAGACGGCAATTTGGGTATTTTCCAGAATCGCAATGGGAAAGATGTCACAACCGGTTTTTGCGGGGTATGCAAGATGATCTTCTGCCGCCAGTGGGAAAATTGCGGTTCGAGCGAGCAAGTGGGAGCAGTTTTGGAGCAGCGCAGATCAACGGTCATCACCATGAATCCAAGCCTGTTCCAACGTTTTTCTGCTGACACCACGCTGCGCGTCGACGGTAGCCGGTGTTCCCCACTCCTTCCGATATTGCGACATGATTTCTTTGCCCTTGCGCCTCGACAGTGTGCTGGGCGGTAAATTGCATGCTCTTTCGGCTTCACTTTGCGTCATGTTTTCATCATAAACGAGTTTCACCGCTTTTCTTATGTCGGATTCACTGACACGTTTCACTCTGGTTTTTTTCGGCTTTTGTTCTGCGTGGAGTTTGAACTTCTCTACAAGCGGTTCGATGTCAGATTTGGAATCAGCCGTAACAGACTGCCGAGGCATTGCCACCACCGGACGGCTTTTTCTACTATCCCCGCAAGAATTTTCCAGTAATGAGCAGCGTGAGTCTGTTTTCCGGTGTCCGTCTCCTTGCTGACAACCCCTCCGCCCCTCTCTGGGAGTCATGGGAGCGTCGATTGTATCCGGCAGTGCAGCAATAATACAGTGCATTTCAGACCGGGTTCTGTCCACCGCCTGTTGCGCAGAGTCAAATTCTTGAAGTTTGGTGAACAGCAGGTCTTTTTGTAACAGTGTAGTCATGGGAACAATAGTGGTTGCACACCGGTTTTGCCCTTGACACTATTGCAGGAAGTGCATACAATCAGACTGCTGATTCGGTTTTTTCTGAATCAGTACCTGACCGGGCAACCGGATGTTAGGTTAGGGGAACGAGTTACTTCTCACAGTTTGACGTTTCCCTTTTTTCTTTCTTCGCTTACATTTGTGCTGAAACAACGGAGCGCACGATTCTCTCCGGTACAGCCGATAAGGGGGCAACGTGGCGATGATCAAGACGGACAGTCCCCGAATTTTCTACACGATTGCCAGAACAAATCGAATGGAAAATTTTATTAGGGTTTAATACTCTGACCTTGGCAGAGGCAACACGATACGCGTGTGACCATGTAACAATGTGGGGATTTCTCCCCCAGCGACGCAATGATTCTACTTTACAGAAAGCCCGCTGTCAAGAAATCAACAAGAATTTTGTCCCAATCCATATTTTGGGGTTCGGGAATGGATCACTACTGGATGTAGTGGGTGGCGGTGAATCGCTGTCCGCCGTTTCCTACGGCAATTTCGGCGGTTCTAACTGGTTAAAAAATGTCCATCCATTCCGGGTCTTTTCGGTCAAGAGCGGACGCAGCCTCGGCTTCTTTGCCGAAGGGTTATATTCTTTCAGATCGCCCTTGCGAATAGTCCAATCCGTTGCATCAATGTCCTCGTCGGTTTTTTGGTCGGGGATGATTTGCCAGTCGCAGTCTTGCTGTGTGCCTCCAAGCCTCGCCCAACCCAGTCCATTACGTTCAATCAGTGCTCCAATCCGCTCATAGAGAATACCCGGCTTGGTTTCCCGAAAAAAAGAATCTCCGACACGAACCTGCGCTAAAATTTCTGTAAGAATCATTGAAAATTGACAGTGGGTTAAAAGTGACTACAATGCGACATCATAACGTTGAGCGTTTTTCCTACAAGGGAGTCCCATGATTGAAACCACCGGTACAAAGACCGAAACAAAAAAGCAACGAACAGGGCGTTCCTCATCGGGGGACAAAACAAAGAAAATAGTCTCCCTCACACTTGATCCCGCACTCATCACCAAGATTGATGAATATGCTACCGAGAAGAAAATCTCCCGCTCCTCGGCAATCGAAGCCGCTATTACAGGGTTCTTGACGCTGAATGGGAGCAGTCCGGCAGCGGTCAATAGTGTAGTGCAGTCCGACGATTGCATTTTTGCGACCCCTTCATTCGGAGCGGCAATTTTTTATTAGGCGAGTAGAGGTTGAAAGGAAACGGCAGATGGTAGCAGAGACTTTTATCTCTGCCGCCCTCTGCGGTCTGCCGTCTCGCCTTAACCCGACAGCGGCATGACGACGTAAACATAGCCGCCGTTGTCAGCGGTAATTTTGATAGGATCGTTGTCGGGCGGCAAGTAAATCGACACACTCTTGTCGGCATCCAAGACCCGCAGGAAGTCCGTCAGGAATTTGGGATCGACCTTGACCGTCTTTTCCTCTTCATGGAACGAAATAGGAACCTCGGTTTTGGATTGCCCTTTTTCCTTCCCCTCGCCTTGCAACGTGAGCCGTCCTCGTTCGAACGTGAGGTTGATCCCCGGTTCCAGTTCGGAGGTTGTTACTTGCGCTTGCAACACCGCCGTCAGCAATTCCCCGCTTTTGATAACGGCAAGATGTGTATCGTCCGTTTGCGGAATAATGCTGCGCCATTTTGGGAATCGTCCCTCGATCAAACGGGAAAATAACGTGATGTCCCGACACTGGAACCAGACCATACCATTGGAAACCGCCATCTTTACGTCCATGTCATCGCCAATGGACTTATCGCTCAATGCCCGGTTCAGCAGTTGTAACGTGCGGGTAGGGGTAATAGCGACCTCGACCTTATGGTTGTTGATGCAATCCCCAAAACTCTCCTGCCATGCGAGTCTCCGACCATCGGTGGCAACAATGGAAATGTTTTGTCCTTCCATTTCAAAGCCGACTCCGCCGAGAGCGTATTTGATGTTCTCGGTATCCGTCGCAAAAATGGTACGGCGGATTATTTCCTGAAGTACCTTTGCCGGAATTTCATGGTAGGTGTTCTCCCCGAATTCCTCAATATCAGGGAATTCTTTCGGAGACTGGGTGTCCAGTGTATAACGTTCTTTGACCTCCCCGTCGATAATAATTTTACCCTCATGGTGAGTCAGCGTGAGCCGTTCCTCTTTGGTCAGGTCTAGGATTTTGGAAAGCAACTCTTTGGGCAAGAGTGCCTCACCTTCGGTTACAACCTCGCAATCAACACGGATACGGATTCCGACTTCGATGTCGGTGGCTTGCAAGACAAGACCGCTCTTTTTGTCGGCTCTTGCCTTAACATTTTGAAGGATCGGCTTCACGTCTCTGCCTGAAGCAACAGTGGCGGCAAGCCGAAACTTTGGTGAAAAGTCCTTCGGTTCAAAACGAATTTTCATGATGACCTCCTCCCCGCTTTTGCGGGGCTAAAAAACGTTCCGATCATATTCTCACACCACGCCGCCGACCGAAACAAAAGCGGCGAGGAGTGTACGGTTAAAACCAGTGGATTTTGCCGCTACTTTACGATGTCGATTTCGTTATCCTCGATGTACTCCCACGCAGACCGCATAGAAAGTACAGAAATTCGTTTGCTGATGTTCGGAACTGCGCCGCTGGTCATAGCGGAAAAATAACCGTCTAGTTCTTCCGGCAGAATAGCCAGTTTGCAAGTAATACAGCGGCTGCACAATTCGTCCCAATGCCCCTGTTGTACCGACGTTAACTGCTCTTTCGTCTTTGCCGACGTGAAAATCACGGTTACATTGCAGGGCAGTTTTGACTGCCGCCGCCGGTCAATCTGGTCTATCGCCGTTTTCAAGTTGGCGATATTATCAGGGTGCAACTTGTCCGCTTCGTCAAAGATATAGACGGACTGGTTACTGAACATGGAGCATTGTTTCGTATCCCGCCGAATCTGCTCAATCATTGCCGCCGTTTCGGCATCCTTCGTACAGTTCGGGCGGTACAATTCTCCGTCGATGTATCCTGCCATGATGTCGGCAAGCAACGTCTTCCCGTTGCCCGTTTGCCCTTGCAACATGATGACCAGCCCCCCAAAGCCGTCGTTATCGTCAATGGCACGGTATATCCGGTCTATCGTTTTCTTATTACCGACTACGTCCTGAAACGTCGCTGGACGGTGTTCGTCTATGTGTCGCATGATTGTCTCCTCTCTTTTTTGATTGAGTCCGCTCCGATAGGAACGAACTTGGTTACGGTTTTTTCGGGAACGTGAGGATTGTAGGACGTAATAACAATAGTATTGCCCTGCATCGACCGCGTTTCACGTCCCGGCGGTTTGACCAGTAAAAACTGTGCAACGAACCGAACATCGACCTCACAGGAAGACTCGGATTCGGTCAGTTTCCACCGGCGCAGACCGGACCTACGATAGGTTTCCCTCGTTTGAGTAAAATGTTTAGACGTAAAACAAACGTGTACCATGTTGCCCTCGCTTTCCCTTCGGTCTTGCCATGCTCCCTGCCGCCGACCGAAACAAAAGCGATGGGGAGTGTACGGGGGTCATTCCAAACAATCAAAGCAATAATGGAAACCATGAATCAAAACACAATCCGATAAACCAACGCCGTACCCGCATAAACCGCATTGCACTACCAACTCTGTATCGCAATAAGGGCAATAGTCTGAAAGCGTTGTATCGCCGAGGATCGCACCACAATAGGGACATTGCACACCGCTCTCCCTTCCACTGAATAGCCAGTCATTCTCCCACTGCCATTCGGGATATGTTCTTTCCACGTATTCGTATTTGGTATCGACTTTCGATAGGAGCCGAGCCGCACGTTCGATGATGGAATCCACGTCGGCAATTCTGATGAATTCTTGCCGTGAATGGGCGTGATAGTATCCGCTGGATAAGTTCACCGCCGCAATGCCAAGAGCAGGTGCAATATAGGAGATGTCGCTAAATGTTCCCTCATTCCGCTGGAACCCATACCGTTCTACAAAATTGATGAATTCGGGATTATCGCAGCCGTAATAGACTGCGTCGCTATTCCCCTGCCGGTCAAATTCCACAATGAATTGCACATCGGGTTCAATGCCCGAATTGGAAAACTGGATTGCCCCCCGACCGCCGATCTCTTCGTCTTCGGTAAACAAGACGTGGCAGTCCAGTTCGTTGATCAATTCCATGATAATAAAGACTCCGCAACGGTCGTCCCCACCAATCCCCTCTTCGCACCATAGATCGCCGCCGGGAGATTCGGTCGTGTCAAGACAAAACATTTTCGGAGCCTGCCGGTGTACCGTGTCTAAATGGGCGATCAGTAAAACAGGGTGGCTACCGGGAGAGTACAAAAAACCGTCCCGGACGAGTACCCGCTCTTTTCCCCGTTGCCGTAATAATTCGCCCGTAAGTATTGCTTTCAACTCCCTTTGCCCCGGTCGGCAATAGTCAATCAGTTTTTTAAGTCTATGTCTTTCCATTGTTTTTCCTTTGATTGATTTTTTTGTTTACTTCTCTTTGTGTATCGGGTTAGGCAGTTACATCTTCACATGACTCTTGCTCCGCCAGTTCAGCATGGCAATCCCGACATACCCATCGGTCATCGTCGGTTCCCATCAAGTCCTCATTATTAAACGGCTCGCCGCACTCTTCGCAACCCGAAAACTGCTCGTGGTAACAATCTTCACAATAACAGTCGCCGCCGTTGTCATGTGCGTTCTTGTTTTGGATAACTTTGTCGCAAGCGGCACATTCGCAAAAGTCATTCTCAAAACAATGATCGCAAAGAGAGATACGAAGCGATTCAACCCAGCGCACATCGTCATTGTGGTGATACATACCACAATGTTCGCAATAAGAAGCGCAACAAGGACAGTAGCAAGAATCGCCTACCCATATAGCGTCGTCCTCATGGACACTTGCATCACAACCGTCGCATGAAAGCATGCCGCTACTTTCGTTACAACAGTCCAAAATTTTTGAATTGCTTTGCTCGTAACCGCAAAAAATACAATAGGCAACATGCCCGATTTCGATTTTGTCAGGAATTGCGGCTCCCGATAACGTGGACATGCTACATGAAGCGGAATTCCTCGAATAATCGGGATAATGGTTCCCGGTACTGTCGATCCGGCTTTGGTCAATTTTCGCATGCTTGACCCAAAGGTTTGGAACGTCAAGACAATCGGCAATCACAGTGCATACCATTGCCCGACTAACCGCATGAATGTTGTCCGAGGTTTCGGTATAGAGCCGACCTTGTATCAACAGCCCGGAACTGAAATGGTAATTTATCCGGTCAATTCGTCGGGTAGGATAATCGGCGGATTCTCCCGGTGCGATAGTGAAAAACACCATCGTTACTCCGTCCATTGTGTAGGAAAGATTCCCGCTCTTGTGGCAACCGTTGTGTTGCCTGCCGATATGATGGCAAGACGAAAAACTACCATGACTTGCCGCCAAAAAATCAACTGGGTTTATCGACAAAACGGCGATTCTGTCGGTAGTGTTCTTGCCGCCGTTAATCAATTCGTTGAATCGCCAGTTATAGTCTTTGTGTTTTTCGATTCCATGTACCGTTGCCCAAGCATTGATTGCCCTACCAATTTTTTGTCCCTTTTTGCCGCCAGCATATCCTTTGGCTTGCAAGGCATTGCAATCGTCGAAGGTTAACATTCCCCCCCTTGCTAAAACAGACTCAAACACGTCCAGCGGAGCCGTGTCGATTCCATTGCACATGAGACGAAAACCGCCCATTTTGTCCGATACGTCGATCCGCTCGCCATTGGTTCCAATTGGCATCGTAATCCGCATGGTATTCTTGTCCCATGCGGGGTGCCGTGAGAGCATTGCACGCAGTCCCTCTTTGTTTTTCAGGGACGTGTGAACAATCTTTGTGATTGCCGACTCTTCCGGCTCCCAGTCCTCTTTTTCCAAAATTGCGCAAAATTGGCGCACAATGTCCGCACGTTTTCCGCTCACGGAATCCTCTTTTCCCCCAGACGGGTATTGCGTAAGATAGAGGGGCTATTGCAAGACATACCCGGAAGGGTACAATTCGCACAGCGTCTATCATACTTGACCTATGATTGCGTCAGTTCCTTTGTGGGTGCCGTTAACACTCCAAAGGAACGTCTCTTTTTGATTGCCGCTCGCTTTCGCTCGGTCAATCAATGATGCCGCCAGTATATCACCGAACGAAATTTGTCAATAGAAATTCGTCTCATTTTTCTCCTCTAACGACAAGACTCACGTTGTCGGGATTCTCAAACACTGTCGTTAGCGGAATTCTTGAGGGACGACGGAATGACTGGACAAAATTCCGGCAACTGCTCCAATGCTTGCATCATATCGAAAGGATCAACATCAATGTACAGTTTCGCCGTCAAAAGCGGCGTGGAGTGCCGCATCAACCGCTGTACCGTTGTCAACGGTACACCTGCCTTCGCCAACATGGTGCCGAATGTCTTACGCAAAGAATGCACGTCAATGCTGCGCCCATCCGAACTCTTGTGTTCAATACCGGCGGCTTTCAAGTCGCCATATAACGCGCGGCGAAGTTTCCACATGTCATGATGAAAAAACCGCTCTTGCGGTTTGATTCCAAGAGTTTTGACCCGCTCTTTGAGAGCCTGTACTAAATCCGACCGAAGGGGCAAAACATCCGGCTTTTTGTTTTTCGTTTTAGCGGCTTCGATGGTGAGACGACTCTTTTCAAAGTTAATCTGACTCGGCGTAAGCAACGATAGTTCCGTTGACCGCAATCCTGTACCCAATAACAAACGATAAATCAAAACACGGTCTTCCGGGGTGCCTGCCGACCTGTTTTTTCCACGAGCCGCCGCTTTCAAGAGACGGTCAACTTCGTCTTGAGTCAGCGCACGGCGCATTTTGCGGCGGTCGAGTTCAATGTTGAGTCTTCGGATCGGTTTTAACGGGTTGCGCGGCAAAACTTCTGTTTCCGTAAGATACAAGACAAACGCTTTAAGCGACGCAACGTAAATGTTGATGGTTTGTGCCGAACGGATTCCCTGTTGCCGCTCGTTGGCAATCCAGCGTTCGACAGACTCCCGGCGAATGTCCGCAAGCGAATCAATGCCGCAGTCTGCCAAAATTTTCAGGATATGCGTTCGTGTACTGCAAATGTGCCTCGGTATATTGCCGCTGGCTCGCATTTTGGTTTCCAAGCGGTCTAATGCCTCGTCAATCGTAATCGGCGGAGCCTCCGCTTTTGCCAATTCTTCGCGGGTAACAACGCCTGTGCGAATACGGTCAACTTCCTTTTCATAGCGGGCAAGCATTTTCTCGGCGGTATCACGGTTCGTTGTTTTGGTCGGTACTTTCCGTGTTTTGCCGGTCTCGTCCGTGAACTGCGCTGTCCACGTATCGGCTTGAAGACTCACGTTGCCCGTCTTCGACAATTTACCGGTTCGTTTCTTTCCTCTGGCAGTCCATGATACGGTGCCGTCTCCTTTGACCTTTGCCCCGACTGGCATCGGTATCGTTTTCCAAACTCGAATAAGTGTTCCCATGATTTTTGAAAAGTTGCTTAAATGTTGTACAGATTTCAGTCCAATATTGCCACAAAACGTCCCAAATGGTCTTAAGGGAGGCTTCTGCTGTCCTCTCTCTATTATAACAAAAAAGCCTAGAAAGTCAAGAACTTTCTAGGCTAATCCTTGTTTTTTATGAAGAAAAAACAACGGTCAAAAAAAACAATGTCAGAAAACAGCAAAAGTGCTGACGCTTTCTGACATGTTGCATGATAGACTGCCCGGTGAAAATTGAAATGTCGGAAAACGGAGTGGCGGCGGCAGTGTTGCCGTAACTCTTGAGATTGCATGGACTAGGGACAGCCCCTTGTGAAGTGCTAGGCAGTGGATCAGGCTTTGCAAGTTGTGCCCCCGCTGTTCTGAAAACAATAAGAGAGCACGGCGATCAGCCAAGAGCCGTACTGTCAGTGGTGCAGTGCAAAACCATAACCCATTGCCATTGATTGGCTTACGTCAATGCGTCCGAATGGAAACGCAGGGTAATGGGAAGAAAGAATACCATTCAACTTCATGTGATTTCAGTTTTCCGGCTTTCAATTTTCACTTTTTACAAGACAGCGAACACACCCGAACCGCACACCGTACGAAAACCGCATTTGAAAATCGCTTTTGACTGTGGTACAATGCCAGCATGTCCACTCACGAACCGCTTATCCCTATTCGGCAGGTGCTTCGGGCTTGTCGAAAAGGAATCAACAAACTCAAATTTGCCGACTCCACAGG
>Ga0082212_10003247_pt1 | contig 23184 bp, 18 predicted proteins | sample TergutNt197P3_FD_71548 | JGI IMG/M metagenome (GOLD analysis project Ga0082212, IMG submission 71548) | Neocapritermes taracua P3 segment gut microbial communities from Petit-Saut dam, French Guiana - Nt197 P3 | ecosystem: Host-associated > Arthropoda: Insects > Digestive system > Gut ...
CACCTCATAGCTGTTCACTGTTTCACCTCCCTTCGGTCTGATTGGCGCCGGTTTTCCCGGCACAGAGAGTCGGGACGTAAGCCCCTGTATTCAATTCTCTGCCGCGCCCCGCCCCGGGGCGCCCCAACATTGTACCCCAAAACCCCCGCCATATGCAAGAGGGAACGCGAGGCGGGGGGCGCGTTCCCTCATATAGGGTTACCAGTGATAATTTGTAATGAAAAGAAGCTTTTCTACTTTTCTATTTTTCGGCCTCTTCGCGGACGGATTCGATGATCGCGTCCGCAAGCTCGTCGAGTTCGCGGTCTGAGCTTTCATTCACGGACGAATTGACCGTGACGCGCCCGGACAGCACTGTCATTTCCTTGAGTTCGCCGTTCAAAAACTCTTCGATAAGGTCGCCCGCCTTTGGCGCCCAGGAGCCGTTCTCGATCACTGCGAAGGTCCTTTTCTGCACATTGAGGGCCTTCAGATGCTGAAGATAGTCTAGCATGGGAGGGAAGATCCCAAGGTTGTAAGTACAGGACGCGAGGACGACATGGCTGTATTTGAACGTCTCTGAAATCAGGTATGACACATGGTTGGATGAGACATCATAAGTGTAAAAATCGTTGAAGCCTTTTTGCGACAGCTTGGAGCCGAGGTTCATCGCGGCGGCCTCCGTGTTGCCGTACATCGAGGCGTAGATAATAAGGACGCCCTTTTCCTCGGGCTCATAGCGGCTCCACTTGTCGTACTTGCCGATGAAGTAGAGAAGGTCGTCCCTCCATATGGGCCCGTGCAGCGGGCAGAGGAACTTGATCTTGTCGAGTACGGTTCCGGCCTTGCCGAGCAGTAGCTGGACATGGGGGCCGTACTTGCCGACGATGTTCACGAGATAGCGCCTGGCGTCGTCGAGCCAGTCCCTGTCGAAATCGACCTCGTCGGCGAAGAGCTTGCCGTTCAGCGCGCCAAAAGAGCCGAAGCCGTCGGCCGAAAACAGCACGCCGTTTGTAATGTCAAGGGTGACCATGGCCTCGGGCCAGTGCACCATCGGCGCCGCTACAAATGTTACGGTATGGTCGCCAAAGCTAAACGTGTCGCCCTCTTTGACCTCATAAGTCCTTCCCTCGCCGTCGATGTGGAAACCGAACTGGTGCATTATCATGAACGCCTTCTCGTTGCTTATGACGACCGCCTCCGGGTGCCTTACGAGGATCTCATCGATGGAGGCCGCGTGATCGGGCTCAAGATGGTTTATAAGCAGGTAGTCGAGCGGCCGGCCGGCCAGTACATGCTCGACGTTTTCGAGGAACTGGGGGCAGCCTGCCCAATCGACTGTATCGAAAAGCACGGTCTTCTTGTCGAGCAGAAGATAGCTGTTGTACGATACGCCGCGCGGTATCGGATGGACGTTTTCAAACAGGTGAAGCCTGTGCTCGTCCGCGCCGACCCAGTAAAGATCGTCTGTAACTAACCTTACACAATGCATTTCATTTCCTCCTTTTTATAGTCAGCCCGCATTGCCGCGTGGCTACATTTCGATAAACTGGTCTTTGTCGTCCCCGCAGACCGGGCAGGTCCACTCGGCGGGTATCTGGTCGTATGGCGTGCCCGGGCGGATGCCGCCCTCCTCATCGCCGGCCTCCTGGTCGTACTCATAGCCGCACCCGCTGCAGACCAGCATCTTGTAGGATTTGGGCAGCTTCTTCGGCGTGCGCTTCTTCATGCGCTCCATTGGCGGGGCGGGTTTCTTTTCCGCCGCACCGCCGAGCGCCTCGGCCAGGAGCGGCACTATTTCGAACAGGTCGCCAACGATGCCGTAGTCCGCGTTCTTGAAGATCGGGGCGTTTGCGTTGTTGTTGATGGCCACAATGGTGTTCGCTTCCTTGATGCCTTTCAGGTGCTGCCCCGCGCCGGAGACGCCGACCGCGATGTAGAGGTTGCCCCTGAATTTCTGGCCGGACATGCCTACATAGCGGTTGATCGGCACATAGCGCAGCGTCTCGGCGACGGGGCGTGAGGAGCCCAGCGCAGCCCCGGCCGCCTTCGCAAGGTCGACCATGAGCTGCATGTTTTTCTTGGCGCCGATCCCCTTGCCGACGCTGACGACGCGCTCCGCGTCTATTATGGGTGTATCTATCGGGATGCCGACGCTGAAATCGAACCCGTCGTTTTTGAGCGCGGCGACAAGTGCGTCTACCTTGCCCTTTGCCGGACCCTCCGAGAATATCTGCTTCTTGCGGTCGCCCGTAACAGCCCCCGGCGGCTTCTTCTTTGCCGCAGAGGCTTCCTCTTTGGGCTGCCTGCCGATGATGTTTGCGGCGATGACCATGCGCTGTATCTCGCTCGTCCCCTCGTAAATCGTAGTTATTTTCGCGTCGCGGAACATGCGCTCGACTTCCATCCCCTTAAGGTAGCCGTTTCCGCCATGGATCTGAAGGGCTTCGTTTGTCACCTCCATCGCCACTTCGGAGGCGTAGACCTTTGCCATTGCGGCCTCTGTCGCATAGGGCTCATGCGCATCCTTAAGCATCGCCGCGCTGTAGACGAGCATCCTGGCCGCGCGGATCTTCGTCGCCATGTCGGCGATCTTGAACCCTATGGCCTGCTGGTATGCTATAGGCTTTCCGAACTGCTCGCGTTCGCGCGCGTATTCGAGCGCCGCCTCATACGCGCCCTGAGCAATGCCGAGCGCCTGGGCCGCGATGCCGATCCGCCCGCCGTCCAGCGTTGCCATGGCTATGCGGAAGCCCTCGCCCTCGCGGCCAAGCAGGTTCTTTTTCGGAACCTTCACATTGCTGAAGACAAGCTCCGCCGTCGCCGATGACCGTATGCCCAGCTTGTCGTAGTGGTCGCCGAACGAAAAACCTTTCCAGCCCTTCTCCACGATAAAGGCGCTGATGCCTTTCGTGCCCGTGCCCAGCGAAGTCACGGCAAACACCACATAGGTATCCGCCTTTTCCCCGTTTGTTATGAAAATCTTCCCACCGTTCAGGATATAGTTTTCCCCATCGAAGGCCGCAGTGGTCTCCATCCCGCCGGCGTCGCTGCCGGCGTTTTGCTCCGTCAGGCCGAACGCCCCCAGCTTCTCGCCCCTTGCCAGAGGCGCAAGATACTTCTTCTTCTGCTCAGCCGTGCCGTACGCGAAAATCGGCCATGAGCCGAGCGACGTGTGTGCCGACAGGATGACGCCCGTGCCGCCGTCGACGCGAGACAGCTCCTCGACCGCGATCGCGTAGCTCAGCTGGTCAAGGCCGGCGCCGCCGTCCTCTTTCGGGAACGGTATGCCGAGCATGCCCATCACGCCGAGCCCCTTCACGGCCTCGTCGGGGAACCCGTTCTCCTGATCCATCATAAAGGCGATCGGCCCTACTTCGCTCTCCGCGAATTTGCGGATTTCTTGCCTCAGCGCTTCGTGGGCTTCTGTGGTACTGAATGACATGGATGATCCTCCTCTCTTTGAAACGACTCGTCGGACGATATTCAAATTTAAGAAAAGATAACATACTAGATAAATCTTGTCAAGTATGTTATCAAAATAAAATCTTTAAGACAAAAGGGGACGGTTCCTGCGTCTTGTAAGACAAAAGGGGACGGTTCCTCTGTCTTACAAAGGGCGTAAGACAGCAGGAACCGTCCCCTTTTGTCTTACGCCCCTTGCTATTGGCTGTAGAGCAGCCCCGCGGCGATTTCCCCTGCGGCCTCTTCCCCTTTCAGCATCTCTATGATGGCAAGCGCGAAGGCCATGGCTGTCGCGGGGCCGCGCGACGTGATGACCCCGTCGTCGATCGCGACGGCTTCCTCGGAAAGCACGGCGCCCTCCAGCTCCTTTTCGAACGATGGGTAGCAGGTGGCCTTTTTGCCCGCGAGCACGCCCGCATGCCCGAGCACGAGCGGCGCGGCGCAGATGGCGGCGAGCGGCTTGCCCTGATTGTAAAAAGACTGTATCTTTTCGCGCAGGCCCTCGTGCGCGTCCAGGTTCGACGCGCCGGGCATTCCGCCGGGCAGCACGATGAGCCCGCATGAGCTGTAGACCGCGTCCTCGTAGAGGATGTCGGCTATGACCTTCACGCCGTGCGCCCCCGTTACAGGCAGCCGCCCCATTATGGAAACCGTCTCGGTCTCGATGTCCGCGCGCCTCAGCAGGTCGACGATCGTCAGCGCCTCTATTTCCTCGAACCCGTCCGCAAGATGTACATATACCATTTCAATCCTCCTTTATCCATAATAATATAGAAACATACCGAACAGTCCCTCCGTACCGCAAGAAACTGTCACCCCGCATCATCCATCCGTAATTTTCCCCGTGTCATCCCCGCATTGCCTCCCTGCGTTGTTCCCCTGTGCTTTCTCCCTGCGTTGTTCCCCTGTGCTTTCTCCCTGCGTTGTTCCCCTGTGCTTTCTCCCTGCGTTGTTCCCCTGTGCTTTCTCCCTGCGTTGTTCCCCTGTGTTTTCTCCCTGCGTTTAACCGTCAATGCCGAGCAGCGCGGGGATATCCCGCATGCTTCCTATCACCGCGTCCGGCGCGGCGCAGCCGGCCCGCATCCCCGGCGGCAGGGCGGCCGACCAGTCCACGAGCGCGGTAAACACGCCCGCCGCGAGGCCGGCCTCGATGTCGTGCACCGTGTCGCCGAAATAGACCGCCTCTTCCGGCCTGCCGCCGAGCCTGTCGAGAATGACAAGTATCGGCGTCGGGTCGGGCTTGAACGCTTCCGTGTCGCTCGCGGTCAGGACGGCGTCGAAAAGGCCGCCTATCCCGAAATGCGCGAGGGCCCTTTCCGTCGAGTTTTTCAGGCGGCTCGTCACGAGCCCCGTCCTGAAGCCGGCCGCCCGGAGCGCCCGCAGCACGTCTTCCGCGCCATCAAACAATCTGATCCGGTCAATGAAAAAATCGCGCTGGTACGCCCGGTAGACAACCAGCGCTTCCTCGACGTCCACGTCCGGTATGAGGCGCCGCATGGAGTCCGCGAGTATCTCCCCGAGCGTCAGGCGCACATCCTCGTCCGAGATATCGCGCCCCGTCAGCGTCTTTACCGTATAGCGCCATGTATCGTCGATAAGCTCGTTCGAGTCCATCAACGTTCCGTCAAGGTCGAAAAGCGCCGTGCTAATATTCGAAAGGCCAGCTCCGCTTTTCCCCATCATTCAAGCCGCCTGTGCCGAAAACCCGGGAACGCTTGTTTTCGCTATTGTTTCTATCGCTGATATGCCGCCCATCCCTACACGTCGCGATGCTTGAGCTTTTCGTTGATGAAGAGGTCAAGATCCCCGTCCATTACGGCCTGCACGTTGCCGTTTTCCGCCTCGGTCCTGTGATCCTTGACGAGCGAGTACGGGTGGAACACATATGAGCGTATCTGGTTGCCCCACGCGATCTGGCTGTAGTCCCCCGCGAGCTCGGCGAGGTTTTCCTTGTGCTCCCGCTCGGCGAGCTCCAGCAGCTTGGACGTGAGGATGCGCATGGCGACTTCCTTGTTCTGGTGCTGGGAGCGCTCGTTCTGGCAGGTGACTACGATATTCGTCGGCAGGTGCGTAATGCGCACCGCGCTGTCCGTCTTGTTGACGTGCTGCCCCCCCGCGCCCGACGAGCGGTATGTGTCTATGCGCAGGTCGCTGTCCGCGATATCGACACTCACGGTATCGTCGATCTCCGGCATGACGTCGATGGACGCAAAGCTCGTCTGCCGCTTGCCCTGGGCGTTGAACGGCGAGATTCGCACGAGCCGGTGGATGCCCTTTTCCGTCTTCAAATAGCCATAAGCGTTTTCGCCCTCCACCGTAAAGGTCGCGCTCTTGATGCCGGCTTCGTCCGCGTCTTGCACCTCCCAAAGCCTGACTTTGTATTTCCTGGCCTCGGCCCAGCGTGTATACATGCGCAGGAGCATCTCGGCCCAGTCCTGGGCGTCAGTGCCGCCGGCGCCCGAGTGCACGGTGACTATCGCGTTCGCGTCATCGTGGGGCCCGTCAAGCAGGTTGGCGATCTTCATGGCGTCGAGGCCTTTCACGAACTTCGCGTAAGCGTCCGACGCCTCATCGGAAAGCCCCCCGTCCGGATCCTCGTCGGCAAGCTCGAGCAGGACTTCGAGATCCTCGTACTCAGCCTTGAGCCGCCCATAGCCGGAAAGCTTTGTCTCGACCGCCTTCTTCTCTTTCAGCAGCGAGCCCGCCGCCTCGTGGTCGCTCCAGAACTCCTGCTGCTCGCTCTTCGCGCCCAGCTCAAGCATGCGCGCCGAAAGCGCCTCCACGCCCATCGCGTCCGCAAGCCCCGCAAGCTGCCCCTTCAGCCCGTTCATTTCGTATTTTATTTGTTCGATATCCATTCCGCTATAATACCACACCTTGGCAAGCTCTATCATAAGCATTGCCGTTGCCACCTTTGCCATGAACCAAGGAAGCGCTGATTAAAGAAATGGCATGTATACGCGATTGGGATATGGCATAATACCACACCTTGGCAAGCTCTATCATATGCATTACCATTGCCACCTTTGCCATGAACCAAGGAAGCGCTGATTAAAGAAATGGCATGTATACACGATTGGGATGTATACGCGATTGGGATTTGGCATAATACCTGGGCCGCAAGGCAGATCGAAAAGTACCGCAAGGCGAATCGCTATGTGCCGCAAGGAGTAAAGCAGCATAAGCCAGCAAAACCAGTAGATTATTGCAAAAAATTGCGGTTGTGAACGATTTTTCCCTCGAAAAGAGCGAAAAACAGGGGAAAATCGCCAAAATCGACAAATAAATCGTTCATAACCGAAAAAAAGTGCAAAAAACCTGCGAAAATCCTGTCACGAAAAACATACCTCCCCCGTTAAGTTTTCCTTACCGCGCCAAACGCTTTTTCCCATTTGATTTCGGGGGGGCTTTCATCTTACAATATGAGAAAGGGGTGGAAATAACAGGCAGCGTATTGGCAGTATTTGCATAGACAATGGGGAATTTTGAGAATGCGTATCGAGAGCCTGAGATATTTCATATCTGCCGCGAAAAGTTTGAGCTTCAACAAAGCCGCAAAGGAACACTTCCTGTCCAACTCGGCCATAAGCCAGCAGATATCCTCGCTCGAGGACGAGCTCGGTTGCAAGCTCTTCAAGAGGGAAGCGGTCGGCGTAACGCTTACTTCCGCCGGCGCGGTTTTTCTGGAAAGCGCCATAAGGATCGTGGACCTGTCGGAAAAAAGCGTCAACAACCTGAGGCATATGTACGGGAAGTCGGACAACCTCATCACGATCGGCTTTGTGTCTTCCGTCGAGATAGACCTTCTTACCGAACGGGTAAATGCCTTTAAGCAGAAACGGCCGGACGTCCTGGTCGCTTTTGTCCAGGCCCCGGCGCAGGCCCTTCTTGAAAAGCTGCAAAACGAAAGCTGCGACGTGGTGTGCTCCTGCGGGAGGGAAATCAAGACCGCGAAGAAGATAGAAATGACGTTTGGATGGCATGACAGGCTGGTCCTGGTCGTGCCGAAAAGCCACCGGCTGGCCGCAAAGAAGGCCATCGACTCGAAGGACATCCCGGAGGAGGAGCTGATCCTGGTAGACATCAATTCGGGCAGGCTCAATATCATGGACATGATCGAGAACTGCGGCGAAGACGGCTTCACGCCAAACTTCAAGGCCGTCAATTCCGCTGACATGATGCTCGTCGAAGTCGAGACCGGAAACGGCATCGCTTTTTTCCCAAAAAAATCGATGCACCGCATGAACAACAACGTGCGTTGCCTCGACATCATCGGCGGCCACCATGAAATCGATATCAATTTCTACTGGCACAGGAACAACAGGAACGAGGACTTGAAGGAATTCCTGGCTTTGTGCGAAAACCGGGAAGAGTAACGGCATCCAAGGATCGGGGGGAACTATGACGACATAAGGAAAGCGTGGGAATTACATTGAAAAAAGGCCTCCGGATAGGTTTCCGAGCCGCATGGAGATTGTCAGCTCTCTTGCGCGCTCTCGGGAAGGATGGTGGTGGAATGTTAAGGACTGGCTTATAAGGTGGCCCCACTGATTCCATGCACGCCCCCCGTGGAGGCCTTTTCAGTTGTTTTCGTTGTCGTTTTCATGTATACTATATGAAGCTTTTAAACTTTGCAGGTATTTGGAGTGTTTGACGCAAAAGACGTAAAGAACCGTATAGTGGCCTGGATTCAGGATTATTTCCGGGACAATGCTTCCGCTGAGACGATGGCCGTCGTCGGGATCAGCGGCGGGAAGGACAGCTCGATCACGGCCGCGCTGTGCGTGGAAGCGCTCGGCAGCGACCGCGTAGCCGGCGTCCTGATGCCTCAGGGCGTACAGCACGACATCGACGTTGCCCGCGGGCTTTGCGCGCTGCTCGGCATCCGGCACATGGAAATCAATATCGGGGACGCGGTCAAGGCGCTGCTGGGCGAAACGGAGGCCGCCGGGCTGGAATTGACGGACGGCGCGATCGTCAATACGCCCGCGCGGATACGCATGGCCGCGCTGTACGCCGTCTCCGCCATAGTCGGCGGCAGGGTAGCGAACACCAGCAATCTCAGCGAGGACTGGGTCGGCTACGCCACGAAGTTCGGTGACGCGGCCGGGGATTTCTCCCCGCTTTCGGACCTGACGGTCGGCGAAGTGAAGGCCGTCGGGCGCGAGCTCGGGCTGCCGCCGGAGTATGTGGACAAGGTTCCCGCCGACGGGCTTTGCGGCAGGACCGACGAGGACAACCTCGGGTTCTCTTACGCGGCCCTGGACAGATATATCCGCGAAGGCATTTGCGAGGACGAGGCAGTCAAGGCAAAAATCGACAGGCTGCACAGGTTGAACATTCATAAGTTGATGCCGATGCCGGCATTTCGCCTCAACAACTAGTTACAATTTCGGTTTGATCCGGTTTGGCCGTACCTGACGACAGGATGGTTTTCCGGTTTGAATAATTGAAGTAAGGTTTATAGGCAAGGTGAAGAAGTAAGGAAAGGTAATTTATGGGAAAGATCAACTTATTGAACGATTACAACTCTTCGGCGCACCCGCATGTAATCGACGCGCTCCGGTGGACGGAAGACAAACGCTTCCCCGGGTACGGAACAGACGCGGAGACGGCCGCGGCCGCCGAATCGGTCCGGCACTTGATTGGGCGGGCGGTCGCCGACGTGCACTTCCTGGTCGGCGGGACGCAGACAAACCTCACGGCGGCGGCCGCGTTCCTCAGGCCGCACGAAGCCGTGATATCCCCGGCAAGCGCGCATGTCAACATCCACGAGACCGGCGCCATAGAGGCGGTCGGCCACAAAATACTGACCGTGCCGGCCGAGAACGGCAAGGTCAGGGCCGAGGACATCCGGGCTGTCATCGAGGGGCATACCGATGAACACATGGTCAAACCAAGAATGATCATGATTTCGCAGGCAAGCGAGCTTGGCACGGTCTATACGCTAAGGGAACTGCGCGCGCTGCGCGACATCTGCGACAAGCACCGCTTGTACCTGTATATAGACGGCGCGAGGCTGGGCTACGCCCTTGCGTCCACGGCCTGCGACATAGAGCTTGGCGAGCTCGCCAGCGTTGCCGACGCGTTCTATCTAGGCGGCACGAAGAACGGGCTGCTGTTCGGCGAGGCCCTGGTGATCTGCAACCCCGAGCTGCGCGCCGATTTCCGGTACCACGCCAAACAGCACGGCGCGCTTCTGGCAAAAGGCTTCCTGCTCGGGGTACAGTTCCGCGCGATCCTGGAAGACGGCCTGTACTTTGACCTGGCCCGCCGCGCGAACGCGATGGCCTACCGGCTTGCCTCGGGCCTGACGGAAGCGGAAGTGCCGCTGCTCGCGAGCGCCGAGACAAACCAGGTATTCGCCCACATCGGCTACAGGCAGCTTCACCGCCTCGAGGAGAAGGTCCTGTTCGAGCGCTGGGGCAGGGAGGACGAGAAGGGCGCGCCGATCCGCTTCGTCACGACCTGGCAGACGACAGAGGCGGAGATTGACGAGGTTCTCGACATGCTGTAGAGCCGCCGGCTCGCCATCGCGGGCAAAATGAATGAATTCGCTCCTCCATCGCTTTTGCGGGCAAAGCGAAGCAATCCACTGTTTCAACAGGCAGCGAAACCATAACCGGGGCGCGGAAAACCGCCGCCCCGGTTTTTAAATATTTTTATTGACAAGGCATTATTTCGTATGATATGCTTGCGCACAGAGCGAAACGTTTCGCCCTGGTGGCATCGATTTTGCGTAGGTTTAGCGGACAAACGGGGACTGCGATTGATGATGGAGTATCTGTATGAATCATAGGGAACGAGGTCTTGCGCCGTTCAAAAGGCTTGAATGTGACAGATTTCCAATGTGGTTTGGTGGAGCGCCTGAGGTTTCGGAAAACATCAGATCGCTTCTGGGCGCGGCGGACGCAGATGAGGCCCTGTACGATATTCTGGGGATTGACTACAAAACGATTCGCCCAAAGTACGATGGCAAACCGCTCGAAAAGTATAGCGACGGGACATGGATGACAGAGTGGGGCGTCGTCCGCGGGGGAGCGCACTGGGGGCAGCCGCTAACGCACCCTCTCCATGGCGCGGAAACGGTCGCGGACGTGGAGGCTTACAAGGGCTATCCGGATCCCGACGATTACATTACGAAATTCACTGACGAAGAAATAGAATGGGCAAGAGGCTATTGCCTGGTCGGCGGCTCATGGTCGCCCATCTTTCATGAGTCTATCGAGCTGATCGATATGGAGGAATTCTTCGTCAAGCTCTATACCAACCCGGCTGTCTGCGAGGCGGTCATCGAGCGCTGTTTTTCTTTCAACCATGAACTGGACCGGCGCGTCTTTGAGCAAAACAAGGGGCTGGTGGACATGTATTTCATCGGCAACGATTTCGGTTCGCAGCGAGCGCTCCTGATGTCGCCCGACATGTGGAGGAAATTCTACAAGCCTTATATCGCGAAACTGGTCGCCCAGGCGAAGGCGAACGGCTGCGTAACGGCTATCCACAGCTGCGGCGACATACACGACATTATCGGCGACCTCATCGAGATCGGCATTGACGCCATCAACCCGGTGCAGGTGAGCGCCGCGAACATGGATCCCGTGAAGCTCGTGGGCGAATACGGAAGCGATTGCGTATTCTTCGGCGGGATCGACGAGGTCAAGTTCCTGCAGTTCGGGACCGAGGAGGAAAGCAGGGCGGAGACGCGCCGAATCATCGACATACTCGGAAAGCACGGCCGCTATATCGTCGCCGCGTCGCACGACTACCTGCTGCCGGAGATACCGGCGCGGAATATCGCGGCGATGTTCGACGAAGCCAAAAAGTATGGCTGCGGGGCGCGGGGCTCCGGCCCCTAAAAAGGCAGAACGAAATCATGAAAGCACGACAGAACGGCAGTACGGAAGGCAGCAGGCAGAAAGGAAGGTGGCGTTAGCCTATGGAAGCACAGGAAGAAGGGCGGGTCATGCTCGATATGCAGTCCGTGTCCAAGCAATTCCCCGGCACACTGGCTGTAGACAGGGTCGATTTTCAGGTAAAGACCGGCGAGGTACACGCGCTGATGGGCGAAAACGGCGCCGGGAAGTCCACCCTGATGAAAATGCTCGCGGGGTCTTATGACGACTATACGGGCGACATCCTGATAGACGGGGAAATCGTCAGGCTGAATTCGCCGCTGACGGCAAAAGAGGCCGGCGTGGCCATGATCTATCAGGAGCTCAGCGTGGCGGCAAGCCGCAGCGTGCAGGAAAACATGTTTGCGGGCCGTATACCGACGAAGGGCATAATCGCCGACAGGGAAAGGCTGTTCAACGAAACGCTTGAAGTGCTGAAGCTTGTCAAGCTCGACGGCGTTATCGACCCGAAATCCCCGATGAAAAACGTCAGCCAGCACGAATCCCAGCTGATCGAGATCGCCAAGGCGCTGAAGGACAACCCGAAGATCCTCGTGATGGACGAGCCCACATCGGCGCTTTCGAGCGAGGAGATCGAGATCATGTTCGACCTGATCCGCGAGTTCAAGGCAAAGGGGATCGCGATTGTCTATATCTCGCACCACCTGCAGGAAGTGTTCCAGATCGCGGACCGCGTGACCGTGCTGCGGGACGGGAGGAAGATCGACACCTGCGAGGTAAAGGACGTCACGAAGGAAGACCTCGTGGAGATGATGGTCGGCGAGAAGCTTTCCGACTTCTACAAAAGGGGCGACAAGGAAATCGGCGACGTCGTGCTGGAAGTCAAGGACCTGTCGCACTACGGCTTCATCCACGATGTCAGCTTCAAGCTTTACAAGGGCGAGATACTCGGCGTCATGGGCCTGGCCGGCGCGGGCAGGAGCGAGCTCGGCCGCGTGCTCGGAGGCGTCGACAAAATGGACTCCGGGACATATACCCTGGACGGCAAGGAGATAACGCCAAAAGACATGTGCGACATGGTGGGCCGCGGGGTCGCGTACCTGACGGAAAACCGCAAGACCGAAGGCCTTTCGCTCAGGCTCGCCGCAAAGGACAATGTCTTTGCCGCAATCATCCCAAAACTCTCGACCATGGGCATCTTCTTCCCGGGCAGGGGGAAAAATACCATCAACAGCCTCTATGAGTCCCTGAATATCATCCCGCAGGACAAAAACGTGACGGTCAGCAACCTGTCCGGCGGCAATCAGCAAAAGGTGCTTCTTGCCAAGTGGATGGCGGCAAAGCCCGTTGTCCTGATCCTCGACGAACCGACAAGGGGCGTCGATGTGGGCGCGAAGAAACTGATCCATGAAACTATTGAGCTATTGGCTTCCGAAGGCGTATCCGTAATCCTGATTTCATCTGACCTCCCGGAAATCGTGTCGCTCTCCGACCGCATCATCGTGCTCCAGCAAGGGCATCTGATCGGGGAGCTGAACAAAGAGGACGGTTTTGACGAAAACAAGGCGTTGCTCGCCGCAAACGGGGAAAGGAGCGTTTTCAATGTTCAGTCTTGATACATCCGCCCGGCAGGGAACGGGGCTTGCGGGCGAACCAAAGGATTCTTCGAAAGGGTCGTTAATAAGCAGTGTCGCCAGCCGTTACGGCGTCTTCATGATAATAGCCATCCTGCTCATTGTCGGCGGTTTCGCGTCCCCGAAATTTTTCAGCGCCGCGAACTTCCTGAATGTCCTGACGGCGGTGTCGATACTTGGCATAGTCGCGTCCGGGATGGCGTTCGTCATCTACTGCGGGAAATACGGCGACCTGTCCGTTCCCATGACGATGGCTATATCCGGCGTGATAGCTGTCGAGCTGATGCGCTACGGGCTTGCCCCCGCGATAATTGGCGCCCTCTGCACAGGATGCATCATCGGCGTCATCAACGGCATAGTCATCGGCAAGCTCAGGGTGAACGCGATCATATGGACCCTGGCCATGAATTTCATAATCGAGGGCCTGGTCAGATGGTCTTACGGCGGCGGCCAGATATATCCGGACATGGCAAACGCGGAAACTTACAAGACAGGCTTCCTGCTCCCCCTCATGTTCAAGCTGGACAAGAATGTCCTGGATATCGACCTCATCCCGCGGGCCGACGCGTTCAACAGCCTGGCGCAGACCTATTTCTGGGGAGGCGTCCCGCTCATGCTCGTCGTCATGGTCTGCGTCATGGTCGGATGCTTCTTTATACTTACAAAGACCTCTTACGGCAACAAATTGAAAGTGGTCGGCTCGAATTACGACGTTGGCAACATGTCCGGGATCCGGGCTACAAGCGTCGTAATGAGGGCCTTCATGATTTCCTCCGTGTGTGCCGCGCTCGCCGGGATTTTCATAACCTCAATGAACAAAGTCGGGGCTTTTTACGTTGGGCAGGGTTATGATTTCCAGGCCGTTACCGCCATCATTCTCGGCGGCATGAGCCTGGCCGGCGGACGCGGCAACCATCTCGGGGTCTTTGGCGGCGTCTTCACGATGGGGCTCATCAGCAACATCCTGACGCTTTTCGGGATCGGGACCTTCACGCAGAAGATCATCACGGGCGCGATATTCATCGTGGTCGTGGCGTTCAACGCGAGTTCGCTGAGAAAGTTGGGTAGAGACGATGCATAAAAACAGACTGGAAAGGCTCCCGGGCATGGAGAAAAAGAATATCTCCGGCCTGATAAACGATTACCGGATCTATGTGTTCCTGATAATTGTCTTCATTGTTTTCGCGATCCTGTACCCGCCGTTTTTCCTGTCGCCGAACATCAAGGCGCTGATGACGGTCTGCCTTTTGCCGGCGGCCGCGGGGATAGGCTTTACATGCGTAATGATAGGCGGCAATTTCGACCTGTCAATCGGCGCCATCATCAACTCCGGCGCGGTCATCGTGATCGGCGAGTTCAACAGGTTTTACAGGCTGTTCGGCGGCGACGCGGGCGGCGACGGCGCGGTGGTGAAAGCCTGGCTGCTCGCGTTTCTGTGCGTGGTGGGCATAGGCGTCGGCATCGGGGCGATCAACGGCTTCCTCGTCGCGGTAATAAGGGTGCATTCCTTTATCGTGACCATCGGGATGCTGACGGCCGTATCGGGCTTCGTGTACACCTATTGCAAGGGCAACACGCTGTCGTGCATCAGCTATTCGCTCGTCGACGTTATCGACAAGTCCCTGGTCAACCTGCCTTACCTGTCGATCATAACGCCCAGGTTCCTCGTGATCATCGGCCTTGTGGCAGTCTTTGAATTCATATTGACAAAGATGAAATGGGGCTACGAGCTGTTCATGGTCGGCTCGAACAAGGAGGCGGCTTTCTACGCCGGCATCAAGACGCAGCGGAAAGTGTTCCAGACCTTCCTTATCTCGGGGCTTACGGCGGCGATCGGGGGCGCGCTCTTCGCGATCTCGATGAACGCGGCGGTCCCGAACTACGGCGAACGGGGCATCGCGCCGCTGATGGTAGTGCTGGCGGCGACGATCATAGGCGGCACGGTCATGACCGGCGGCAGCGGCAGCGTGGTGAAGACGCTCCTGGCCGTCATCACGATCCAGGCGATTTTCAACGGGCTCATCAGCATGGGCATGGGTTTCGACGCCCAGGAGCTCTCGGCAGGCGTGTTGCTCGGGGCTGTCGTCTTCTTTGAATCGTTCTCGCTGTACAGGCAGAGCCTGAGAAGGGGCGAACGCCCGGTCCTCGTGAAGGAAGCCGAAGAAATGAAACTACGCGCGCGGTCTACGGTCTGAGGCGCGGCTAAACAAGTCCCCACAGCGAGCATTCGCTTTGGTCATCGATTGTTGAAAGTGAAAAGGAGGTAGAAATGAAGAAAAGATTCGTATTGGTATTGGCAATCATCCTCGCGTTCGCGATCATGATGCCTGCGTGCGGCGGCGGCGGCGGTGACGGCGGCGGCGGCGGCGAAGAGCCCGCGGCGCCCCCACCGGCACAGGAACCGGCAGGGGACACCGGCGGCGACACCGGCGGCGTTTCAAACCTGGAGGCTTCGTTGGCGCTGTACGACACCCTTGAGCAGGTTACGGGCAGCGACGGGCAGCCGCTGCTGATCTACGGCGAAGCGCGCCCGGTCCCGCCCAAACCCGACGATCCCGACTCTCTCTCGGAGGACGACCCGCTGAAGTACTGGAATATCGAGTACGCCGGCCGCGAGACCGACAAAGTCGATATGATCCCGTCGCCGGCGGACGGCTGCATCGGCAAGTCGATCTGGATCATCGGCCAGTCGGAACACCCCTATTGGTCCGCAGTATTTAACGGCGTCGGCGTCGCTGCCGACGCGCTCCAGATGGACGTAACGCTGAAAAACCCGAATGGCGACCTCAACCAGCAGAACCAGCTAATCGACCAGGCCATCGCGGCGGGCCCGGACATGATCATCCTGAGCCCGCTTGACTCGCAGGCCTCCGAGCAGCAGTTCAAGAAGATCTACGACGCCGGGATCCCGGCGATCGCGTTCAACATGGTCCCGTCCGACGCGGCCATGCGCTATGTGCTGGCGCTGACGGCCCCCGATGATTTCGGGCAGTTCAAGAAGCTCGGCGCGTTTGTCGCCGACGCGGTCGGCGGCGAGGCAGGCGTCTGCTATATGTGCCACCTGCCGGGCGGCTCGCCGTATTTCGCGCGCTACTCGAACGTGAAGGCGCTCTACGCGACCGAGTACCCGGGCATGAAGTACCTCGACCACCAGTCGCCGGGCTTCGAAGCCCCGAAGGCCAAGCAGGTCGTGGCCGACTGGATCACGCGCTTCGGCGATGAGCTGACCGTCATCGTGCTGTCCGACGACTCGGCCCAGGGCGAGGGCACGTCGCAGGCCATCAAGGAAGCCGGGCGCGAAGACATCAAGGTCGTAGCGGCGGGCAACTCCAAGGTCGGCATGGACCTGATTTCAAGCGGCGGCCTCTTCGCGATCACGTACCAGTCGGCCGAGGCTGACGGCGCCATCGCGATCAGGGCCACGGCCGACTATTTCAACGGCATCCCGCTTGACCCCTGCTACTATCTGCCGCAGGCCATTATCACGAAGGACAATGTGGCCAACTACGAGCCCGCGCAGTGGTAGGGACAATTTGTTATCGCAGGCATACAATGACCGTTACAGCGATTGAGCCCTTCTGGGGCTGAACCAAACGCGCGGGGCGCCCTGCGCCCCGCGCGGATCGAGAGGAAGGGAAATGCTGCACGACCCAAGCCATATCACGCCGATACCGGTAGAAGAAGAGATCCTGCTTGAGCAGGACGAAGTTGACGTGCTTCGCCGGCTCGGCGAGGCATATGCCGAGTACGGAAGAAAAGACAAGGAGAGCGACAAAGCCGGTCTTTGGCGCGCCCTGAATGACAAAAAATCCATCCGGCCGATGTTGTGGATCAACGAGATCCCCTGGCACGAGATGAATGTTGACGATGAGCTGACGCTCGGGACGCGCCATCCCTGGGCGCGCGAACTTGAAACCGGCCTTCGCCGGACTCTTTACCAGGCAAGACACATGCCGGGCGATATGATCGTGAGCGACTTTCTCGAATGCCCGAAGGCATTCCACAGTTCGGACTTTGGAATCATCGAGAAAGTTCGGACGCGCCATACGGACGCGGAAAGCGACATATATTCCAGGCATTTTGAAATACAGATCAAAGACCCCGAAGACATCGAAAAGATCCTTATACCGAAAATAACCTGGCTCGAAAAAGCGACGGAATGCCGGCTTGCCGCCATGCGAGGGATATTCGCCGATATCTGCGAGGTAAGGCTCGCGGGGCAGACGCATATCTGGTTTACGCCCTGGGACTACCTGATCCGCTGGTGGGGCGTAGAAGAGGCGATGCTCGATCTCGCCATGCGCCCCGACATGGTCCACGCGGCTTACGAGCGCATGGTGGACGCGTGGATGAGCGAGCTCGACCAATTGGAAGAGCTGAACCTGCTCTCCCTCGACAGCAACAATACGCGGATCGGCTCCGGCGGCTACGGCTATGTCTCGGATCTCCCGGGGGAGGATTTCGACCCGGGGCATATTCGGCCAAATAATATGTGGGGCTGCTCGAACTCGCAGATATTCACGAGCGTTTCCCCTGAAATGCACTGGGAATTCGCGGTCGAGCACGACCTTCGCTGGCTGGGCCGCTTCGGCCTGACATACTACGGATGCTGCGAGCGGCTCGACAACAAGATGCCCGTCTTGCGGCGGATCCCGAACCTCAGGAAGGTTTCTGTATCGCCCTGGTGCGATTCCGGCCGCGCCGTGGACGAGATCGGCGACGACTACGTGATCAGCCGCAAGCCCAGCCCGTCGGTATTTGCCGGCGGGAGGTTCCGGCTGGACGAAGCCGAGCGCGAATTGCGCGAATTCCTGGACCTGGCAAAGGGATGCCACACGGAGGTAATCCTCAAGGACATCTCGACCGTGGACCGCGACCCCGCGCGGCTTTGGGAATGGGAGAAGATGGCGATGCGTACCGTTATGGATTTTGAACGATAAGGAGGCGGAAAAGCATGGGCAAGGCTGAAAAACTCGCGCGCGTCAAGGCAGCGCTCTCACGCCGCGAAGGCGACTGCGTCCCCGTCAGCGATTTTTTCTGGACGGGGTTCATGGAACGCGCGCGCGAAGCGTGGGGCGCGGACGTCGATATCTACCGGAAGCTTGACCTGGACTATATCGTGGTCAACCCGAACATGGACCCGCTCATCAGGGATTTTGAGATCCTTGAAGACGACGGGGAGCGGACGCGTCTCGTGACGGGCTACGGCGCGACAGTGCTGAGGAAACGCGGCCTGCCGATGCCGCACTACGAGGAATTTTCCGTCAAGGCGCCGGAGCAGATGGCGTCGTTCGTATTTGACGCGCCGGACGACCCCAGGCGCTTCTACAGTGGCGGGGACGACCAGCTCAACGGGATTACCGATACTATCAACAGGGGCCTGCCGCCCTGGACTGAGCGCGTGGACTCCTACGCGGGCGACTTCCCGGTCTTCGGTTCCGTCTGCGAGGCGTACGAATACGTATGGCGCTGTATCGGGTCCGAGAACGCGCTGCTCTGGATGCTGCTTGAAAAGGAGAAGTTTGACGCCTTTATCGCGCGGATCGGCGATTTCCTGGTCAGTCTCGCGAAGGCGCAGATCGAGGCGGGCGGAGGCAGGCTTTCGGGCATGTATATCTGGGGGGACGTGGCCTATGTCAACGGCATGCTTTTTTCCCCCGATATCTGGCGCGAGGCATTCAAGCCCATCGTGGCCCGAATCATCGGCTTGTGCCGCGAGGCCGGCCTTATGACCATATACCACGGCTGCGGCAACGTGTCGCGGATTTTTGAAGATTTCATCGAAATCGGGCTCGACGGGTACAACCCGCTCGAAGTGAAGGCGAAGCTTGACGCCGTGCGTCTCAAGGAAAGGTTTGGGGACCGGCTTGCCTTTGTCGGGAATATAGACGTGCGAGAGCTCGAAAGCGGCGACAGGGAGCGCATCAAGCGCCAGGTCCTGTACAAGCTGCTGGCGGCGGAAGGCGGCGGCTATATCGTCCAAAGCGACCATTCCGTGACGAGCCAGGTCGCGCCGGAGAGCTACGCTTACGTGGTCGAGCTTGTCCGGGAATACGGCAAGTACCCGCTGGATACGGAACGTATCCGGCGGGAGATAGAGTAGGGGACGCCGCCCTCGGCGCCCCGCGGACGAAAGAGAACGCAGGACGAAGGAAAACGTAGTAGGGGACGCCGCCCTCGGCGTCCCGCGGACGAAGGAGAACGCAGGACAAAGGAAAACGTAGTAGGGGACGCCGCCATCGGCGTCCCGCGGACGAAGGAAAACGCAGGACGAAGGAAAACGTAGTAGGGGACGCCGCCATCGGCGTCCCGCGGACGAAGGAGAACGAAATGAAAATCGGGATAAGGCCAACAATAGACGGCAGGGAAGGCGAGCTGGGCGTGCGCCAGGGGCTGGAAGAGCAGACGATGGGGATGGCGCTCTCCGCGAAGGACCTGATCGAATCAAGCGTGAAGGACCGTTTCGGAAAGCCCGTCAGCTGCGTCGTCGCCGACGGCACGATAGGCGGCGTGGCGGAGGCCGCGGCCTGCCAGGCGAAATTCGAGCGGGAAGGGGTATGCGCGACACTGACCGTCACGCCGTGCTGGTGCTACGGCAGCGAGACCATGGACATGGACCGGACGACGCCGAAGGCGGTCTGGGGGTTCAACGGCACGGGCTATCCGGGCGCGGTCTACCTGGCGGCGGTCGCTGCGGCCTACACGCAAAAGGGCATCCCCTGCTTTACCATCTATGGCCGCGACGTGCAGGACCCGGACGACCGGCGGATCACGGACGACGTGAAAGAGAGGCTTTTGAACTGGGCGCGGGCGGCGGTCTCCGTCGGGCAGATGCGCGGCAAATCCTATCTTTCCATCGGCAATGTATCCATGGGCATCGCGGGCAGCATCGTCAACCCCGAGCTTTTCGAAAAGTATTTCGGCATGCGCTGCGAATACAAGGACATGAGCGAATTCATAAGGCGTGTCGAGAACGGGATATACGACCCTGCGGAGTACGAAAAGGCGCTTGCCTGGGCAAAGGCCAATTGCCGGGAGAACGAGGACATATACAACGGCGAGGGCGGGCGCAGCCGCTCGCAAAAGGACAGCGACTGGGAATGGAGCGTGAAGATGGCGCTCATCATGCGTGACATGATGGAGGGCTCGGAGTATTTGAAAGAGAACGGCTTTGGCGAGGAAGGCGCGGGCAATAACGCGATAGCGTCAGGCTTCCAGGGGCAGAGGCAGTGGACGGACTTCATGCCGAACGGCGACTTCATGGAAAGCATCCTGTGCTCGTCGTTTGACTGGAACGGGCGCAGGGCGCCGATGGTCGTCGCGACCGAAAACGACTGCCTGACCGGATTGTCAATGCTGATGGGATATTTGCTGACGAACACGGCGCCCCTGTTCTCCGACGTCAGGACATACTGGAGCCCGGAGAGCTATCTGCGCGTGACGGGCGAGGCGGCCCCCGAGGCCGCGAAGGACGGCATGATCCATCTCTCCAACAGCGGCGCGACCTGCGTCGACGCCTCCGGCTGGCAGGAGAAGGACGGCCGCCCGGCAATCAAGCCATTCTGGGATATCACGGACGACGAGGCGCAAAAGTGCCTGGACAATACGCTGTGGACGCCGGCAAACCTCAACTGCTTCCGCGGGGGAGGGTACAGCTCGACGTTCAGGACGCGCGGCGGGATGCCGCTGACCATGACGCATATCAACTGGGTTGACGGCCTCGGGCCTGTGCTCCAGATCGCGGAGGGCTACAGCGTCGAGCTCCCGGCGGAGGCCGCAAAGAAGCTGGAAGACCGCACCGACCCCGGCTGGCCGTCCACCTTCTTCGTGCCGGTCCTGACTGGCAGCGGCGCTTTCACGGACGTGTATTCCGTCATGGACAAGTGGGGCGCGAACCACGGCGCGAGCGTCTGCGGGCATGTCGGCGACCTGTATATCACCCTGGCCGCCATGCTCAGGATACCGGTCAACATGCACAATGTGGCGGAAGGGCGCGTCTACCGGCCCTCCGCGTGGAACGAGTTCGGGACGTCGTGCGCCGAGGGCGCCGACTACCGCGCCTGCGCGAACTTCGGCCCGCTGTACAAATGAGCCGAGCCAAGGGGGGCGGTTCAGTTGGCTTTTCCCCGAGCCAAGGGGACGGTTCAGTCGGCTTTTCCTCGAGCCAAGGGGACGGTTCAGTCGGCTTTTCCCCGGGAGCAGGCGGGGGCGGCGCTCTCGATTTTGGAGCAGTTCGCATCCGGGTAATTGCTCCGATTTGCGGAAGGGCAGGGACACGCAAATCTCCGCAATCACGCCGGCCTGCTCACCGCAAGAGACGGACCGCCGCCAAGCAGGGAAGCCAAGGGGGCGGTTCAGTCGGCTTTTCCCCGGGAGCAGGCGGGGGCGACGCTCACGATTTTGGAGCAGTTCGCATCCGGGCAAGGGAAGCCAAGGGGACGGTTCGATTGGTTTTTCACAGGAAAGGGAGGACGAGGATATGACGCGTTATGGACAGGTAATACAGGTAAAAGCAGAGATGCTCGAAAAATACAAGGCGCTCCACGCGGCGCCGTGGCCTGAAATCAATGCGATGATAAAGGAATGCAATATTGATAATTATTCTATATATTACCGCGACGGCTTTCTCTTCTCGTACTACGAATACGTCGGCGACGACTACGCGGCGGATATGGCGAAGATGGCGGCCGACCCCATGACGCAGAAGTGGTGGGACGAGTGCAAGCCCTGCCAGCAGCCGGTCGACTCGGCGACCGGGGACGAATGGTGGGCTGACATGCAGGAAGTCTATCACCTGGACTGAGGCGCGGCAGGGCTGAGGCGCGGCAGGGCACGGGAAGAGGGAACGCAATGGCGTCAACGATCAAGGATATCGCGAACCATACAGGGCTCGGGCTGGCGACGATCTCTAAATACCTGAACGGCGGCAATGTCCTTCCGGAAAACCGTGACGCGATCGAGGCCGCGATAAGCGAGCTCAATTACCTTCCCAATTCCTTCGCGCGCGGGCTGAAGACAAAGCGCAGCAAGGCCATAGGCGTCGTCTTGCCGGAAATCAACAATTCGTTCCTCATGTCAATCCTCATGGAGATGGAATATGTCCTCAAGCGCGACGACTATGCCATCATCGTCAGCGACTGCCACAACGACAAGGCCAAGGAAATCGAAGCCGTTAATTTCCTTATGAGCAAGAGCGTGGACGGCATCATCAGCGTCCCGCTCTCACGCAGCGGGAGGCATCTCCAGTCGGCGCTTGCGCAGAACATCCCCGTCCTGTTGATCGACCGCGCGATCCCCGAGCTTTCGTCCAAGGTGGACAGCATCACCATCGACAACGAGACCATCTCATGCGAGGCCGTGCATGAGATTGTCAAGAAGGGCCACAGGCGCATCGGCATCGTCACTGGGCCGGAAGGGACCTATACCGCCGACAGGAGGTGGCTCGGCTACAACAAGGCGCTGGAAGAAAGCGGGATCGACCCCGACCCCGCGCTTGTATGGCGCGGCGAGTACACCATCGATGGCGGCGTGGCGGGATACAAAGACCTGCTCATGAGGAACCCGGGCATTACGGCGGTTTTCGCGGCAAACCACTATATCACGATGGGCGTGCTGATGGCCGTCACCGAGGAAAAGAGGAAGATCCCGGATGACATCTCCGTCCTGGGGTTTGACGCGATGGACTGGCTGAAGGTGCTCGACCCGCCGCTAACGATTATCGAGCAGCCCGTACGGGAGATGGGCCGCCTCGCGGCCGAGATACTGATCCGCCGCCTGCGGAACGAAGAAGACATACCAAAACAGTCCATAACGCTCTCCGCGAAACTGAACTTCGGCGCCTCGATCGGCGCGCCCCCCAAGCGCGCAAAGAAATAAGAGACACAACGGGAACGTCCCCGGTCGGCGGGACGCCGAGGGCGGCGTCCCCTACGGGTTGTCCCGGCCCAGGCGGCGCGTCCCGAATGAACCGTCCCATTTTGTCTTGCAAGACGCAGGAACCGTCCCCTTTTGTCTTACAAGACGCAGGAACCGTCCCCTTTTGTCTTACAAGACGCAGGAACCGTCCCCTTTTGTCTTGCAAGACGCAGGAACCGGCAGGCTGTGTGAAAACCCGGCACCCCAACGCGTCAGCTTATGACCAATTGGCAGCCTTACTAGATTAATACCGCAAGTTTTGCGTAAAATTTCCACTTGTGAACGGTGAAATTGAAAATTTATTCTATTATTGCTAAATATAGTTAGAACAACTTCCT
>Ga0082212_10003248_pt1 | contig 23183 bp, 20 predicted proteins | sample TergutNt197P3_FD_71548 | JGI IMG/M metagenome (GOLD analysis project Ga0082212, IMG submission 71548) | Neocapritermes taracua P3 segment gut microbial communities from Petit-Saut dam, French Guiana - Nt197 P3 | ecosystem: Host-associated > Arthropoda: Insects > Digestive system > Gut ...
CTTGTTTCGTAGGGGTTACAGTTCTGCGCGCACTTGATTTAATTTAAGTATATTATCCGGTGGTTACAGTTCGGTCACGCTTTAGCATTTTTCTTGTTTCTTTTTTAGCATATCTGTTACTTCGGTTTCGCTAACGACACTTTTGTGTAACCTATCGCGTCATGTGTCACTTATTTATATATCCGATATAGTATTCGAACTGCCTGTCATTATTTTTGGGGTGTTTTTCAATATTGATAGCATTTACTGTTTATATACTCCGTAAGCCGCGCCCTGCCTAAATTTCTCTTAATGAATTTCGTAATTCTGGTTTCATTCTAAATGCTCATGGTAACAGTTACAGTTACACTTCGTAATGTTTTTGCCTATCTGTTCATTCTTTCTGACACCGCAATGAAACCATAAAAAAAACCCGGAAGATCATCCTTCCGGGCTTACTAAAAAATCAATTCAATCCTTCGATGTTAACCCCTCAGACGGCTGTCGGACATTTCATCATAAACATTTCATCCGCGATCTTGTGGACCAGCTCGGCTTCAGGCGTATCCGCCAGCGCGTAGTGGATCTCTTTGCCGACGCGGCGGTTCCTGATCAAACCAGCGTTTTTCAGCATCTTTAAATGATGGGATACCGCCGGCGGGCTCATATCCACGGCGGCGGCGATATTATGGACGCACAGCTCGCTGTGGCACAATAGCCAAAATATCCTGAGCCGCGTCGCGTCGCTGATCAGTTGAAACGTCTCCGCGACCCGCTGAAATGATTCCTGATCCGGCAGGGAGGACAATAACCTGCTTATGTCCTGACCGTGATCGTGGGGTAGATGATTTACTTCCATATTATATAACTGTCCTTCCGGCTCAACCGGCTTCGGGCGGATCCAGAAACATGTTGGTGATTACCAGATCGAGACACTGGCGGTCATTATACAGATCCATGATATCCCCGTTGTCCAGGGTTTGCACCACCGGCCGCATGGCGAATTCATTATTGATGACGGCGGCTATTTTGCTGTTTGACAATTCTACCAGGCATCCTACGGGATACGGCGACATTTTCTCCAAAAACGCGATTACAAAGTCATAGTCAAATATCGTGCCGACGCCGCCCATCACATACTCCAGCGCCTCTGCGGGCTGCATGGGTTTGCGGTAAGGCCTGATCGACGTCAGCGCGTCGTAGACGTCGGCGACGGATATAATCCTGCTCATGATGGGGATGTCGTTTCCCGCGAGCCCGTCGGGGTAGCCGCCGCCTTCATATTTCTCGTGATGATGCTTGACGCCTGCCCAAAGCTCCTCGTCGCCGATCGACTTATCGCGCAGGTAACGGTATCCTTCTGATGAATGGTTTTTAACGATGGTAAATTCATCCGGGTCCAATTTTGAGGTTTTATTGATTATCTTAATGGGTATCTGTGTTTTTCCTATATCGTGCATCATCGCGCATTTTCCCATCTGCGTCAGCCTCTTCCCGGTAAAACCAAGGCGCTGGGCGATAGCGATGGATAACACCGAGACGCTGAGGGAATGATGGTAGGTATATTCGTCGTAACTCTTCAAATCGTTAATATTGACCATCGCCCGCTGATCCCTGGTCATGGTGTTGACCAGTTGATCGACGACTGTATCGAGCTGTTTGACGGTCTGCGCCGTATATGGGGTATCCTCGTTCTTCCCCTGGGCGATGGAAAACATATCGGTGAGGAAGTTTACCGCTTCCCGCCTGAGTTTCGGGTTGATCACCGGCGGTTCTTTCGGGATGTCGATGAGCCGCGTCGGCTTGACCGGCACCGCTATCCGGACTTCCTCTATCCCGTTATTCACCATCTTTTCGATTAGGAATCTCGTCAATACCGCGTTCTTCGGTACAAGCGGAACCCTTATGTCGGTAGAGCTGTAAACGCCTTCGTCTACGACCATACCTTCCTTTAATTCGCTAATCGGGTATCTCTTACTCAAGTAAATCCCTCCGCTGGTTTGTGGGCACTACACTAAGTAATCATACAGGAATTTATATGAATTGTCACTTTTTTTTGCTTTCATTCATCAAACTGTGTTGATTGTTCATCGTTTTTCGATTTCTTGAACCAAACTTGCTCCCGCGACGTGTTTCTCTCCCAGAAGACGCCGTCGGTATATCCTTGTATGGTTTGGCTTTCTTCCGCCATTTCGAGCCTTTTTACCGCCAGGGCGCAGTATCCGGGATCGATTTCAAGGCCGAGATACCGCCGCCTCAGCTTTTTTGCGGCTACAGCGGAAGCGCCCGTCCCGGCGAATGGGTCCAGGACGAAATCGCCTTCATTCGAACTCGCCAGTATCAGCTTAGCATAGAGCTTTTCCGGCTTCTGCGCCGGATGGTCCGTGTTTTCCGGCATGGACCAGTATGGAACGGATGTATCGTCCCAGAAATTTGACGGATGGGTATCCCTGTACCGTCCCTTTCCCGTATCCGTCCAATCCTTCGGTTTCCCGTCCTGCCTGTATGGCGCCCTGACTACGCGGCGCTGTTTAACCGCGTTTACATTAAACGTATATCGCTTCGAACAAGTGGCGAACCATATATCTTCTATTGAGTTTTTCCAATTAGCAATCGCGCCCCGGCCTTTCTCCCGCTGCCATGTAATCCGGTTCCGCAGGATAAAATACTCGCTGAGGACCGGCCCGATGATCAGACTGGTCCTCCAGTCGCTGCAAACATAGACCGAAGCGGTTTCCTTCAACGTATGCAGGACGCTCTCAATCCATTTCCGGGTAAACGCCTCATAATCCGCACTCCCCATCTTCCGGAACCTTCCCGATCCGAAGGTTTTGTCCATGTTATAAGGCGGATCTACGATGAGCAGATCGACAAAGCTGTCGGGCAGGCTTTCCAGAACCCTGAAGCAGTCCCCTGTAACGATGCGGTTTTCAAAAGACAGCCCCGCCGTAGACAGCCCCGCCGCGTCCCCCTTTATATCCTCTTCCGTCAGGCACGCGCTCAGATATCGATTTCTCTCTTCTTCATCAAGGCGGATAGTTTGGTTACGGCCAGCCTTCATTTCAGCCTCCGACCTTTCATATCAACTGCTTTAACCGTTTGGCAATCGGTAATGCCAGTACTGCCGCCAGGGTGACCTGGAGAAAGTTTACGGGGACTGAGCCGACAGGCGCCAGCCAGTTGCCATATAAGAAGCCTTCCGCGATATAATAGCCGGCGACGGTTATGGCATTAGCCGCTAACACGGAAAGCATATAAGGCGCAATCTCCCCCCCGGGGTTTTTCTCTCCGGTCGCCCCAGCGATAAACCCGACCGCGCCCGCGATCACAAAGGTAAAGGGCGCCCACAAGGTCCAGCCCGACAGCAGGTCGAACAATGTCAGCCCGAAAGCCCCCGCCAGAAAGCCTGTCTTACGGCCATACAGTAAAGCGAACACAAACAAGGGCAGATCGCCCAGATGTATCATGCCGCCGACGCCGGCGATGGGTATGCGGATATGGACGAACAGCGCGGCGACCAGGACCAGCGCTATAGCCAGACCGTCTACAACGATTATTTTCACCGTCGACTGATTATTACCGGAACCTCTGGTATCCATGACCGACCTCCATATGGGTAACGCCTATGCGTTATCATAGCGCAGAAAGCGGCGAAGCACAATTGTTTTTCCGTCCAGGCGGATTATCGCATATCATATTTCGCTCTTTATGATATAATCATTATATCTCATTACCGCGACGCGACAAGGAGTTTTCCATGCTGGATATCGCACTCATCGGCTCAGGCGGCTTTATGCCTATGCACAATCGCTTTCTGACCGCCATGGCCGCCCGCCTGAACGGCAGAATGCTCCTGATCGACTGCGGCGAAGGCGCGCAGATCAACATTCGCCGTATCGGCTGGGGTTTTAAAGATATCGACGTCATATGCTTTACGCATTTCCACGCGGATCACATCGCCGGGCTTCCGGGCCTTCTTTTGACGATTGGCAATTCCGACAGGACGGAACCGATCACCATCGTCGGTCCGAAAGGGATACGGGAGGTAGCCAGCCATTTATGCGTCATCGCGCCCATCCCTTTTGAGCCCCGGTTCATCGAGCTTACTCCAAAGGGCAACCAACCCGTAGGTTTTCAAGCCGGTGAATTTAAGCTGTCCGCCCTGGCCCTGGATCATCATATCCCCTGTCTCGGATATAGCCTAACCGTCCCCCGGGCGGGGAGATTTGACGCCGACCGGGCAAAAAGGCTGGGGATACCGCTCTTTGGCTGGTCAAAGCTGCAGAAAGGCGAAAAGGTCGAGCACGAAGGCAGGTCTTTCACGCCGGATATGGTTATGGGGCCGCAGCGCAAGGGCATCAAGGTCTCCTATATCACGGATACCAGGCCGGTAGCCGGCATCCCCGACTTCATACGCGGTTCTGACCTATTCATCGCGGAGGGGCTGTACGGCGACGACGATATGCTGGAGCAGGCCGCCCAAAAGAGACATATGATCTTCAGCGAAGCGGCGGCGCTGGCTAAAGCGGGCGAGGCGGAGGAGATGTGGCTGACGCACTTTTCTCCCGCCATGCCGGACCCGGGCGCTTATCTGGAGGCCGCCCGGCGTATATTTCCCAACGCGGTGGCTGGGCGCGACCGTATGACCAAGACATTTCGGTTTCAGGAAGAGGACGAAAATGGCTGACGTAAAAATGAAAATAATCGCCGAAAACCGCAGGGCCCGGCATGAGTATTTCATCCTGGATTCCTTCGAAGCCGGCATCGCGCTCACCGGCACGGAAGTTAAGTCCCTTCGCGCCGGCAAAGTTAATCTCCGGGATAGTTACGGTATGGTAAAGGACGGGGAGCTGTACCTGGAGGGTATGCATATCAGCCCCTACGAGCACGGGAACCGTTATAATGTGGACCCTCTGCGGCGCAGAAAGCTGCTGATGCATAAGCGTCAGATCATGAAGCTATATGGCCAGGTCAAGCAGGAAGGCCTTACGCTGGCGCCTTTGAAGCTGTATTTTGTCAGAGGCAGGGTAAAGGTTGAATTAGCCCTGTGCAAAGGCAAAAAACTTTATGACAAAAGGGAAGCCGCCGCCGCTAAAGTCGCCAGTAGAGAGGTCGAAAGGGCGTTCAGGGGCAGGGACAGGGAATAACGGATTGCGCGTTAGGACGTATTCGGATATAATAACTTTTGTAGACTTCATCTACCGCTCAAGTTCCGGGGATGTACCGGTTTCGACGGGGGAAGTGGTGGCGGAGGAAGCGGGCCGGGTTGGCGCCAGCCCGTTAAAAAGGCGCAAAACGCTTAATTGCGAACGATAATCTAGCATTCGCTGCTTAAAGCAGCCGACTCCCCGCCCTCTGGGCCTGCGGTGAGGGATGGGGAGACATTTAGCAGGCTACCCTTGACCCAGCTTTTCGTAATTCAAGGGGAAATTTACGGAAATAGTAACGGCCGATCCTGTCTGTGGGAGCGGCCGAAGCGAATGTAAAGCACAGACTACGCTCGTAGACGCCTCCGTGGTCATTCTTTCGGACAGGGGTTCGACTCCCCTCATCTCCATTTATTTTCCTTTTTTATATTTTATTTCCATGAAAGGAGTGATTGTTTATGTATCTTATCATCACAGCGAGCCCAAACACGGACGGGCTTACCGCGGCTTGCGCAAAAGCCGCCTTCGACGGCATTGCGGAAGCAGGCGGCCTGGCGGAGATCGCCGACATCAGCGCGGCGAAGCTTGAGGCCTGCCGTATCTGCGGCACAAGCTGGGGCGCGTGCCGCGAGACGTCAAAATGCGTAATCAACGACATGCTCCCCGAACTGCAGAAAAAGTTCCGCGACGCGGAAGGCGTCATCCTCGTCACCCCGGTTTATTTCATGCAGCCCAGCGAACGCATGAGGTATTTCCTCGACCGCTTCCGCAGATGCGAAGCCTTCAGCAAAGCGGGCAGCGCGGCGGCGGGTAAGCAAGTCCATCTCATCGCGGCTGCCGGCGGCAGCGGCAACGGTACCGCGCCCTGCCTGGTGGAAATGGAAAACTGGTGCCGCCACGTCGGCGCCACCGCTCAGGAACGTATCGGGATCACGCGCTTTAACCGCGAACCTATGCTTCAGGTGATTAAGGACGCCGGCGCGCGGTTGGCTAAAGGCGAGTATTTCAAAAGAACCTAGCGTAAGAGACGAAAAAAGCCGCGGCAGAGCCAACGGAAGAAATGTCGCTATCATATTCTGTCCGACGCGTCTTATGCGGGTTAAGGAACACCGCGGCGTACTGCTCCCTGCCCCGGCTTAAAACTTACCCGTGATGTAATTGTTCAGCAGTTCCGTTTTCGGCTGATTAAACAAATCATAGGTGTTTCCCGCTTCGACGATTTTTCCCTGATAGAAAAACGCCGTATAATCCGAAATCCTTTTAGCCTGTTCCATGTTGTGCGTCACGATTACGATGGTACAGACCTTTTTCAGCTCGACGAGCATATCTTCGATCTTATATGTGGCGATGGGATCCAGAGCCGAGCAGGGTTCGTCAAAGAGCATGACCTCCGGCTCCAGCATCAAAGCCCTGGCGATGCACAGCCTCTGCTGCTGCCCGCCGGATAGGGACATCGCAGTCTTATTCAGCCGCGTCTGTATCTCTTCATACAGTGCGGCTGTTTTCAGTTTCTCCACCGCCGCGTCGCGGAAACGGTCGCCGGCGCCATGGTAATGCTCCCGCACCGGCATCAACATATTTTTCATGATACTGGCGGGAAGAGGATTCGGCTGCTGAAAGATCATGCCTATGCTCTTTCTCAACGCTTTGATCTGCTTCGGCGTGTTCAGGGCATAAACGTTTTCGCCCCCGATCTCGATGGAGCCGGTCAGCCTGAAACCACGAATGAGATCGTTCATCCTGTTGACGGAACGGAGCAGCGTCGTCTTTCCGCAACCGGATGGGCCGATGAAGGCGTAAATACAGTTTTTCGGGACGTCGAGATTTACCTCAGCAAGCGCCTCGTTATCCGAATAATAACAAGCCACATTTTTCATCCGGATCATCATTTCGTCCGTCCGCTCCGGTTCAACCGCGTTCATGGCTGATTCCCGCCTTTCCGATCACCGCGGCGATGATATTCAGCAGCACGATGATCGCCACCAATACCAGCGAAGCCCCGAAGGCTACGTCAAACTGGTTGCCCTCGCCTGCCGGGGATGTATAGTATATATATGTCGTCAGCGTACTGCCGCCGCTCCGCAGGGTGGAGCCCCAGTTGGAAGGGATGTACCAGGGCTGGTTTCCCGTCATTCTCACCGACCCTCCCAGCGTAAGCCAGACGATAGCCGTATCGCCGATTATTCTTCCCATGCCCAGGATGACGCCGGATATCAAGCCTTCCCTGGCGGCGGGCAGCACGACCTTGCTGATTGTCCGCCACTTACCCGCGCCAAGGGCCCGTGAAGCGTCGATATAGGACGCGGGGATCGCCTTCAGCGCTTCCTCCATACTCTTTATGACAAAAGGCAGAATCATGACGGCCATGGTTATCCCGCAGACCAGGAAGCTGCGGCCATAAGCCCGGTTCGTTCCCTCTACCCCTTCGATCATTACGCTCAGGAAACCCATTTGAGGCATGGTAAAAATCACCAGCGCGAAAAGCGCGATGACGATAGTCGGCACGCCGGCCAGTATGTCCACCGCGCTTTTTACGAAGGTCTGATAAACGCCTCTTTTCGTATAAAAGCACAGATAAATCGCGGTAGCCATAGCGAAAGGGAAGGCGACGACGATCCCGGAGATCGTCAACAGAAAGGTACCGGCCATAGGCGTCAGTATCCCCCCCGACGCCGCGTCCAGGGCTGACGGGTTCGGCTCGGTACTTAAGAAATGCCAGGACAGCACACCCCACCCGTACCGGAAAATGACAATGAGGATAAACGCGAATACGCATACCAGCATCGCCATGGACAGATAAGCGTAAACGCTCCCTATCCCGTCGAAGACCGCATGGCCCTTTTGTTTTTCATTCCGCATATCCCGCCTGCTTTCTCATTCTACATGGGGCTCTGCCCCATACCCTGTCGCTACGCGCGGCAAAGCCCCGCTACGCTCATTGGCACAAAAGCCATACATCAAGACTTCACTCGGTCTGCGCCTTTAACTTTCGTTCTACCAGCTTCGCGCCGATGCTGAGCATGGCGCCGATCACCAGCAGTATAGCGCCGCAGGTAAACAGCGCGGACTCCACCGCGAACGACCCCATCGCTTCCGATTTATTAATGATAGCCGGAGCGAGGGGGAGTACCGGCGCGAGAAAATTCATCAAACCTAAAGATGCCTTGGGCAGGAAACCGAGCCCGCCGCATACCATGGACACGGCTATGGCTTCCCCGATGCCGCGCCCGGCGCCAAGGATGATCCCCGCGGTGATGCCCGAGCGCGCGCAGGGCAGGATGATCTTGAATATCACCCGGAATTTGCTCATGCCGAAAGCGAAGCCTGTTTCCTTATATGCCAGGGGCACGGTCCGTATGGCGTCTACCGACAGGGAAACCACCGTCGGCGCTATCATGAAGGTCAGTACTACGGAAGCCGCAAGCATACCGCGCCCGCTCATCTGAAAGAAGTCGAGATATTCGATTTGCCTGTCAACGGTGACAAACAGCTTTTCAATCAAAGGCACGACGGTGATAATGCCGATTAAGCCGTACACCACAGAAGGGACCGAAGCCAATAACCGTACTACCGCGATCAGGACTCTTGATATCAGATCCGATGAATATTCACAGATGACGATCGCCGCGCCTACCGCCATGAGCGACGCCAAGGCCAGTGCCGACAACGTAGTAATCAACGTACCGCTGATAAGCCCCAGCATACCGAAGGCGAGCATAGGCTCCGCGTCGGATGAGTAGAAGGCTTGTTGGATCTGCCGGTCAAAACCGGACGAGGTCAGTAGAGATACGCCGCTTTCCCTGATCACCGGGAACGCCTCGTGGAATATAAAGATGAAGATAAACGCGATCACGGCTATGCTTACGGCGGATAACAGGTAAATAATGATTTTCGGCAGACCGTCCGATACGGCGCTTTTATTCATGATCGGCTCCTATCAATACAAAGCGGGGGGAGATATGGCCGCGCCGTTTTCCGCGGCATATCTCCCCCCTATTTTATCCTCTTTACCGTAATTTAACGTAACCTTCGTTTTCCACGATGGTATTCTGACATTCCGCGCTCTTCAGATAATCGATGAACATGGCCGCCAAGCCGGTAGGCCGCCCTTTCGTGCAGCAGAAAAGCTGCCTGCCCATGACGTATTGGCCGCCGATGACCGTAGCCGCGGTCGCGTTTACGCCGTTAAGGGAAACCGCCTTGACCGTCTTGTCCACAAATCCGATGGAGTCGAAGCCGATGGCGTTTTTGTCCGCCGCCACAGCTTGCTTGATGAGCGCGGAAGAAGTATGGGGCGTAGCCCTCTCAACCACGGATTCCTTGTTCAGGATCATTTCCTCCAGCGTCGCCCTTGTGCCGGACCCGGTCTCCCTGGTCTGCACCATGACCGCCGCTTTTGTGCCGCCTACGTCGGCCCAGTCCTTGATTTCCCCGAGGAAAAGTTTAGCCGCCTGCTCCGCGGTGAGGTTGGTTACCGGATTGTCCGGATGGACGATGACTGCGATACCGTCGTTCGCGACGGGAAAGGCTTTCAGGTCTTTCAACTCGTCCGCGGTGAGTTCACGGGAACTCATCCCGATGTTGACCGTGCCTGCCGCGGCGTCTTTGATGCCTGTGCCGGAACCGCCGCCGGCCACCGAGATAGAGAGACCACTGTTTAACGCCATGAGTTTATCCGCGGCTGCCTGGGCGATGGGCTGGAGAGTCGTCGAACCGTTGACGACAAGCGTTCCCGTCATCGTGGTGAAATAATCCACCGCAGCGATGTTTGCCGCCGCGTTGTAGTCGACCTTAGCGCCGATGGACTCCGCGAAAGCCCTGATGGGCACCATCGTACTGCCGTTAATCAGCTTTGCCGGGCTCGTCAATGTTTTAGCCGCCCCGTTGACCGTATAACTGGTCGAATCTATGGTGAATACGACCGTATAGCCGGCGGTCTCAATAGTCGCCTGATTACTGGCGCCGTTCCAGGACACATCCGCGCCAAGGGACTCCGAGATAAGGCGGAGGGGGACTAAAGTCGCGCCGTTTTCAACGACGGGGGCGACAGAGGGGTTTTGCCTCACGCCGTCTACAATGAGGGTAATGTCCGCCGCGAACAGAGACGACCCCATGGTCATAGCCATCGTTACAATGAGCGCCAGGGCAAGAATTTTCTTTTTCATTTTACAAATCTCCTTTTATTTTCGGTATCATCATTATCATACGGAATTGTAAAGTCACGATTTTCTTTATGTAAAATCCGCGTAAAAGTTTGTAAACACGCAAAAAAACACAAAAGAAAAATTCCTTTTGTGTTCGTTAAACATCCCGCTAAAGCTATGCCATCTTAATCTATGCCGTGTATCGCTTGCGCGTCCCGCCTCTGTCCAGCAGCCGCCTATACTCGTCGGCGACCCTGTCGGCGTATCCGGCCGCGGAAAAGCGCTCCGCCGTGCCCATCGCCCCCCTGCTGAGCCTTTCCCTTTCCAGATCGTTTGGTAAAATCTTATCCAGGGCGCTCACCAGACCGGCTTTATCCTCAAAGGTATAGCCGTTGACCCCGTCCTGCAGAATCCCCTCCAGGCACCGGTCCGCCCTCGCCACCACCGGCAGGCCCGCGGCCATCGCCTCGATATAAGTCAGGCCCTGGGCTTCGCTGCGCGAGGTATTGACGAAAACGTCACCTGCCTGGTAATATTTCCCTATCTCGTCCCAGGGCTTGGCGCCGGCGAAGACAGTCTTATCCGCCATGCCCAGGTCTTTCGCCAGGTTTTCCAGCCGCGGCCGGTCCTTACCGTCTCCCACTAACAGAAACTTTACGTCCCCGGCGTCCGCGAGATACTCCCGCAAGTCGTAAAGCAGTTCCTGGATGTTTTTTTCTTCCGCTATCCTTCCCAGATAAAGCAAGACCTTTTCATTCGCCCCGATCCCCAGATCCCGCCGGGCGTTTGATACCTCCCCGCGGCTGTAGTATCCCGGCTTAAACCGCTCCAGCTCGATCCCGGACGGTATGGGCGAAATAGCGACGTTTACGCCGTAAGACAGGAGTATATCCAGCATTTTCTCCGTCGGTACGATCACCTGGTCGGCCGAATTGCAGAAATCAGCGGTAAACCTCCGGGCGATGACCTTAGTCAACGGATTCAGCATACGGAGCCTCTTCGTCAGATAGTGGGTATAGTCCTCGTAGACCGTATGCATGGTATGGATCAGGGGCAGATGGAGCTCTCTCGCCATATAACGGCCAAAAAAGCCCAGAGCGAACTCGGAATGGGTATGGATCAGGTCGAGATCCAGCCGCCGGACCAGTCTGGCCAGGCGGGGATGATAAAACATACCCATACGCCTTTCCGCGAGAAAAGGCATACTCGGCAGACGGTAGACGTCTTCCTCTTCTCCGGGCGCGTCCGGGTCGGTGGTGGTAAAAACAAAGACCCGGTGGCCCCGGGCCCGTAAATAATGGCTCAGCATAAGAACGGAAGTAGCAAGCCCGTTGATCTGAGGATAATACGTATCGGTAAAAAGACCGATCCTCATGAAGCGCCGCCTTCCAGGCTGTCCGGCGTATAGAGGATCCCCAGGCTTTCGCACAATTTGGAGTACGTCTCCACCGTGCCCACGTCGTGGCACTGGCCCTCTATGGCAAAGGTCGTAATCGGCTTTCTCGTATATAACCAGACGACAAAGTTGCCCGGCGCGTCCATTGGGTTTTTCTCCCGCTGATACTGGGTGAATAACTTTACCGTCTCCCGTGTATAATAATAGATCGCGTACATGGCTAAGTCCGATTTTGGTTTCGCCGGTTTTTCTTCGATATTGATAATATTGTTGTTCTCATCCAACAATACTATGCCCAAATGGCTGAGCAGGGCCGGGTCGTCGATTTTCTTAACGCAAACCCCGTCCTGACCGCTGTTCCGGCATACGTCGATAAATTGCCCCAGAGAAAAGTCGAAATAATTATCGCCGGCAATAATCAAAAGATCCTCGTCCAGTTTCTTTTGATTGATCGTATAACAGATATCGCCGATAGCGCCCAGGCTTTCGGCGACGTCTTCGGTACCGTCGTCCAGCAGCTCCACAGGCAGCCGCCCCTCGTATTGATCCTTCCAGCGCCGGAAATGGCCGATAAACTTATGGTTTGACACGACGATGATCTCTCCGGCGTCCGGGATTTCGTTAACCAGGCTGATGATATGGCCCATGACGGTTTCCGGGCCCAGGGGAAGAAGGGCTTTCGGCAGCTTTTCGTTCAGCGGATACAGCCTTGTGGCATAACCCGCCGCTAAGATAAGTACTTTCAATCTTTCCGCCTCCATGCGTCGATTAATAAGAATAAGATGATTCCGAAGCTATCTTAACATTTTCCTCTTCGATTTACAAATCCCCCGCGCTAATCTTGTCCCTGCCCGCGGAAAGCTATGCTAAAACCTGATTCAATTCTTTGATTAAGCCGTCGTATTGACCGAAGCCTCGAATCTGCAAGTGCGGTCTCCGGTAGCCCAGCAGTCCACCTCGTTCACCGTAAACTTCTCCCCTGTGGCCTGATAAAGCAGCCCGCCGATCAGCCCCTCGTCATATATGCACACCGCTTCGCCGGTGACCGGCAGCCCTGAGCAGTCCAGATCCTCGTCCACAGTCAGGATGATATGCTTCTTCTCCATATCCGCGGACTCGATCCGAAGTATGCCGACTTTCAGATCTTTGAGTTTTTTCTGGAGATCGGCGACGAAGGCGTTAAAGTCTTCGGTGGGCTCCAACAGGTTTTCGGCGATAGCCGTGCCTGCCCTGTATCCGATAGCGTGAAGCGTTTCGTCCGCTTGTTCCCTGCCAAAGCGCTCATTCAACTCATCCATGAGGCTGTACATTAATAGACGGTATACCGCTACCGGCATCTCTAATCCCAGATTTTCCCTGCCGACGGCTATATCTCCAATTCGCGTCCAGTCGAAAGACTTCTCCATATTGGTATCCTCCTTGCTCATCGATCAAAATGACAGCTGCAGCCAAGTATTTATCGCTTCTATTATATAAAAATTATACCATAGGGCGGTCTTCGTTACAATGTTGAAGAACGATGATGAAGAACAGATGAAGAACGATGAAGAAATCATTTACAAAATTATCAAACCGGTGATATAATATTCAAGGAAAGGTTGTGGATATAGGTGCTCGCCGAAAAGAAAAAAATACTTGTCGTCGATGATATCGAGTTAAACCGCTTGATTTTAAGCGATTTGTTTTGTGATGAGTACGACATACTCGAGGCGGAAAACGGTCGCGACGCCCTTGATCTGCTTTACCGCCATCAAAGCGAGATCGCCATTGTCCTGCTGGATCTCGTCATGCCTGTGATGGACGGTTTCGGCGTCTTGCATGACATGCAGGAATCCAAAATCATCCAGAGCATACCCGTCATCCTGATTACCGGGGAAAACGACGACGAAAAGAGCCTCAAAGGATTTGAGCTCGGCGTATCGGATCTGTTGAACAAACCGTTTAACTCAAAGATCGTTTATCGCCGCGTGATCAACGTCGTCGAGCTGTACGCCCACAAGCAGAACCTGGAGGAAAAACTCGCCGAGCAAAAGGAGATGCTGGAGAAGCAGGCGGAGCGCCTTCATCAGTCTAACCAGTTCGTCATCGACGCCCTCAGCACCACCGTTGAGTTCCGCAGCTGCGAGTCCGGCGCCCATATTAAAAATATCCGGGGCCTGACAAGGATTCTTCTTGAAGCCGTCAGGGATTATCACCCCCATGTATACCCCATCACCACGGAGGAGATCGGCATCATCGAAAGCGCTTCCGCCATGCATGATATCGGCAAAATCGCTATCCCGGACGCCATACTCCTCAAACCCGGCTCCCTGACGACGGAAGAGTTCGAGATCATGAAGACCCATACCATCAGGGGCTGCGAGATGCTTTCCACGCTTAACTATACCCAGGATCAGGAGTATTATAAATACTGCTATGAGATCTGCCGCCATCATCACGAACGCTGGGACGGCAGAGGTTATCCCGACGGCCTGGCCGGGGACGATATCTCCATATGGGCGCAGGCGACCTCCCTTGCGGACGTTTATGACGCCCTGACCAGCAAAAGGGTATACAAACCCGCCTTCACCCACGATCAGGCTGTCAGTATGATCCTGAAAGGCGAGTGCGGCGCTTTTAACCCCATATTGCTGGACTGCTTCGACCGCAGCCGCGGCGTCCTCTACAACGAGAAAAACGCCGGCGTCGACGGCGCCCAACAGGAAGCCGTGATGGGCGCTTAGGATTACCTTCATAAACGCGTCAAAAAAAGGACTGCCCGTGAATGGACGGTCCTTTTGTTTCGCGATAAGGTTCCGATGAATTCCCGCCCCGGCGGCGCCGGTTATTGGCTGTCCATCTCCCCCATGACTTCTTCCACATACAGCCGGGTCTGGCTGTACGCCGCCCGGAAAGCCGCCTGGGTTTCTTCCGAGGCAATACCCTGCCGTAATTCTTCCATCATCCTGGTGCTGATTTTAAACAGCTCCGTCAGCGCCAGATTACCCGTCATCCCCTTGATGGCGTGGGCGGCGTCGGCCGCTTTGGCATAATCGTTCTGCATCAAATTGTCTTCCAGATTCGCGAACTCCCCGCTTTCCATGAATAAACCCAGCATCCTGCGGAAGAGTTTTTTGTTGTCCCGGACTCTGGCAAGGGCTTCTTGAATATTAATGTAGTCTTCTCTTGTCAGTAAGGATTCGTTATCCGCCATGGCATTGCCTTTCCTTTCTGTTGATGTTCTCCATTCCTAAGGCGAATTATATCATATAGATTTAGAAAAGCAAGCGATGTGTTTAGAGCGCCAGCCATTGATGGCATATGCCGACCCCCTCGATGGCGCTCAGGGACCAGGCGTCCGCCTCGATCATCCTGCTGTAGTCCGCGGTAATCGGCGCGCCGCCGACGATTACTTTCACGCTGTCCCGGAGCCCGGCCGCGGCCAGCGCTTTTATGGTGTCCCGCATGGCGTCGATAGCCAGCGTCAGTACGCCGCTCAGGGCGAGCACCCTCGCGCCGTTTGCCTTCACCGCCTCGACAATCGCTTCCGGCGCTATGTCCACGCCAAGATCCACGACCTCTATACCGTCGGCTTCCAGAAGCGCTTTGACAATATTTTTCCCGATATCGTGGATATCGCCTTTGACGGTGCATAACACCATTTTTCCGACGCCGCCGCCGGATCTGCCGCTTAAGAAGGGCTTGAGCGCCGCCGCCGCTTCCGACATAAGCTCGCCGGCGTAGATGAGGTCGGCGACGAAGTACTCGCCGGTTTCGAACTTCTTGCCCACGATATCCATGCCCGCCTGACAGGCGGACAGCGCGTCCGCCGCGCCCGCGCCGCCTCCGGCTTTGAGGCCCTCGAGTTGTTTCATCACCGATTCCTCGTCCAACTCGCCCATCGCGATTTTCAGTTCGTCAAACTTTGCCATACCTTACCTTCCCCTCTCTGTCAATCGTCCGGTGTTAACCTAATCTTCCATTTCGATAAGCGTTGTTGTATTTCCTGCAATACTTGTCCCTTCCGAGCAATACTTCCGCGGCGAGTATCGTCGCGTACATGTCCTTGTCCGTGGGGTCCATGATCGCGCTGTCCATGCCGGCCTGCAGCGCGAAAGCGAGAAAGTTCTTATTGACGAGCTTCCTGTTTGGCATGCCGAAGGAAATGTTGGACAGCCCCGAAGTGAATCTGACGTTATGATATATCTCCCTGATCAAACGCAGCGACTCCGTGAACCCGGCCAGCGCGTCGTTGACGGCGGATACCGCGAGTACAAGGGTGTCGATAAATATCCTGCTTTCGGCGATTCCTGCCGCTTTCGCCTTGTCGATCATCAGGCCCGCTATCTCAACTTTTTTCTCAACACTGGAAGGTATGCCGCTGTCGTCGCAGGTCAGGGCAATCGCTTTCCAGCCTGTACCGGCAATCAACGGGTAGATGATTTCGCACTTCCGGCTTTCCTCAGATACCGAGTTGACTATCCCTTCTCTTCTAATGCTCGGTAATATTGTCGCGATGACCTTCGCGTCCGGGCTGTCCAGGCAGATGGGGGTGTCCACGGCGCCTTCGACGATTTCCACAAGCCATTCCAGAGTTTGGATCTCGCGCTCCGGTACCGTCCCCGCGCATACGTCCAGATAGTCCGCGCCCGCTTCCGTCTGCCGGAGCGCCAGTTCACTGATAAACGCCGCGTCTTTCCCCTCGATCGCCCTCGCGACCGAAGGGATGGCGCCGTTTATCTTTTCGCCAATGATTATCAATCTATCAACCTCGCTTCGACGACTTATCGCTGCCGGTAATATTTGTTATATTATACACCAATTCATTTATATTGAGTACCTGCCGCTTTACTATGATTTCATTCCACAGCCGGCAGCGAGGCAAATCCTTTAGCCAGATCCCCGTCGCTTGGGATGTCGTCGGTGAGGGAACCGGCGTTGTACGCCATATAGGCCGCCATGTCGAAGTAACCTGTGCCGGAAAGCCCGAAGACGATTGTTTTCTCTTCCCCGGACTCCTTGCAGGCCATAGCCTCGTCGATAGCCGCTTTGATGGCGTGGGAAGACTCCGGCGCCGGCAGTATCCCTTCTGATCGGGCAAAGAGGGAAGCCGCGTCGAAGATCTCGTTCTGGCGGTAGGATTTCGCTTCCATGAAGCCGTCATGATACAGTTGGGAGAGCACGCCGTTCATGCCATGGTACCGGAGCCCCCCCGCGTGGTTGGTATCGGGGATAAATCCGCTGCCCAGGGTATACATTTTCACCAGCGGCGTCGTTTTGCCGGTATCACCGAAGTCATATGCGAAACGTCCCCGGGTAAACGAAGGGCAGCTTGCGGGTTCCACCGCGATGAAGCGTATATCCGCCTGCCCCTTCAGCTTTTTAGACATAAAAGGCGCGATGAGGCCGCCCAGATTGGACCCGCCGCCGGCGCAGCCGATGATGACGTCCGGCTCTATGCCGTATTTCTCCATAGCCGCCTCGACCTCCAGGCCGATCACCGACTGGTGCAGCAGCACATGGTTCATCACGCTGCCCAGGACATAACGGCTGTATGCCGTGCCCGCGGACACCTCGATGGCTTCGGAGATCGCGCAGCCCAGGGATCCGCCCGTATCCGGCATCACTTCAAGAATCTTTCGTCCCGCGTTGGTGGTATCGGAAGGCGATGGGATGACCTGAGCGCCGTAGGTCTCCATGACGGCTTTGCGGTAAGGTTTCTGTTGGCTGGATATTTTTACCATAAATACTTTGAGATCGATTCCGAAGTAGGCGCAAGCCATAGCCAGAGCCGTGCCCCACTGGCCGGCGCCGGTTTCAGTGGAAAGGGCTGTGATCCCCTGTTGTTTCGCGTAGTAGACCTGGGCGACGGCTGAGTTCAGTTTATGGGAGCCCGATGTGTTTGACCCTTCGAACTTATAGAAGATCTTCGCCGGCGTATCCAGTATCTTTTCCAGGCAATACGCCCGGACCAGGGGTGAAGGCCGGTACATTTTGTAGAAATTACGCACTTCCTCGGGGATTTCGATTTGCCTGTCCGTCACGTTCAGTTCCTGGGCGACGCACTCCTCGCAGAACACCGGATACAGATCCTCCGGCGTACATGGCTTAAGCGTGCCGGGATGCAGCATGGGCGCCGGTTCATTCGGCAGATCGGGCCTCAGGTTCAGCCAGTACTTCGGCAGCTCGTCTTCGGTTAAATAGATTTTGTACGGGACTTCCTGGTTTTTGTTTGTCATGATAATCAACCTTTCTTTTTCTTTTTTGAAATTCGGCCATGCCGGCTGAATGAGGCTGACTTTTTACTTAATCGGATATGGTAGGGTTTCCCGAAAAATAAAAAGACTCTTATCCCTCGAAGGGACAAAAGTCTTAAACTTCTGCGGTACCACCCTGATTGGCTGTAAAGCCCACTCTGCTCGCATACTAACATATGCGCCTTCCGGATAACGGGTAAGGTCCCCGTCGACGCCTACTCGCCTGATCGCCAGGCTTTCAGATCGCCCTCGTGAGTCCATTCGCCAATAGATCCCTCGCCGCACTCTCACCCCCGGCGGCTCTCTGTGGAGTTCAATTATTGGTTACTACTCTCACTCGTCGGTTTATGCCGTATTTCATTAAACCGAATCATACTCCCTGGACAGTACCCTTGTCAACAGTTTTTTTTCCGCAGGCGGCACAGTGATTTTTCTATGACTCCATCTTGTTGCCAGGTCAGTGTCTTTGTTTGTCCTCGCCGCAATGTCTCCAGGCAGGTATTAGCCGTCAAGCTGGGGATGTGAACCATAACTACCGCTGCTCAGTCGGCGAGCAGGATCCGCCGATACAGGTTCGCCAGCAGCATCGCTACCTCGGCGGCTTCAGGCACTTTGCCACGGTCAAGGAAACGGGCTTCCAGCGAAGGGGCCATGAGCCCCGCGCCGGATAAAAGTTCCCTGTTTTCCATAAAACTCCTCCCGCTGTCCGCCGATACCGCCGGCTCCGGCGTATCAAGAGGCGGCTCGCCTGCCCCGCTCAGCCCGCCGGGTAGTAGCGCCCGTTCTCCGGCTCTGGGGCCCGTAGACGTCGCCCATATCCTCAGCTCTTCCGCTGCCAGCCATGCGGAACTCACGGCGTCGAGTATCCGGTCACTGGTCGGCGGATCGTCGACCTCGAAGTAATTCAGGGAGTACCCGGCTTTTCTGACAACACCGTTTAACATATACTGGAAGCGCCACTTATCCACAGGCTCCTCCAGGCGATAGTCGTTATGATAACCGCCGTCCATTAATCCAAGCCGCCGCAGATCCGCCATACCCTCGTAAGCCCAATGCGCCCTGTTTGGGTCGCTGCTGATAAAATCTTCCAGATAAGCGTCCTGGCTCTTCAGCGTAGCCTGAAGCCTGTGTACCGCCGCCGGATCCCGGCTCATCTCCCTGAAATCCATATCCTCCCTGACAGATTGAGCAGCCGCCGTACCGGCAGCCTGCCCCACGACCATACCCAAAGGCAGTACCCTCGCGCTGGAAGCGGCCAGCGACGTATAGGAAGCGCTGCGCCCGGCAATCAGCAAGTTGTCAACGTTCAGGGGGATTATACATCTCAAGGGAACGGCGTAGTGGTCCGGGTTGCCGATCACCGTGCCGAAGGGCTGTTGTATGGAAGGCTGGACGTCGGCGGGATAACCGCCGATGGCGATTTTATCCCATTGGTCGCGGTTGCCCAGCACGTCGTCTATGCCAAGCTGATATTCGCCCACAAAATGCCTGGTTTCCCGCACGTATAGCCTGTCCGCCGTAGCCGCGAGCTCCGCCTTGTCAAAGCCCTTGAAGTTCGAACGGATATAGGGTATCAAGTAGATGAGTTCCTTCTTGACCCGCTCCTCCGCTTGCGTGTAGCTGCCCGGGTCCAGGGGGTCGACGCCGAATATCAGAAGGGCGTTGATCAGCACAGTACCTTTCCGCTGTCTCGCGATGTTGAATCCTCTCAGCCGCATCATTTGATCCCTGGGGACATAGGCGTAACCTTCCTCCTCATAACCCCAGGCGGCTTTAGTGCTGGCCCCGATATTCAAGGGGTCGCCGGTTATTATTCCTTTTATCCTCGCCGCGTTGAGATGGAGAAAAACCCGCGGCCAGCTGACGCCCGACAACTCAAAAACCAGAGTGACCCCCATCTGCCGGTCCTTCTCCCCGATATCCTCGCCGCCGTAAGTATAAGGCGCGCCGGCCAAGGCAGCCAGATCGCCATCCGCCGTAGCGTCGACGACGCGTTTGGCTGTATACGCGGTTTCCTTTCCGTTTTCAAGCGCCATGACGCCCCGTATAGCGCCGCCTTCCATCACCGGGGCCAGCAAAGCGGCGCCCGTCCGCAGAGTCAGCAGTTCTTCCATTGTGATGAGGTCGATGAAATAATTATTCGCTACTGTTATATCGAAAGCCGTCCCGTCCACGGCGTTGTAGAATTCTTCGAATAAACCTCTGGTCAGCAGCGTCCCTTCATGGTCATAACACATATCCAAAAAGTTCAGCCGCCCCAATGTCATGAGCCCGCCGATGGCGTTGGATTCTTCCAGGAGCAGCGTTTTCATGCCGTTTCTCGCCGCGGATACCGCGGCGGCTATCCCTTCCGGTTCGGCGCCCACCACAATCACGTCGTAATCCGCGCTAATCGTCTCCTGATTGACCCAGGCGATCTCTTCCACCGGCTGCCAAAGGAAAAACGGCGTCACATATAAGGTGGCTGCTATCACGGCGACAAACGCGACGATAGCCAGTAAACCTTTGCCTTTGCGGGGAACGATCTTATCCTTCGGCGTCGCTTCACTGACGCGGCGGTTGTTTCCGGAGCGCCGCTCCGGCCCGGTCCAGTTCCCTTGTGAGCCGGTCCTGCGGTCCCGCCCCGCCCGCCTGTCTTCCGCGGCCCGGACGGGGCGTATATCACTGTCCCTGTCTCCGACACGCTTTAAAGCCGGAACATATTTCTTCTGCAGTTCCTCAAAAGCGAGATCGACTTCCTCCAGCGAGCTCAGGCGTTCGTCTTCCATCGTTAATAACCTTTCTGAGATGAGCCGCGCAAATTATCCATATAAAGCGCAGCCTTTACGTAAGTATATCTGATTCGTTTCAGCGGCACAAGGTTGACAGGGAAAGCTTTCCAAAATATAATTGCAAGTGGTGAATTGTTTTCTTATTCATATACATTCCACAGGATATACAATTTTCCGAAAACATGTTAAGGAGGTTCCCATGAGTACAAAAATGACGATCGACGGGAATACCGCGGCGGCTCATGTAGCATACGCCTTCAGCGACGTAGCGGCGATCTTTCCCATCACCCCTTCATCCCCCATGGCGGAGTCCATGGACGAGTGGGCTGCGGCGGGTATGAAGAACCTGTTCGGCCAGGAAGTCAACGTAGTGGAGATGCAGTCCGAAGCCGGCGCCGCCGGCGCGGTCCACGGTTCACTGGCTGCCGGCGCGTTCACCAGTACCTTTACCGCTTCCCAAGGGTTACTGTTGATGATTCCAAACATGTACAAAATCAGCGGCGAGTTACTACCCAGCGTATTTCACGTATCCGCAAGGGCCCTGGCTGCCCATGCCCTGTCTATCTTCGGCGATCACGCGGACGTCATGGCTTGCCGGCAGACCGGTTTCGCTATGATCGCGTCCAACTCGGTCCAGGAAGCCATGGACGTAGCCCTCATTTCCCATCTAAGCACACTGCGGACCAGCGTACCCTTCCTCCATTTCTTCGACGGCTTCCGCACTTCTCACGAGGTGCAGAAGATCGACGCCATCGATTACGATGAAATGCTCCCTCTCATGGATCAAAACGCGGTCAAGGCTTTCCGTGCCAAGAGCATGAACCCCGACCACCCACATCAGCGCGGCACGGCTCAGAACCCTGATATTTATTTCCAAAACCGCGAGGCTTCCAATAAGTATTACGCCGAAGTCCCCGCCATCGTGGAGGAGGAGATGGCTAAGGTCAGCAAGCTCACCGGTCGTTCGTACCGCCTCTTCGACTATGTGGGCGCCCCCGACGCGGAGCACGTCGTCATCGCCATGGGTTCCGGCGCGGAAGCGGTGGAAGAGACCGTCGATTACCTGAACGCGAAGGGCGGCAAAGTTGGTTTGCTGAAAGTCCGGCTCTTCCGGCCATTCTCGATCAAGCATTTCGGCGACGCTTTGCCCAAGTCGGTGAAGTCCGTCTCCGTCCTCGACAGGACCAAGGAGCCCGGCGCCATCGGCGAGCCGCTTTACACGGACGTCTGCTCCGCCCTTAAGGAACTGGGCCGGGAAGGCGTCGCCGTACTGGGCGGACGCTACGGCTTAGGCTCCAAGGAATTCAACCCCACCATGGTCAAGGCGATCTACGACAACATGAGCGGCGCGAAGAAAAACCACTTCACCGTAGGCATCGTGGACGACGTAGCCGATACCAGCCTGCCCCTCGGCGAGAAGATCGACGCGGCGCCGGCAGGCTCCATCAGCTGTATGTTCTACGGCTTAGGCTCAGACGGTACCGTCGGCGCCAACAAGAACTCCATCAAGATTATCGGCGACCATACCGACATGTACGCCCAGGCATATTTCTCTTATGACTCCAAGAAGTCCGGCGGTATCACCATCAGCCATTTGCGTTTTGGTAAAACCCCCATCCATTCCACCTATCTCATCGACTCGGCGGACTTCATCGCCTGCCATAACCCATCCTACGTGACGCGCTACGACATGCTCTCCGCCCTCAAGGACGGCGGCGTCTTCCTGCTGAACAGTTCCTGGAGCCAGGAGGAAATGGAAACCCAGCTCCCTGCCGCCATGAAAAACGCCTTAGCGCGGAAGAAAGCTAAATTCTATAACGTGGACGCGGTTAAAATCGCCGGCGAAGCGGGCATGGGCAAGCGGATCAACACAGTCATGCAGGCGGTGTTCTTTAAACTGGCCGAGGTCATCCCCTACGACAAAGCCGACGAATACATGAAGGACGCGGTGAAGAAATCCTATGGCAGGAGGGGCGAGCAGATCGTGAAGATGAACTGCGACGCCATCGACGCTTCCATTTCCGGTATCGTAGAGATGGATGTCCCTGCCGGATGGGCAAATGCCACAACCGGGGCGCCTATGGTCTCCATCGACGCCACGAAATACTTCGACGACGTTGTCGCCCCCATCCTGGCTCAGGAAGGCGACAAACTGCCGGTATCCACCTTCGATCCCGCGGGCATCGTCCCCACGGGCACAACGAAGTACGAGAAGCGCTGTATCGCCATCAATATCCCCGAGTGGCAGACTGAAAACTGCATACAGTGCAACCAATGCTCCCTGGTATGCCCCCACGCCGTGATACGGCCCATATTAGTCAAGGAAGGCACGGCCTGCCCGGATACATTCGCGGTCAAGACGCCGAATAATAAGGCCCTGGCCGGTTATCAGTACCGCATCCAGATCAGCCCCATGGACTGCAGCGGCTGCGGCTCCTGCGCCGAGACCTGCCCCGCCAAGGAGAAGGCCCTGGTCATGAAGCCCGCCGCGGAGCAGATCGAAGCCCAAT
>Ga0082212_10003249_pt1 | contig 23179 bp, 19 predicted proteins | sample TergutNt197P3_FD_71548 | JGI IMG/M metagenome (GOLD analysis project Ga0082212, IMG submission 71548) | Neocapritermes taracua P3 segment gut microbial communities from Petit-Saut dam, French Guiana - Nt197 P3 | ecosystem: Host-associated > Arthropoda: Insects > Digestive system > Gut ...
AACTCAACAAACCGATCAAAACCAACATAATGTTTAGACAACACAACCCGCTGATAAGACATAACACCAACACCTCCATGCGACAAAGTGTTGCAACCACCACTAGACCACAAGGAATCCAGAGACAAGATTATCCACGGATATAGAGTCTGTTGGTAGTGGACGGGGTTTGGCAGACGTGGGTGGGTCATTCCGCTCCCGTTCACCTGGCAACCTTGTACGATTCATCAGTGAGTGGTGACTTGCCCAAGAGTACGGAAGGAATGATGCTGTGGTTGCATGGTTGAAGATGACTTTGTCGGTGATCTATTTCTTCTTCAAGTTTCTTCCCATGGGCAAGAAGATTGTTTTCATGTCTCGCCAAAGTGACACCGTACCTCTAGATTTTTCACTCCTGAGTGGGGAGATTCTTTTACGCGATCCGGGGGTGAAGATTGTCTTTTTGTGTAGGCGCACACCAACAGGTGTGATGGGGTATGTTCGGTACTTTTTTACTATCATCCGCCAGATGTTTCATATGGCCACCTCTCGAATATGCATCCTGGATTCGTACTGTATTCCGGTGTCTTTACTCACACATAAACCAAGTCTTTTCATCCTCCAGCTGTGGCATGCGATCGGCAAAATCAAACAATCAGGACATCAGACTATTGACCATCGCCGCGCGCAAGGCTGGTTCGATTTTGAGAACAATCCCACAGTTGCCAAGAAAATGAACATGCACGCCAACTATGACGCTATCGTGGCAGGTGCAGAGTTTTTTAATCCGTTCTACATGGAAACCTTCAACGCTACGGACGACAAACTGTTGAACTTTGGCCTGCCCAGAATTGACTATCTCATCAACCAATCGGTGGAGAGTCGAAGCCAGGTCTTGAGCGCTTTCCCTCAGTTCATAGGGAAAACAGTGGTGCTGTACGCACCGACATTTAAACCCTATGACGATCATGCGCCACAGGCCATGATCACACGGTTCCTGGGTGAGGATGTCGTACTGATCGTTGCTATTCACCCGAAACAAGTACTCACCTATGAGATCGAGGAAACCGATAATATCTATTGCCCGAAAGAGTTCAGTGTCATCGACTTGTTGGCGGTCAGTGACTACGTTGTCACGGACTATTCAGCAATCTGCCTCGAAGCTGCTGCCATTTCAACACCAGTGCTGTTCTTTCTGCCCGATCACGATCTGTATACAGAAATTACGGGGTTGAACCTTGACCCACACCAGATGATGAACTCTTGTTGTTTCGACGATGTTGACCAGATCTATCGTACGGTGATGGATGACACCTATGTTCAAGCAGAACTTGTTTCTTTCAGGAATAATTACTTACCAAAGGAATTGGGAAGATCCACACAGAAGATTGTGGATCACTTGGAGAAGTACTGGAGATAGTCATGGTGGGTCTGGCACGAGGCATTATTCGCTGTGGCAAACTCGCGTACCTCTATGTGAGCAGAATCCTGTTCACGACAAGCCACCTGAAAGTCTCCTTGTTGAAGAGACTCTATTTCAATATTGCTGGAGGATTCACCGGTGATCAAGTGGCCCTTTATGGATTGACAAGAAAAAACAAGAAACTATATCTCTCAGAATTCGATTGGTACCGATCCCGCTATATCAACGGACCATTCTCCGCCATGCTGAATAACAAGATCGTGTGTGACAAGATCCTGTCTCAGCACGCTCACGTGCCCCAAACCTTTCTCATCAAAGAGAGGGGAGGATGGTCATCGTACGATCCAAGCATTCGCACCGCTCGTGACCTGGTCGAGAGGCTCCACCAAGAAAAGAAAATGATCCTCAAACCTTTAGCTGCGGGCAGAGGTCGGGGGATCGGGTTTCTCCGCTGCGATTCTGGGAACCTGTACGTGGGTAACAAGCAAGTCAGTGCCAAGGATATGATGCGTTTCTTGGAATCGAACAATGACTACTATGTGTCTGAGTTTGTTGAACAATCCGACTTCCTGAACGGCATTTATGATCGCACGTCCAATACTTTACGTTTCGTCACACTGAAAGATCCTGAAACGGGTCAGTTCAAGATTTTCTTCGCAGTATTGAGGATTGGTACGAAAGAAACGATCCCTGTCGATAATGGAAGCCGGGGAGGGTTGATTTCCAAAGTTGATATTGGCACTGGTGAACTCAGTGAAGCTAAGTCGTTGAGGTCCCGCAACGCTCACGAGTTTCACCCAGATTCGCAGAATCCCATCAAGGGGCTTATGATTCCGGATTGGACGAGAGTTTGCCAAGAAATCCTGGATCTGTGTGACTATTTTCCTTTCTTGCACATTATCGCGTGGGATGTTCTCCTCACCAACGACGGTGTGTGTATTGTCGAAGCGAATACCTCCACGGGGAATAACATCATCCAGATTTGGGGAGGACAACGCCTTGGTGAGCTGGGGGATTTCTATCGCCACCATGGGGTCATCAGAAAGTAGAGGATATGGCTCAGGTCATCATCATTGCCGGTGGCGTCTCTCGGCGCTGGCATCACGACGCGGGTGTGCCCAAGCATTTGGTGGAGGTTCACGGCGTTACCTTGCTTGAGCGAATCGTACGACAGGTGCGCTGTCGAACTGCTGATGAGGTTTTTCTGCGTGTCAGTGACCCCTTGTACCAGGTTGAAGGAACAACCACAGTGGTGGATCGCCATGGCAATAAGGCTTTCGACATGTTTTGCTATGAGATGCTGGATCGCCCGACCCTGTTTCTCTATGGTGATACTTATTATAGTGACCAGGCTATGGATTTTGTTGTTGCTCAGGAAACTGACAGCATTGCTTTCTTGGGGTCTGGGGATTCCATTGTCGCAATCAGGGTTGAGGACGTTGATGGGTTCAAACACTGTCTGGAATTGATCAAAGATTCCCAGGCGGAGGATATTCGTGGTTGGACGCTCTATCAGTCGATCAATGACCTGCCACCAGGGGACTTGACCAGACAAGAGAATTACCGTGAAGTGCCTGGTTCGGTAGTCAATGTCAATACTGCCGAGGACTACTCACACCTGGAGACTCTTGTGGGGAGCGAGGCTGCAGTTGACTCTGGCGAGGGTGTTGACAGGGCATGGGTAACACCATGAAGGAGGGATTACTTCATAGGGGACGAAGGAACCTAGCTCACTATCAGGGTATCGGTGTGAAAACCTCCTATGTGGTCGGCGCTGTGCAAAGGCGAATGACGAAGCGTCGCAGGCGGCGCGTACTGAACAAACTCTTGAGCAGTGACCCGGTGCTCATGATCACTGAGATCTGCACGGTCTTGGATATTGCGGTTCCTGATGAGCTTCGCTTGGTGAAAGCTAAACCGGTCACGGAGACCTCGGTGTTTCAGTTAGTGAAAAACCGTCACGATGTGCCTACCATCGGGGATGATCCACAGTATTTCGGGGAAGTTTTTGCTGCGAATCTGCGACTGAATCTGGGCAGATTCAAACCGTTCTATGCTTCGATTTCTTCTGTCGATCACAGTGATCTCCAGTTGGTGGAGATGTTTGTTGAATGGTTGTACGTGTTCAAACCTCTGGGGTTCCACTATGACGACTATTTCGGATATGAACTTTATGACAAAAGTGTTGACCAGGCATTGGCGTTCATCTCGCAACATGACAGAAGGCGGATAGCGCGGGTGTGCCGAGATCCTGGCTACCAGGAGGTGTTCAAAAACAAGGCACTGTTCAATCAGAGGTTTTCGCACTATGTTCACCGCGATTACCTGGACACCACCTCGTGTAGCTTTGAGGAATTCGAGGAGTTCTGTGCCAAGTTTCCTCGATTCTTTGCTAAGCCCATTCGTGGTTCTGTGGGTACGGGTGCTCGCATCATGGAGTCGGACAATGTTTCCCGATTGTGGAAGACATGTCGCAAGGATTCTCTCTTGGTTGAACAAATCATCGATCAGCATCCGGACCTTGCTGCGGTCAATGGTGACACGCTGAACACCATTCGGGTCTACTCGTTGCTGACTGGTGATGATGAGCCATTGATCACCCTTGCTGGGATTCGTTTCGGGCGTCTGGGTGCAGTCGTCGACAATTTCCATGCTGGCGGTATTGCGGTGGGTGTCGATATCGAGACTGGTAGGGTTGTTACTGATGGTGTTGATCGATCGTTGACTCGGTTTGCACGACATCCGGATTCTGATCTCCCGTTCAAGGGTTTTCACGTACCCAGGTGGAGTGACGTGCTGGAAGCTGTACGAAAAGCCTGTCTTTCGATTCCCCAGATCCGAAGCATCGGTTGGGATCTGAGTGTCACGGCCCCAGGGCAGGTAGAGTTTGTTGAAGGAAACGATCGCCCAGATTTCGATGTGACCCAAATCGTGGACCAGGTCGGGAAAAAGCATCTGTATGATCCACACATGAATGCTCTCGAAAAGCTAGGCCTCAGTAGCGGGAAAAAGTGAAAGCCTCTTGCTTCTGCTACACTTGTCTTCGCGTTTGCGCGTGGCCCCGTTGTGTAGCGGTCTAGCACGCCGCCCTCTCACGGCGGTAGCGAGGGTTCGAATCCCTTCGGGGCTGCCACGTTCCTCACACCTTTCACCAGCGGAACCTCACCCATGACCAATCCCAACCAGCGCAAGAAAACTTCAGGCCTACGCAATGTTTTCTTTCTCGGGTTGGTGAGCTTTTTCACCGATCTTTCGACAGAGATGGTCTATCCACTCATCCCCATCTATCTGGTGTCGGTGTTGGGGGCGACCCCGGCTTTGGTCGGTGTCATTGAGGGGATCGCTGAGTCACTAGCGAGTCTGCTCAAAGTGTTCAGTGGGTACGTCTCGGATCGGTTCCAGAAGAAGAAAGCACTCGCTTTTTCAGGGTACGCAGCGGGTTTGCTCTACAAAGTTGCGTTGATTTTTGCTGCCTCGTGGGTGGGGATTTTGGGTGCTCGGGTGGTCGATCGTTTGGGCAAGGGGATTCGTACTGCTCCTCGAGATGTGTTGGTCTCTGACAGCATTGACCACGACAACATGGGCAAAGCCTTTGGCCTGCATAAGATGTTGGACATGGTCGGGGCAGCTCTCGGCATCCTCATCACCTTCTTCCTGTTGAAATCCTTGTCAACAGGGGAGGTTTTCAACTTCAAGTGGTTGTTTGCAGTGTCGATGATTCCCGCGATCTTGGGATTGTTGATGTTTGTTTTCGTACGCGAGCGCAAGCACACCACAACGCAGGCCACTGCTGAACCTTTCTGGCACAACATCCGAAAGATCGATGGGCAGTTGAAGATCTATCTGCTGGTGGTTTTCTTGTTCACTCTCGGGAATTCTTCGAACGTGTTTCTAATCTTGAAAGCCAAAGATGTGGGGTTCACGACGGTCAATGTTGTGTTGTTGTTTTTCATCTTCCATGTGGTTGCCTCGGCTTTGGCGATGCCCATGGGCTCACTCTCGGATCGGATTGGACGCAAGAAACTATTGGTTCCTGGATACCTCGCCTTCTCTGTGTGCTATCTCGGATTCGCCCTCGCTCAGACACCGCTGGTCATGGTCGTTGCTTTCATGATGTACGGGGTGTACACCGCGATGATCGCTGGTGTCGAGCGGGCGTACGTTGCCGAGATTGCCCCACCCGAATTGAAAGGTACGATGCTCGGTCTGCAATCCACGGTGGCTGGAATTGCCCTTCTCCCGGCCAGTATCATCGCCGGTTTCCTCTGGGATGCCTATGGCTCGGCCGTACCGTTCTTTTTCGGAGCTTCCATGTCCCTGATCGCAGCAGTGATTCTCGTAGTCTTCATGCGCCCGCGGCCTCTCACCCTGTCATCCCACCCCTAGCATCCGCCCACCGCGTCATTCTCACCAATCGTGTCATTCTGCTCACCGCACCAGCCGCGTCATTCTGCGAACCGCACCAGCCGCGTCATTCGGCGAACCCCACCAGCCCCGTCACCCTGCGGCTGGGTGACGAGCGAAGCGAGGAACACCAGCTCGCAGGGTCCAGATATCACACTGACCACCATGGCGACCGCCGGTGGTGCATGATCACCCACAGACTCCACATCTGTGGTGAACCGTATGTCTGGATTCCGCGACTTCGCGCGGAATGACGAGTTGATGCCGGCCCTCTGCAACAGCACAAAAGGTCCCCTTGTGTTCCACTAGAATCTTCGTGTGCGTGGAGTCTATAAAGTACCTGGGGGGAAACTCGTCACGGTCGAATTGGAAACCGAAAACGATCGAATCACGAATGCTCATCTGGCAGGGGATTTCTTTTTAGAACCCGAGGAAGCACTGGAAAGAATTAACTCTGCGCTGGTGGGGTTATCTACCTCGGCGCGGGTTTCCCAGATCGGGGAGGCGATCACGGTGGCACTGGATGAAGACGACTCACTCATCGGGTTCGCCCCTCGTGACATAGGATTTGCCGTACGGCGCGCCCTGGGTTCTGCTACGAGCTGGGAGGATCACCAATTTGAGTTGATTGTTGATGGCCCGCGCAGCCCTCATATGCAGATGGCGCTCGATCAGGTTTACGCTGAGGCTCTAGCGGCGGGTACGAGGGGGCCAACCTTGCGCATCTGGGATTGGGCTTCATCTGCGGTGGTGATCGGTTCCTTCCAGTCACTGGCCAATGAAGTCAACACCGAGCAAGCCACCCAACATGGGATCACGGTTGTCCGTCGTATCTCTGGAGGGGGAGCGATGTTTGTTGAACCTGGCAACACCATCACGTACTCGCTGGTGGTTCCCGGTTCCCTGGTCGACGGGATGAGTTTCGAGGAATCCTATGAGTTCCTGGATTCATGGGTGATCCGCGCTTTACGCGACCTAGGAATCGAAGCCACCTATCAACCTCTCAATGACATCACGTCACCGGCAGGCAAGATCGCGGGTGCAGCCCAGAAGCGCCTCAAGGATGGAACGGTCCTACACCATGTGACCATGGCGTACGATATCGACGCCACTAAAATGACCGAGGTGCTCAGGATCGGCAAAGAAAAACTCGTAGACAAGGGAGTACGCTCCGCAATCAAGAGGGTCGATCCTCTCAAATCACAGACCCCAATGACCCGCGAAGAGATTATCGAATCTTTCATCGAGTCTTTTTCTTCCCAGTACACCCTGGTCGAAACCCGCGTCACTGACGAGGAAGAACAAGCAGCTGAAACCCTCGTACAGTCAAAGTTCGCCACTCGCGAATGGCTGGAATTGGTCCCCTAGTGGTTTAGGTGCCTTCGCGCAGGAGATCAAGGTAGTCAGTGTAGGAATATCTTCTGTTGCGCCTGCCAGTGGATGTTTGTTTCAAAATGCCCAACTCACACAGTCTTTGCACTGACTTTGCCACAGTGGAGAAGGATATCCTCAACGCCTCAGCTGTTTTGCCCAGCTCGATAATGGGATGGGCTTCCACATAGGAAAGCAACCTGTTGGCAGTCGCGGAGGCTCGGCCCATTCCTTTGATGAGTTCCACACTATGGTCGTGAAGAGCGATCAGCTGGTCGATAGTTGTGATGGCATCCTGGGCAGTCTCAGCAATCGACTCGAGAAAGAACTTCACCCACTGCTCGTAATTCCCGTTGCGTCGCACCTCGGTGAGACGATCGTAGTACTCCACGCGATTCTTTTTGAGAAAGTACGACACGTACAGCACCGGAGCCCCGAGAACCCCTTGATGGATGAGATAGAGGGTGATGAGTAGTCGCCCGATTCGGCCGTTTCCATCGAGGAAGGGGTGAATAGTTTCGAACTGGTAGTGGATGAGCGCAGCACGGATCAGGACATCAAGCCCACTGTTATCGTTGATGTATTTTTCGAGATCAGACAAGGCGTCGACCATGTCTTCCGGGTTTGGTGGAATGAAGCGAGCATTGGTGAGGGTGCTTCCCGGCGGTCCGATCCAGTTCTGCGAGGTACGAAATTCTCCGGGGGTTTTCTCCTGACCTCTGATGCCCTTCATGAGAATTCCATGAGCTTCTTTGATCAGTCGAATGCAGAGCGGGAGTTCATCCAAGCGTGTAATCGCATATTCGGTGGCGCGAATGGAGTTGATAACCTCGGTGACATCGCGATTGGTGTTGCTTTCGCTGTGTGGATCAAGCACGTCTTCTAAGGTGGCTTGGGTTCCCTCGATCTGTGAAGACATGAGAGCTTCTTTGCGTACGTACATGGAGATGAAGAGGGGGACACTTGGTATTCGTGTCGGCATGCCGTTGAGCACAGCCAGGTGTTGATGTGCGGTGATGAGCACTTCCATGGTTTCAGCGTCGAGCTCAAGGGGCGGTCGAGGCGGGAGAGCCGCAGGTACGAAGGATTGGTACGCAACTTCACCGGATAGATTCGTACGCATGGTTCCTGCTCGATGATCCACGGTGACTCACCTCCTCAACGTATAATATGGCTCGCTACTCCTGAGCCATATTATAGTTTAGCTGATGAAAGTATAATAAGGACGGCAATCGGCGGGCCATACGTGAGTTTGGGAAGGGTGACGGCAATGGGTGTTCGCCCGTCTGCCGAATGACACCGACCGTGTCACCCCGCGGAGCGAAGCGACTCGCGGGGTCCAGGCTAGTGGCCAGCGCTGAAAGTGAGTCTGTGGATGGTCATTGATGACCGATGGTCGCCACAGTGGATAATGTGGATTCTGGATTCTGCGAGTCGCTTCGCTCCGCAGAATGACAGGGAACTGGGGTGCGCGTTCTGCAGAATGACTGCTTCAGGCCGTCCATGGGCCGCAGAATGACGCTGTGAGGTTTGCTCGTTAAGACGACGCCTGTGAGGAACGGCGGCGACGGCGTCGACGTGGCGTACCCTGTTTGGGTTCAGTGGTGGCCCCACGGGAGTCTGGGGTGGTTCCACCAGTACTTGGGGTAGCTTCATCAGTTCGTTCGCGAACCACGACACCATTGCGACGGCGCTGGCGCTGAGAGGTTTTGCGCGGACGAGATGCACGCGACTCACTGCGATGCCCACGTGGTCGCTCACCACCGCGAGTGCGCTCACTGGATTCCCGCGGAGCCGGGTCTTTGAGTCGCCCCGTGGCACCCTCGGGGATGCCCAGGTCACTCAGCAGCTCAGGTGTGGTGGAGTACGCCTCCATCGGGTCAGCGAAATCCAGATCAAGTGCGCGATTGATCGTCTTCCAGCGAGGAATCTCAGACCATTCAATGAATGTGACAGCGATACCCTTGCGACCAGCCCGCCCCGTACGCCCAATACGATGCACATAGGTTTTCTCGTCATCCGGGCACGCATAGTTGATGACATGAGTGACATTATCCACATCGATCCCACGGGCAGCCACATCCGTACACACAATCGCTTGAGCTCGTCCCTCACGGAAACGAGTCAACGACCTTTCGCGAACCGACTGGCTCAAATCCCCGTGAATACAGGTTACCGAGAAACCGCGATCCTTCAAATCATCAGTGAGCCGTTGCACGTCCCGTTTGGTCGTACAAAAAATCATCACCCGACTAGCATCCTCGGTTTGCAGGAGTTTGCCCACAATAGCCGGTTTATCCAGGTCGTGTGCCTGATAGACGAACTGTGTCGTCTCGGGAACAGTGGATTGTTCAGCTGATGACTCGGCACGGATATTGATCGGCTGGTTGAGGTGAGTACGAGCCAGGGTCATGATCGCTGTGGGCATCGTGGCCGAAAAGAGCATGGTCTGGCGGTCAGTGGACGTACGAGCAATGAGTTTCTCCACATCGGGAAGGAAACCAAGATCGAGCATCTCGTCAGCCTCATCGAGTACGAGGAACCTCACACCCGACAAATCGAGTTTCCTGCGATCCACCAGATCAAGCAAACGGCCAGGAGTGCCCACGATAATATCCACACCCTTGGCCAGCTGGTCGAGTTGTGGCTCGTACCCCACCCCTCCATAGACGGTCAACAGATTCACACCCATGCCACTGGAGGCAATAGTCAACGAGTCATTGACCTGGATCGCGAGCTCACGGGTGGGGCACATGATGAGCGCCTGTGGACGGGTATCGGGCGCGGGCAAGGTGAGTTGCTCCAAGATCGGCAACCCGAAAGCTAGAGTTTTTCCTGTTCCCGTACGCGCCTGACCAATCAGATCTGTACCCTTCATCGCGATAGGGATAGCTTGGCGCTGGATCGGGAAAGGGGAAGTGATCCCGGCGGCCTCGAGGGCAGCCACACAGGAGTCATTAATGCCAAGATCGGCAAAAGTCATTGATTCGGACAGGGTTCTCAACCTTTGTCTCGGCGGTTACCCGCGGTGTACTTGGGTGGGCGTTCACGGTGAATGCCGCCCACCAGTCTACCGCTTCGAGTCGATATCTGGTGTTGTCGGCGAGAATCGAGCCAGGAGCAGAGAGTTCCACACAACGATCACATCGGATAAAGCCATAGCGGCCCCGGCGATCATCGGGTTCAGAAAACCAGCCATCGCCAGGGGTATCGCGGCCACGTTGTAGGCGAAAGCCCAGAACAGATTCCCCTTGATTCGTCGAAGGATCTCACGCCCGAGACGGATAGCATCAACTCCCGCCAGGAGGTCAGGCCTCAGCAAAGTTATGTCACTAGCTTCGATGGCTACATCACTACCTGTTCCCATGGCGATCCCCAGGTCGGCTTGGGCCAGTGCCGCCGCATCGTTGACCCCATCACCGATCATCGCCACGACGCGCCCAGAGGATTGAAGATCAGCGACGATACGCACCTTGTCTTCAGGTAGTACGCCTGCCCACGTGTTGTTGATGTCCACGTGTGAGGCGACCTGTGAGGCGACCTCCTGGTTGTCGCCCGTCACGAGATGGCAGGTGAGGCCCAGGTTTTTCAGTTCGTGAACCGCCTGTGTTGAGGTCTCTTTGAGCCCGTCGGCCAGTGTGATGAGCCCGCGAATCTGATTGTCCCAGGAAATACCCACCACGGTGTGACCGACCGATTCCGCTTTGGTCACAAGTCCTCGATGGGTATCGCAGAGCCGTGCACTTTGTTCGAGCCAGGAGAGTTTGCCCACGCGAAGTGCGGACGTGGGGAACCCCTCGTGGGTGATCTTCCCTTCCACACCATATCCACTATGTGACGTGAAATTGCTCACTGGAGGAAGTGGCCCATCACTTGCATTCACGATCCCTTGCGCGAGGGGGTGAGTGGAGTTAACTTCGAGTCCAGCAGCGATAGTGAGCAGGGTTTCTTTGCTTGTCGAATCCAGCGAATGGATGTCGATCACTTGCATCTTCCCAGTGGTGAGGGTTCCCGTCTTGTCGAGTACGATCGTGTCGATCTTCCTGGTGGATTCCAGGATGTCAAGCCCACGTACGAGTATTCCCAGCTGTGCTCCTCGTCCCGTACCGACCATGAGGGCCGCTGGTGTGGCGATGCCCAAGGCACACGGGCAAGCCACCACAAGAACCGATACGGCCACACCACACGACTGTGCGATGTTGCCAGTGAGCAGAATCCAAACAATCAAGGTCAGCGCACTTAAGGCCAGGACAATGGGGACAAACACAGCCGAGATACGGTCAGCGAGACGCTGAATCGGTGATTTGCCGAGCTGGGCGTTTTCTAGTAGCCGCGACATGTGGGCGAGTTGAGTGTCAGCGCCCACGCGTGTTGCTTCCACCAGGAGACGGCCATAGGTGTTGATGGTGGCTCCGATGACCTCATCACCTGGGCCGACGTCCTTCGGCATCGATTCGCCGGTGAGCAAGGAGAGGTCGAGGGCTGATTCCCCGTCGAGGATGACCCCATCGGTGGCGACCTTGTCCCCTGGGCGTACCAGAAACGAATCACCAACCACGATCTGGCGGGCATCAATCAGTATCTCCTCACCACCGCGTACGACAAGAGCCTCTTGAGCACCCATCGTGAGGAGGGTGCGGATCGCACTTGATGACCGCGATGTGGCACGAGCTTCGAGATAGCGTCCAATGAGGATGACGGTGGTGATCACACAGGCCACCTCGAAATAGATCATCATGTCTGTGGTGGTACGCGCGGGCATGAGGTGGAAATCCATGGTCATACCGATTGTGCCTGCTCCACCAAAGATCAGCGCATAGAGACTCCATCCAAACGATGCGATCACTCCCAGTGAAACCAGGGTGTCCATGGTGGTGGTCAGGTGGCGGAGATTCTTGACAAAAGTACGGTGGAAACCCCAAGCGCCCCAGGTCACCACAGGAATTGAAAGTGCGAGGCTCACCCACTGCCATCCAGGGAATTGGAGAGCGGGGATCATCGACAAAAGTGCAACGGGGATAGTGAGGAGGGCGCAGATGATGAAGGTACGAGGGCTGGGTGGTGGAGCCTCCTCAGAGTCAACGGTGTGTACGGTGGCTGAATATCCAGCCTTCTCAATAGCGCTGATGACACTCTCGGTGGTGACAGTGTCAGGCATGGTCACTCTTGCCATCGATGTGGCGAGGTTAACAGTGGCGGTGACCGAATCCATGTTGTTGAGTGTTTTTTCCACCCGTGCAACACACGAGGCACAGGTCATTCCCTGAACATCCAGATTGATGGTGGTCACGGATGTAAGTATCCCATGGTGGGAATGTAAAACCTGCGGTGGGTGTTATAGAAAGGGTAACGATCGCCGTACTGGCGTGAAAGAATGGAGCCGATGTATAGGAGTTTTCATGAGAATCGGTTTGGTCGCCCACGATGAACGTAAAGGGGCACTCATGGAGTGGTGTGCCTTCAATCGCGGTACGCTCGCGAAACACGAACTGTTTGCCACGGGTACGACCGGTACTCTGCTCGAACACGAAATTGGCTTGAAGGTGACTCGGTTGCTGTCCGGTCCTCGTGGTGGGGACCAACAAATTGGCGCCATGATCGCCACTGGTGGGTTGGACATCCTGTTTTTCTTCTGGGATCCGGAATCCCCCCAACCCCATGACCCTGATGTGAAGGCACTGCTACGCCTAGCGACCCTGTGGAATGCCCCGACTGCATGTAACACGGCGACCGCGGACATGATCATTTCCTCACCGCTGTTTGAGGGCAGTTACAAACCCCGTAAGCCCGACATGCCTGACCGCAAGGTCGAGGTTGACCGCGAAGGAAAAGTCATCGTCGACGAGTAGGAGTGACCAGAAGCCTCTCTTGCACCATCGCTGACGCGCTGGTTCAGAGAGTCTTCTGTTCACACGGTTGGTGTGGTTTCGGCTTCGCAATGGAGTGACCAGAAGCCTCATTCATTGGCTGCTTCTGCCCAACGGTGACCATGGGTCATCGTTGCATTGTGGTTCTCTTCCACCGTCATTCCACTGACGGTTGTCGCATCCCCCTGAGAAGGTCATTCCGCGGAGCCCGCTAGGGCGACTCGCAGTGCTCCGCAGGGTGACATCGACTCCGTCGTTCTATATGAAGTCAGGGTGACAGGGGTGGGGCCACAGTCACTACGCAAAGTTTCTTCGACTCCGACGTTGGGCAGTCGCGGCCGATGAGTGGTGTTACGTACGTGACATGAGGTAGTCATCCATGACGAATCCTTCGCCGATGTCTTTCACCCAGTCGTCGACAATGGTGAACCCGAGCCTCTCGTACACAGCAATCGATTGCTCGTTACCTTTGTGGACAGTGAGTTGGATGGTTGGTACACCCGCATCCTGTTTCCAGGTGAGAAGCTCGTTCATGAATAGTTTCGAAACCCCACGCCCACGATATGAACTCAGCACGTACAACTTGGATAAGAAAATTCGAGAATCCTCCGCCGTCGCACCGCAGTAGCCGATAGGAACCTCGCCATCGAACCCCAACCAATAGCGGAACCCCTTCTCCGTTATATCAGCACTCATTGCCTGCGCAGTTTGGAAGTTGGCGAGCATGTATTCCACCTGATCTGCCCCGATCATGTCGGTGTAATACTCCCGCCAAATCACTTGAGCCAGTTCAGCCAAGGTGCGGGTGTCATCGGCCAGGCGTGAGCGCTCAACTTCGCGTACATAGATTGTCATGGGCTCCTCTCCCGTTCCATGCTAGCTCACTGGCGCGGTATTCTTGCACCCATGTCATCCCCGGTTCCTCTGCGCAGTGTGTGGGGAACACGTACCCTCATCGCCGATGGGGCCATGGGAACCGCACTCCAAGACTTCCCCTTGTCAGCGAATGATTTTTCCCGGTACGAGGGGTGTAACGAAATCCTAAACATCACACGTCCCGAGGTGGTGGCCGAGATACACAGAACCTATCTCGATGCGGGAGCTGACCTCATCGAAACGAACACGTTCGGAGCTAACCTCAGTGCACTGCGAGAGTACGGCGTCGAAGATCGCCTTGAAGAACTTGCGGAAGCTGGAGCTCGAATAGCGCGCAAGGTTGCCGACGAGGTGAGCACGCCAAAGTCCCCCCGGTGGGTGCTCGGATCAGTGGGACCCGGAACGAAACTTCCGAGCTTGTCTCAGATCACGTACGGCGAACTTCGTGACTCCTATCAGCGCCAAGTCGCCGCGATGATTCGTGGCGGTATTGACGCCATCCAGATTGAAACGAGCCAGGATCTTCTCTGTACGCGTGCTGCGGTAGCGGGTGCTAGGAAAGCCATCAGCCAAGCTGGGGGAGATCACCCGATCTTTGTCTCGATCACGATCGAAACCACCGGAACCATGCTGGTTGGTGCTGACATTTCGGCTGTCGTGGCCACCCTCGTACCGCTAGGTATTGATGCACTCGGGCTCAACTGCGCCACCGGGCCGGAGGATATGCGTGAGGCTTTGCGTCAGCTTGCGGACCTGAGCCCTGTGCCACTGAGCTGTATGCCGAATGCCGGAATGCCTGACCTCACCACACCGGGGGGCTACTACCAGTTGGGGGCTGAAGATTTTGCTCGGGCGCTCAACACCTATGTCCACGACTTTGGTCTTGGACTCGTCGGAGGATGCTGCGGGACCACACCCGACCATATTCGTGCACTCGACCAGGCGCGGCCCACTTGGGGAACCCCGCCCACCCAAACAGATCGCAGTAGCGCGGGAATCATTTCTTCAATGTACACCGCCACCTCGCTGACCCAAGAGATCTCCTACCTGTCGATTGGGGAGCGTACGAACGCTTCCGGTTCGAAGGCCTTTCGTGAAGCACTGATCTTAGGCAACTGGGATGGGTGCGTGGAGGTTGCCCGAGGCTTGGCAGCCGAAGGTGCCCACGTACTCGATCTGTGTGTGGATTATGTTGGTCGTGATGGCGCCACTGATATGGCCGAACTAGCTTCGCGCCTATCGAGGGACGTTGATCTTCCTCTGCAAATCGACTCGTCTCGTATAGAGACTATCGGTGTTGGTTTGGAGAACACCCCGGGGCGGGCAATCGTGAACTCGGTCAATCTTGAATCCGGCAGTGGCCCCAATTCGAAGTTTGCCCAGACTATGGAGTTGGTACGTGAACATGGTGCTGCCGTGGTGGGCCTGTGCATTGACGAGCGTGGACAGGCTCGCAGCGCTGGAGCGAAATTCGAGGTCGCCAGCCGTCTCATAGAGTTGATGGTCGGTGACTACTCTATGGACCTGCGCGACATCATCATTGACCCTCTCACGTACCCTGTGGCGACAGGCCAAGACGAGAATCGCCGTGACGCCTTGAACACGATGGAAGCTTTGAGCCTGATCAAGTCGGCTTACCCGGAGGTTCTCACCGGCCTGGGTATCTCGAATGTGTCGTTCGGGCTTAAACCGGCAGCCAGGGTCGTACTCAACTCTGTTTTCTTGAACGAATGTCGACTCCGCGGGCTTGATACCGGTATCGTCCCGCCAGCGCGCATCCTTCCGCTGGCTCAGATCCCAGATGACCACGTTGAGGCTGCTTTGGCACTCTTGGGTGATGATTGGGTACGCGGTGACCCGGTCGAACGCTTTGTCACCATGTTTGACCAGGCTACAGCGACTGTGACCACCACCGTGGGGGAAGACCTGCCGGTCAGTGATCGTCTCCGCCACCACATCATTGCTGGAGTGAGCACCGATCTGGAAGCCAACCTCCACCTCGCCCTCGACACCAAGTCAGCGGTGGATATCATCAATGACGACTTGTTGGATGCGATGAAAGAGGTGGGGGAGAACTTTGGTGCCGGGAGGATGCAGCTTCCTTTCGTCCTCAAATCTGCGGAGATCATGAAAAAGGCTGTGAGTTTCCTCGAACCACACATGGATCGCACCCACGATCACCACAAGGGCACACTCGTCTTGGCAACAGTACGAGGGGACGTCCATGACATCGGCAAGAACCTCGTGGACATTATCTTGTCGAACAACGGATACAAGGTGGTGAATCTGGGCATCAAACAGCCTATTGCCGACATCATCACAGCAGCTGGTGACGTGAATGCTGATGCGATCGGTTTGTCGGGTTTGCTCGTCAAATCGACCCAGATCATGAAAGAGAACCTTGTTGAGTTGAATGCCCAAGGACTCACCTACCCCGTGTTTCTCGGTGGTGCGGCCTTGACTAGAGCCTACGTCGAGAAGGATTGCGCGAGCGTGTACGAAGGCCAGGTTCGCTATGCCCACGATGCTTTCGAGGGTTTGAAACTCATGGAAGAGGTCATGGGGAAGACCAGTGACCAAGGCGCACCCAAGCCACCTGCTCCCACCTCAGTAAAGAAACCCCCGCAACCCACACTCACCCGCTCGCGTGTCACGCGGCCTATTCCACCCAACATCCCCGAGATAGTTCCGCCTTTTTATGGGGTACGTCACGGTAGCGCCACTCTCGATGACATCGTGGGGCACCTCGATCACAGGACCTTGTTCACCGCAGGGTGGGGTTTGTCCCTGACAGGAGACACCTCACCAGGGCAGGTGAGTGACCGCGAGGAAGCTGAGGCACGCTTGGCACACTGGATGACACGCTTGCGCAATGAGGACCTCATTGATGGCCAGGTTGTGTGGGGGCATTGGGGGTGTCATTCGCAAGGGAACACCCTGGTGATAGATGATTCCATGGGTGAATCGCGCGTACTGTCTTTCCCACGCCAAGATGATGGTGAGTTTCTTTGCCTCGCAGACTATTTCCGCGACGGGCAAGAAACCGACCAGTACGGCCCTGACGTAGTGAGCCTCCAGTTGGTGACCATCGGGAAGAAGATGTCACAGAAAACCCAGGAACTCTTCGAGAACAACCACTACCGTGACTACTATGAACTTCACGGGCTATCCGTCCACCTCACCGAGGCCCTCGCCGAATATTGGCACGCCCTGATTCGCGCAGAACTAGGTCTCGGCGTGGATGTCGGCCAGCGTTACTCCTTGGGTTATCCTTCGTGCCCTGATCTCGCCCAGCGCCAGATCCTGATGGAGTTCCTCCACCCGGAGACCATTGGTGTAACGCTCAGTGAGGAGTATCAACTCCATCCTGAACAATCCACTGAAGCTATCCTCGTTCACCACCCACAAGCCCGCTATTTCTCTGTGAGGACACCACATGACTGAATCCACGACCTGGTCAGGGGTACGCCGTGGCCCGCTCCGCGCTGGGGAGCGGGTGAGTATCACCAACCCGAAGGGACGGCGTTATTCGGTGCTGCTGGCAGAAGGTGGGGTCTTCCATTCCACGAAGGGAACGATTTCCCACGACGACATCATTGGACACCCGGAGGGTATTGTTGTGAAATCGGCTGGGGGAGTTGACCACATTGTGATGCGTCCGATCTTGGAGGAGTTCACTGTCTCGATGCCACGCGGTGCGACAGTGATCTATCCGAAGGATGCTTCGTACATAGTGATGTACACCGACATTTTCCCTGGTGCGAGAGTGCTGGAGGCGGGAGCTGGGTCGGGTGGTCTCAGCATCTCCCTGCTGAGGGCTATCGGGCCCGAGGGCAGTCTCTATTCGTACGAGCGCCGTGAAGATTTTGCCGAAACGGCGAGAAAAAACATCGAGCAGTTCTTTGAAGGCCCTCATCCTGCCTGGAACCTGCGTGTCGGGGACTTGAACGAGAACTACGCAGGCGAAAAAGTAGATCGCGCCATCCTTGACATGCTCGCACCGTGGGAATGCATCGACACCGTCCATAGGGCTCTCGAACCGGGTGGATGGTTGTGCTGCTACGTGGCAACCACCACACAGATGGGTCGTACGATGGACACGATCCGTGCTCACGGCGGATGGATCGAGCCACGGTGTGTGGAGGTCAATGTTCGCGAATGGCACGCTGAGGGGCTCGCTATTCGCCCGGGTCACGCAGGACGAGGCCACACCGGGTTCATCATTCTTACCCGCAGACTCGCTGATGGCGTACGAGCACCCATCAAGCGCCGACGCCCAGCCCCGGGAGCTTACGGCGAGGACTACCATGGCCCGCTCCCACCGGGTGTCGAGGAATACGACCAGTACGAGTAAACTAGCCCAGATGTTTACCGATGAGTTGTCGATGGTCTTGGCTGGTGGGCCGACGAGTTCTTTTACCCATTTTCTGGGGCGAGTCTCGCCAGAATTCTTACCCCAAGCTCCAAGCGGCTCTTCTGGTGGTGACTTGAGCCCCACAGCGACCACGATTGTTGGCGTGGCGACCACGAGTGGGGTGGTGCTCGCAGGGGATCGGCGAGCCACCATGGGTTCTCTGATCGCGCAAAAAGACATTCAGAAGGTGTTCGTGGCAGATGAATACTCTGGTATCGGTATCGCGGGTTCTGCTGGTCTAGCTCTTGACCTGGTGAAGCTTTTTCGCGTCGAGTTGGAGCATTACGAGAAAATCGAGGGTGCGCCTCTGACCCTCGAAGGGAAAGCTAATCGTCTTGCTTCGATGATCCGCGGTAACCTCTCGATGGCTCTTCAAGGGTTTGTCATCATTCCCGTTTTTGCCGGATGGGATCACGCCACCAACCAGGCCAGGATTTTTTCCTACGATGCCACGGGGGGATGGTACGCCGAGTCTGACTATCACGCAGTGGGTTCCGGGTCACTCTTCGCTAAAGGGTCTTTGAAAAAGCTCTACAACCCACAAGCAAACTTAAAACAGGGTGTGACCATGTGCATCCAAGCTCTCTTCGACGCGGCTGATGATGATTCGGGTACGGGTGGCCCTGACGTACTTCGAAGAATCTTCCCGACGGTCATCACTGTGAGCGGCGAGGGGGCGACCCAGTATCCCGACGACGAGGTGGAAAAACTCACTGAACTGGTCTTAGCTAAACGTACTGACCGCCCTGATGGACCGAGGGCAGCCCTATGACCCAGCCAACGTTCTATGTTTCCCCGGAACAGCAGATCAAGGATCGCGCTGAATTTTCCCGATCAGGCATCAATAAGGGCCGTTCGGTCATTGTCGCCCGGTACGGGGATGGAATCCTGTTCATCACCGAGAATCGTTCCCCCTCCCTGCACAAGATCTCGGAAATCTATGACCGTATCGGTTTTGCAGGAGTGGGGAAATACAACGAGTTCGAGAACTTGCGTGTTGCAGGGATACGACATGCTGATATCCGTGGGTATGCCTATGATCGCCGTGATGTGACTGGCCGCATGCTTGCCGGAGCTTACGGCCAGATTCTGGGTACGATCTTCTCCTCAGTAATGGAGAAACCCTATGAGGTGGAACTCATTATCGCTGAGGTGGGAGAGACACCTGATACTGATCACATCTTCCAGGTGAGTTTCGATGGGTCTATTACCCAAGAAACCGAGTTCATTGTCATCGGTGGTGCTGCTCAGAGGATTAGTGACAACTTCCGCGAGAAATACTCCACGAGTCTCTCCTTAGGGGAGTGTATTTCTCTCGCACAGGTTGCGTTGGGTAGTGATGCTCGTGGAGTTCAGCCACTGGCTCACGGTGATCTGGAAGTAGCCATTTTGGACAGGACCAGAACCCAGGAACGAAAATTCCGTCGCCTACGTGGCGAAGAGATCACCTCGACTAGTCAACCAGTGAAGGCAGTACGAACGCGTACCTCGGCCAAGAAGGTGGCTGACCAATGATCGACGTGGGAGCCTGTGAAACTGTCCTCATTATTGGAACGGGGCTGATTGGAACATCCATGGGGTTAGCGCTGAAAGAGCGCGGCTACCAGGTCTATTTGCAGGATGAAACCCCTAGTCACGCCCTGGTTGCCTCCTCTTTGGGGGCTGGTAGCGTGGATTTTTGCGAGAAAGCAGACATGGTCGTGGTGGCTGTTCCTCCTAGCCATACTGCCACCATCGTTGCTGAAGCTCTGAGTGCCTATCCGCAGGCGACTGTTATTGATGTTGCTTCGGTGAAAGCCACGATCTTGGATGAACTCATCGAGAAGGGCATCGACCTCTCACGATATGTGGGAACCCATCCGATGGCTGGGTCTCACCACGTCGGCCCACTGACGGCACGCGCTGATCTGTTTGAAGGATGCACCTGGGTCGTGACCGCTCATATTGGTGCTGAAGTTAATCGTGTCGATCAGGTTCACGCCCTTGCTCAGGCATGTCGGGCCAACGTGGAACCCATGGATCCTAGCGACCACGATATGGCCGTCGCTGCGATCTCTCACGTACCCCAAATTGTCAGTACGCTCATGGCCGGCAATTTGGTGGACGTTCCGAAATCGTACCTGAAACTTGCTGGGCAGGGTGTACGAGATGTCACGCGTATCGCGGGGAGTGATGAAAATCTGTGGACACAGATCATTACGGCCAACCAGGGGGCCATTTTTACCCAACTCGACAAACTCGCCTCCTCCTTGGATGAGATTCGCGGAAACCTGGATTCTGAGAAGGCTGTGGAATCTTTTTTGGCCGCAGGTGTAACAGGAGCCCATGGCTTGCCCGGCAAACATGGGCGTTTGGCCGAGGACTACGTGCACATCACTGTGGAGATTCCTGACTCTCCTGGTGCACTGGCAAGACTCTTTGCCGATATTGAGTCTGCTGGTGCTAACGTGGAAGACCTGTCACTGAGTCACGACTCTTTGCGCGAGGTTGGTTTCATTTCTATTGCGGTGGAACCTGAAAATGCTGAATCCCTCGCTCAGGAGATGGTCAATGCCGGTTGGGTTCTCAAACCCTAGTCTCGAAAGGACGATATGTACACCATTGCTCTTGATGGTCCCTCCGGGGTGGGCAAGACGACCACGGCAAAGACACTAGCTCGCCTTCTTGGGTGGGGATACTTGGATACCGGTGCGATGTATCGAGCTGTGGCTGTGGGCTGCATGAAGCAAGGCTGCGAGCAGGCTTCTGAGATTGCGGAGTTCTGTCGAGAGATGGAGGTGGAGATTTCCACCGACCCTGATAACCCGAGAATCACCCTGGGCGGGGAGGACATCACCCAGGCTATTCGGGATCCTCAAACTTCCGCGTGGGTATCGAAGGTGTCGACTAATCCGGCATGCCGCGAGGATCTTGTTCGCCGCCAACAAGACATCATTGCTTCGGCGAATCTGGTCGCTGAAGGCCGAGACATCACCACAGTGGTGGCCAAGGATGCCCAGGTACGCGTACTGCTGAGCGCTGATGCGGATGAACGCCTAGCCAGGCGTGGTGCTGAGTTGGGCCAGAAGGTGAGTCAGGAGCAACTCCATGACCAGGTGATTCGTCGCGACCGTGAGGATTCAACCTTGGTGAATTTTTCTGAGGCTGCTGATGGTGTGGTGGCGATAGATTCGACGAATATGTCCCTCGACGAGGTGGTGGACGCCATCATGGGTCTTGCGACTCGCGCAGGAATCACAGGTGGCACGAACTCTTGTGGCCACAACCACGCACCTGGGTCACACCAGGAGGAATCATGAAACCGATTGTTGCTGTTGTCGGTCGACCGAATGTAGGAAAATCCACCCTCGTCAACCGGGTTCTTGGCCGACGTGAAGCAGTCGTCCAGGATGTTCCCGGGGTGACTCGCGATCGGGTCAGTTATGACGCCGAGTGGAATGGCCGGGACTTTGTGGTGATCGATACCGGGGGGTGGCTACCTGACGCGCAGGGAATGGCCATGCAGATCGCTGAGCAAGCAGAGATAGCGATAGGGCTAGCTGATGTGGTGGTGTTTGTCGTGGATGTCACCACGGGTTACACCAATGAGGATGAAGCTGTGGTGAAAATTCTTCGTACCTCGAAGAAACCGGTGATCTTGGCAGCCAATAAGGTCGACGGTGAACACCAGGAGGTAGACGCGACATCGATGTGGAACCTGGGGTTGGGGGAGCCGCGTAGCGTGTCAGCCCTGCATGGGCGAGGGTCAGGCGACCTGCTCGACGCGGTCGTTGATGCACTCCCGGAACCCAGCTTTGCCGAAGAACCCGAAGGTGGTCCGCGCCGTGTAGCGATCGTTGGCAAACCTAATGTGGGCAAGTCGTCCCTGCTCAATCAGCTGTGTGGGGAGCAGCGCTCGGTGGTCGACAATGTTGCGGGAACGACCGTGGATCCTGTTGATGAGATCGTGACCATTGGTGAGCAGGTCTATCACATGGTTGATACGGCAGGGATTCGCCGCCGGGTCAAGGAAGCATCCGGGCATGAGTATTACGCATGGTTGCGTACCCAAACTGCTATTGAACGCGCTGAAGTGTGCATCGTGGTGATCGACTGTTCGCAACCGGTCACTGAACAGGACCTGCGCATCTTGTCGATGGTGGAGGATGCTGGGCGAGCCATGGTGGTGGCGTACAACAAATGGGACCTCATCGACGAGGAACGTCGGCGTTATCTGGACCGTGAAATTGAACGTGATCTTCCCCACATCGCTTGGGCTCCCTCGGTGAATATTTCTGCCTTGACTGGGCGTAACACCTCCAAGTTGACCAGGGGAATAGAAGCTGCTCTGGAAGGGTGGGAGACGAGAGTCTCCACCGGGAAACTCAACGCCTTGCTGGGTGTGACCGTAGCCGCACACCCTCATCCAGTACGTAGTGGTAAGCAACCCCGTATTTTGTTTGGCACCCAACCTTCGTCTTGTCCGCCCACGTTCATCTTGTTCACCACTGGCGAGCTTGACCCTCCGTACGTACGGTTCATTGAACGTCGACTGCGTGAAGAGATCGGTTTTGAGGGAACCCCCATCCACATCAGTGTCAAACCACGCCTCAAGCGGTCAAAATGAACCAAGGGAAACTCGCTGGTCTGTCGTCACCCTGCGGTAAGAAGTGACTCGCAGGGCCAAAGAATCGTTGCGTTGTTGGCCACCCGCCCGTCATGCTGCGCGCGAAGCGTCGCAGTAGGTGGTTTCTAGTGGTCGTTGCAACACGGGGTGGATTTTCCACTGTTGGGGTGAGTCTAGTCGGTTTGGGTTGGTGGGGGAATTGATGGGGTGGGGGGATGCCGCTACTGGTGGGGTGTGTT
>Ga0082212_10003250_pt1 | contig 23178 bp, 17 predicted proteins | sample TergutNt197P3_FD_71548 | JGI IMG/M metagenome (GOLD analysis project Ga0082212, IMG submission 71548) | Neocapritermes taracua P3 segment gut microbial communities from Petit-Saut dam, French Guiana - Nt197 P3 | ecosystem: Host-associated > Arthropoda: Insects > Digestive system > Gut ...
CGGCGCTACCATGACGACTTCATCACGTTCTACCCGTTCGGCCACAGCGACTACGCCGCCGCCCTCCACGGCCCCGGCTTCAGCAACTGCTGCGCGTGCGCCGAACACAGCACGCCCCCCGAGAGCGGTCCCGCCAGCACCAACGCCAGCGGCCGCGTCCTGTCCTTCGTGGACAGCGGCCTCTTGACGCGCGGCGGCGAGGGCGCGACCAACGCCCTCCCGCAGGGCTCCGCGCTGATGCCCGGCGACCCCGTGCACGTCACGGGCCTCGAGCCCAGCACCGCGCCCGACGACCGCGCGATCCGCGTCCAGTGGGACGAGGGCGGCCAGGCCCGCGCCCTCACCAACACCTTCACCGTCGCCAGCGTGCGGATGATTTTCGACGCCCTGCCCAACGGCGTCATCAGCCACGACGAGGAAGTTTTGAGCTACGACATCCCCGAAGGCGGCTTCGGCTTCCCTGCGGGCAACCCCCCGCGCCTCATCCGCCTCCACACCGACGTGAAGCTGCCGGGCGAGCTCACGCTCGCGCTCAGCGGCGGCGCGTTCAGGGTGTGGCCGTCCGCCTCCACCAACGGGGCACCCCTGCTCACCTCGGGCGGGACAGTCACCAACGGCGCCCCCGTGAGCTTCGCCGTCAAGGGTCAGGAGAGCAGCGTCTATATCGACGCGTCCCACGCTGGCACCGCCGAGCTCACCTACCGCTTCGAGGGCTCCGGCGCCGCCAGCAACATCACCTGCTCCTTCACCCTCCCCCTCACGGCCTACGGCGTAGCCCTGCTCGCCGACACCGACCGCGACGGGATCATCGGCGAGGCCGACGAGCAGGGCAAGGCGGAGTGGGACATCACGCGCGGCGCGCTCATCCCCCCCTGCTACCCCGGCACCGGAACCAACGCCGTCAAACTCCTGCCGCAGATAAGAATCGCCCCGCCCGACGCATACCCCTCCGACATCCTCCGCGTCTTTGTGGACCCCGCGCTCATGAATCACATCACCCTCTACGACGCGGGCGGCCTTGCCGTGCCGCTGGAGCCCGACGGCGGCCACACCTTCTACACCGCCACCAACCTTTACGTCGCCGCCAACGCCGCCCGCAAGACCGCGAACGCCGCCGCCCCCGACGGCTTCGACCTCACCCTCACCGCCCGCGACCTCACCGTCTTCGCCGTCGTCACCGACAAGGTACGCCTCAAGACCGCGCCGCTGATATTGCCTTGCGAATACTGGGACTCCACCGCCGTCTATTCGACGACGAACATCACGGCCACCCCGCCCATCCCCAATTTCACCGTGCCGTCGGTGTCCCCGAAAGGAAACGAGCTTATCCACGTCTGGACGCAGGACATGGTGAAGTTCGCGCAGGTACAGGTCAACGGCATACAGACCGAGACCGTCGCCGTCGGGCTCGGGCATCTGAACGCGGGCAACTTGATGTCCTGCCTGACCAACCCACCCATGTTTCAGGTGGACTGGAGCATGGGGCTTGACCTGAACGGAAACCCATCGCCAACCCTCGGCAACGGCGGTAACATCATGGCGACCGCCCCACTGGAGGGCGCGCCCTACGGCAAAATCATGATCGGCACGAAATGGCCTCAGACCAAGGCATTCTGGGAGCGGCAGGGTATTCAGCCCGTCATCAACATTGACACGTCCTGGCTCGTCGTCGGTCACGTTGATGAGCTCTTCATGTGGGTCGCACCGAACAAGGTGCTGTACGCAGACCCATGGATAGCCGCCGACCTGCTTCACAATATGATTGTCGCTGATGGGGGCATGGATAAACTTTGGTGCGGCTACAATACTGCCGACAAGACCAACACCATCGCCGGAGTGGTCATCGACAACAACAGGAGCACGCGTCTGCTTGCCCCCATGAACGCTACCACCAACAATACCGTCATCTCATGCGAACGGGCCGTGTTTAAGACAAACGACTATCTGCGAGTCGGTGACGAGATCCTGCGCGTCGTGTCCACGAACGCAAACACCTGTACCGTGGGGCGCGCACGGGCTGGACACCCGGCTACGACCCATGCCAGCAACGATGTGATTTACGCGCTCAGTCCGCTGATGCGGAAAAACCTTATCGGGACAAACAGCGTCGTCAGCAAGATCAGCGTGGCGCGAAACCAGTTGCGGTCAGGCCTAGGTAGTTACAGCAACTCCGTCTCTTTCTCCGCCGTCCCCGTGCTGTTCAATAACGGGGTGGTTATCAAGGGATACACGTATCCGCCTCATGAGTTTGCAGCCGTCACGGCAAACCTTGCAAATTGCCTTGTGGTTAATCAAGACCGTGTCCACTACTCTGACCCGGGGTCGTTTGCATTCAAAGCCTATTTCAACCTGATTTTGCCGGGTGTTGATACTTTCGCTGTTGACGTATGGGCGACCCACCACTGTCAACTGGGCGAAATACACTGCGGTACGGCGGTAGTGCGCTCACCTCCGGCGGGTAGCCAGCCGTGGTGGAAAAAGGCGGCGATACAAGTAAATTGGGAGAACGAGAGATGAAAAAAGTGATGATGCTAACCCTTGCCATACTGATAGGATTATCTACGCGGGTTCTTGCGGACGACACAATCCCGCCTGACAGGGAAACGCTGGAGCGCATAGCAAAAGCGGTGGCGGCGGACATGATAAGGCGGCAACAGGAGGAAGCGGCAAAGGCGGCTACACTTGTGGACAAGGAGAAAGACAGGCTGGCAATCCTGCGCCAAGAGGAAGTGCGCAAGCTTAACGATCAAGCCGCCCTTGCGGAAATCGCAAAAAATGACGCGGACAGCTTTGTGCGCATAGCCGCAATCGACAGGCTCAAAGACCCGGCACTCCTTGCGGAAATCGCACGGGAGGACACAGACCCACATGTGCGCAAGACGACTGTGGCGAAACTGAAAGACCCGGCAATCCTTGCGGAAATAGCAAAGCGTGATGACGACCAGTATGTGCGCCATGAAGCCGTGTATAGGCTTGCAGAGAAAGCCGTTCTTACGGATTTTGCAAAAGACAAAGACCCGCATATCCGTAAGATGGCGGTTTCTACTCTGCGCGATCAAGCACTCCTTGCGGAGATTGCAAAGGATGATGACGACCATTATGTGTGTCAGGCGGCGGCAGACAGGCTGACTGAGCAAGCAGCCCTTGCAGACGTTGCAAAGCACAGCAAAAACAGGTGGGTGCGTGATTCGGCGGTGCTCAAGCTAAATGCGGGTGAACGCCAGACGGTCCTTGCGGAAATCGCAGGGACCGACGAGAGCCTGCAGGTGCGCCTGTCGGCGATGTCCAAATTAGGAGACCCCGTTGTCCCCGCCGAGTTTGAAAATTATACGCCAATGACTGCTGCTGTGACGCCTCCTTTTTGGCGTCGCAAGGAAACAGCAGATGATGCGCAACATGACCAAGCGGCTCTTACAATTTCCGCAAAGAATGACCCGGACAAATGCGCGCGCATCTCGGCGGTGAAGCGGCTCACAGACCAAGCCGCCCTTGCGGAAGTCGCAAAGGATGACAAGCACTGGCTGGTGCGCCTGTTCGCGACAGCGAGACTCGACAACCAAGCCGTGCTTGCACAACTCGCCGAGAATGACAGGGACACGCTGATACGCAACGCGGCCTCGGAAAGGCTCAAAGACCTGAGAGGGGAAGACCCCCAACGGCAAAGGCTGTTTTACTGGTGAACCCCATTGCGTAAATCAAATGGGGGAATGAGAAATGAAGAAAGTTGCGATGATGGCACTTGCCATGTTGACAGGTTTTTCAGCGCGGGTTATTGCGGATGATGAAACTGCAATACAACAGCAGCCGTTTACCCTAGCTGATGCAATAAAAGACGCACGGGCTCGTCAAGAGGAATTTCCTGAAAAACTTGATGATCAGGCAGCCCTTGCGGAACTTGCTAAAAACGATGCGAATCCTCTTATGCGATGGAGGGCTGTAGAAAAACTCACCGACCAAACATTGCTTGCGGAAGTCGCAAGGGATGCCAAGGATGGGGAAGTGCGCATACAGGCAGTGTCGCGGCTCGAAAATCAAGAAACCCTCGCTGGTATAGTAAGAGATGACAAGGATGATGCGGTGCGCAGGGATGCCACAAGAAAGATAGAGAATCAAACTCTCCTTGCTGAAATAGCAAAGGACTGCAAATACGGGGTGAGCCGCTGGGACGCAATGTCCAAATTAACTGACCAAGCTGTCCTTGCGGAAGTCGCAAGGGATGGCAAGGACGAGTGGGTGCGGCGGATGGCGGTAAGAAAGTTAGACGACCAAGCCCTCCTTCTGGAAATCGCAAGGAACAACACAAGCGAGGGTGCGCGTGTGGAGGCGGCCGGGAAGTTAGATGATAAAACCTTCCTTACGGGAAACAATCAAGATACGGCTGTGCGTCAGGCGGCATCTTCTAACCCCGGCGTGCAAACGTTGCTGGCGTACAATGCTAACGCCGATGAAGCGCGTATCACTGCGGCGGCGAATTCGGCTGACCAGACGCTCCTTGTTGATATGGCAAAAAATGACAGGAATGCTAGGGTGCGTGTAATGTGCGTGGAAAAACTTGTTCAACAAAATTTTCCAGATGAATGGAAACGTTTGGAGTGGACCACGCTTCCGCCGAAAGTCATTCCTATCCCCCCTGTCCCTGTCTCTGGGCTCATTGCGGAGTTGGCGACAAGCCATGAGAGCGAATATGTGCGGCTGGCAACAGTATCCAAAATCGGAGACCAAGTTTTTCTTGCGGAAATCGCGAAAACCGACAAGAGCGAATGGGTGCGCGGCGAGGCGGTGGGGAGGCTGGGCGACCAATCCGCCCTTGCGGGGTTCGCAAGGGATGACGCGAGCGAGCGGGTGCGCGGCGAGGCGGTCAAAAAACTGAAGGACAAAGCGCTCCTTGCGCACATCGCTAAAAATGACAAGAGCGGGCAGGTGCGCCGGGCGGCAACCGAAACCCTCGACTACCCAAACACCCTTGCGGATCTGGTGAAGAACGGCAAAGACCCGTCGCTGAGGCTAAGCGCATTGGCCGAGCTTGACGACCCGGCCGTCATCGCCGAGACCGCGAAAAGCAATAGTGACGCGGAGGTGCGCAAAGCGGCGACAAAGCGGCTTGCCGATCAGGTCGCCCTTTCGCAAATCGCAAGGGGTGACAAGGACGCTGGTGTCCGCAAAGCGGCAATCGAAAAGCTTGACGACCAAACGATCCTCGGCGAAATCGCCAAGAGTGACAATGACAAAGAAATACGCCTAGCGGCTGCAAGCAAACTTACCGACCAGACTGTCCTCTTAGAAATTGCACGGGGTGACAAGGACGTGGTTATGCGTGCAGAGGCAGTATCCCATCTCACCGACCAAGTGCTTCTCGCGGAATTCACAAAGAAAACCGAAGACGATTGGGTACGTGTAACGGCAATACGGCATCTCACTGATCAGGCGTTTCTTCTGGAAATCGTAAAAAACGATTTTAACAGGGGAATACGCTGGACAGCGGTAGGGCGGTTAAATGATCGCACGACCCTTATGGAAATCGCAGAGAACGACAAAGACGAGGATGTGCGCCGAGCGGCAAAAAACCGGCTGTACGATTTGGGAAAGTAAGGGATAACAAGGGGCAGGGGCAATTAGAGATATGAAGAAAGTGATGATGCTGACTCTTGTCATGTTGACAGGGTTGCCAGCATGGGGTGATGCGGGGGAATAAAAAAGGCAGAAGGAAACGCTGGAGCGCATAGCAAAGGCGGCGGCAGAAGATGCAGTGCGGCGACGGCAAGAAGAGGCTCTGCGAGAGCAACGCCAAAGGGATGGCCAAGCCGCTCCTGCCGAAGACCTTGAAGACGAGGAGGAAAATGATGCGCAGGCATTGTTGCATCAACGTCAAGAGGAGGTGCGTAATCTTGACGACCAAGTAACCCTTGCGAAACTTGCCAAAAACGATGCAAATCCTTTTATGCGAAGGAGGGCTGAAGCCCGCCTGATCCAGTGCGACTGGGCTGTCTATATCCCGCTCGTCGCCAACACGGGACCGTAGGCAAGAACCCCGAAAAGTCCCCTGCCCCCGTCTTCGAAATCATGATTACTTTCCCTTGCCGTTTCCGCCGGAATCGGCTATTCTATTTTTCTCGTTTCGGGGGGGAAGAGAGATGACGTTGACACAGAAGAGAATAATTTGCATCGCAATCGGCGTGGCCGCGACCGCGCTTATCCTTGTGTTCGGTCTGCGCGACACGCGCCCGGTCGTCGTCTGCTTCGGCGACAGCCTCACCTCGTGTGGCGGCAAGGGCGGGCATTACAGCGACTGGCTCGCCAAGCAACTGCCGCACTTCCGCATCATTGACGCAGGCGTTGGCGGCGACACGCTCGAGCAGGGTCGGCACCGCTTTCAGAAGGACGTGCTGCGGCACCGCCCGACGGTCGTGCTCATCGCGCTGGGCGCGAACGATTTCTGGAAAGCGACGCGGACCGTCGGCGAGCTGCAACGTTACCTGGAGGAGATGGTTAAAGCCGCCCAAGCGCAGAAGGCGCAGGTGGTCATCGCAAGCTGTTTCGGCGACCGCCAATTCTGGGATGAGACCTGTGTGGAGTTTGCGTTCGCGCGTTTCGAGCTCGCGGCGAAAATCGCGAAAATGGAGCAAAGCGTCTGCGACAAATACGGCTGCGTCTATGTCCCCAATATGCAGGTCGATGTCAAGCCAAACCGCCTCCCGCCTTACTGGGACGCGACCGACCACCCGAACAAAGTCGGCAACGAGCAAGTCGCCCTGCGGCTGCTGCCCGCGATCATCAAGGCTACGGAACGGCGGTAATAGACCTGCCTAAAACCGCAAGATACAAGACCGTTTTACGATAGCATTTTAACCTGATGTTGTCACATGATAACATCACGTTGTTATTGCGGACATATTGAGTGAGGCATTTTCCCTGCCCTCTGTGCGGCTCGCGGGGACGCTCGCCCTCCAATATGCACATTTGGAGGGCGAGCGTCCTCGCGAGCCGCAGGATGGGATGCCCCATTAAGTATGCCCACCGTAAAAACGGCTATCTGTCACAGCCGCTCCCAAAACACCGCCGCGTTCGTCGAGAGCGTGCCTTTCTGCATCTGCTCGCGGACGCGCGGCATATTGAGGCGGCGGGGGATTCCGGCAGGGTCAGGGCGCGTGGGTTCGCGCGGCAAAGGCGTTGTGCCCTGAGCCACCTCTTGCGGGTAGGGTTCGGGCGTGGCCCTGCGGATGCGGTTCACCTGCCGCCCGAGGAAGACCATCGCGCACAGCACCGCCACGCCGGCTGCCGTCCGTATGTGCTTGCCTGCGGCCACCACGCAGATGCCCAGCCCGAGCGCGAGCATCGCAAAGCACATCACCGATTGCCACAACCCCGCCAGCGGCACGAGCGCAATGAAAAGCAGCCCCGCCACCGCCGCGCCGAGCGCGTCCGCGAAAATGAACACGGGCAGGTTTTCCTCGGGCACCTCTTCCGACTGCCCCAGCGCAACCGGCAGGACGCCGCCCAGCAGCACCCCGGCGAAAAAGCAGAGCATCATCGCGCCTACCGCCCCCACCCCGTCTTTCGCCGTTAAACAAACGCCAAGGTTGCAGACGGTCAGGGCAATCATGAAAAGCGCGCTCGCAAGCAACCGCATCTTCCCGTCATAGACCCTCAGGAGGCCGCACTCGATCTCGCGGTTCCCGACGAACACGCCCGCGAGCCCGAAGCTCCCGGCCGCACCGGCCATCAGGTAAACCGACCCGGCGTGGAGCTGGAGGCGGTAGAGGATCGTCAGGTGCGTCACCAGCGCCAACGCGCCGCACGCCGCCACCCACACGGCCACGAGGTTCCGCCGCGACGCAGGGCGCGGGCCCGCGACCACGGGCAGCATGCACAGCACGACCAGCAGCAACCCCACCACCCGCATCCGCGCGTTGTCCCGAGGTAACGCTTCGAGTATCCGAGCCCACCTTGCGAACGTTGCGGACGGGTAGGCGCGGCGCACCGCATCCGCAATGCCCAGCGCATGGAGCTCCTCCAGCGGTTTCGCCTCGGGCAGGAAAATCACCTGCTCCATGTCGAGCGCGGGGCATTGCGCGACCCACTGCGCCGCACGGGGCGCGTCATAGAGCTGCCGGACCGCCTCGGCGGGGAATACCGCCTCCTTTTTAAGCATCTGGAAACGCCTTGCCGCGTCCTCTGCGCCATACGCCAACGTCCGGCCCTTCGCGGCAATCCACCAGCCTCCTGCACCCGCCGCCAACGCACCGCCCTCCGGCCATGCCTGGCGGATCTCGCGCACCGTCGCCTCCAGAAGGGTGCGCGCCTCCGCAGTCGGCCCCTGCCCCTCGATGCCAAGCCCGAACAGCATCACGCCCGACGTGTCCGTCACGCGCCGCACCTGCTTGACGAAACCGGTCTGCCGCCACGCCGCACCCGGCAGCGACGCGGCAGAGGGCGGCATCACGAGCACCACGTCGTAAGGCTCATCGGAAGGCTGCTCCAACATGCGTTGAGGCGTATGGCCTGTCGGGGCATTCGTCCAAGCCCCCCGAATGCGCGTCTTCGGATGAAGGGTACGCACCGCTCGCAGGATGTCATTCCCATAGCTCGGATCACACGGGCACCACGTGACTTTCGTCTCGTGGTTCAACGCCTCCAGCGCAAGCCCCACCGACAGCGGCACGTTGCCCAGCAGCAAGACCGAACGCGCGTAGGGACGTTGCGACAGGATGAGCGCGGCCTGCTCCATCGATCGGTCCTTCTCGGGGATGACCTCGCTCACGCCGCTGGAGGACAGCGCGTAGAACGTGCCGCCGTGCGAGCCGTGGAATGTCGTGCCGCGCGAGGATTCGAGGCGCTGCGGTGCGGGCGCACCGGGGAAGTAGCGATGCCATTCCGCAACATCGCGCGGGTCCGGCGCGATGTTGCACATCAGCAGGGCGAGGCACCCCATCCCCCCGATTGCCGACCCCAGCGCGTCCCACGCATACGCCTGCGCGGCGGAGCGCCCGGCACGCACCATCCGCTGGCTCACGGACGGCACGGCCAGCCCCGACACGAAGCAGAATGGGATGTTGGCCAGCAGACACCCCCACGCCAGTTTCAGCACCGGGAACTGCTCATAGTGCGCTACGCCCAGCCAGCCGCGCAGGTTGCCAAGCAATGCATACTGCACGAAGTAGAGTCCAGCGCACAACGCCGTCAGCACCCATAGCCGATGCGAGAACCACCGTGCCGCGCCCTGCCCGCGGCGCGTCGCCGCCGCTGCCGCGCCCAGCCCGAACCACAGTAGCCACGACGACAGGAAGAGCGCGACGCCAGCCTCCGCCGCTTCGAAACGCCACAGGAAACGTCGCAGCAGCAACGTCTGCGCCACCATCGAAACCGCCCCGAACGTAATCGCCGTCACGACGGGCAAAACTTTAGGCAACCAATGCATATATGCCGGGAGATCAAACACCTTGCGGACTGATGTTTGAAAATGGTTTTAGTTTCGTACAAACGGCGGGAATAGTCAATCCCCAAATACAGGTTTCATGTTCACTCGCCTACACCGGACAGGACGCTAGGCATAGGTGCGGCGGCCACAAGATTTTCCTTGTGCGCTGTTTCCGAAAGCCTTATACTTTTCGTTATGAATCAGAAAATTTCTCGACTGGCACTCTGCGTTTCCCTTGCCATGGTTCATGCGGTGCTTGCGGGAGCCGAGCAACGGAGCGGCGTGGAGCATAAGCTGCTCTCTGGCGAGCGGCAGCTGCAGGCATGGGCGGACGAAGCGGAGAATGCCCAGCCTCAAACGCTTAACGAAGCGTGGGACACCCTGGAGGTGCTTATCCGCGCGGAACGGGACGATGCCGCAATCCGCCTGATGCCGCGCGTGTATGCGCTCTATTTGAATGCGGAGGCGTTTTACAAATACGACCCCAAGCTAGGGCGCATCGGCAACTCACTTCTGCGCTTGCCGCAGGGACGCGGGAAGCTGTGCATCGCGTTCTTTGAGACATTCGGCGCGGTATGGTCCCCGCAAGAATTTGGGGATCATAAGAAATCCATACCCGTGCAGTTTATGCAACAGGCGGCATGGGACGACACCCGGATTGTAAGCTGGCTGTATGACCGTTATCAAACGGCACTGATGTTTGGCTCAAAGAAAGAACACGCACTTCACAACATGATCTATACCTTATGCCCGATGCCCCGCGCAGCGCAAGGCTGGCAGGATTTGTATTTCCAGCAGTTATGCGTAAGTCCGCAAGGGGAGGAGGTTTTCCGGAAGATAAAGGACGATGCCCGCCAATCGCCGAGCGACATGAGGCGGCTGACAATCTTCCTCGCGTCACTCGAATACACCAAGGGCTTTGACCCGAAAGACGCGGGCTGGCTGTTGAAAGCATTCAGGAAAAATCCCTATGGGTCGTGGGTTGTGGGATGTTTTGTGATCGGCACGGGTGATATACCGACGGCAGACATGGATATCCCGAAGGCGAAAATCACAGAGGCCTTCCTCAAGCAAGCCTTAACTACGCCGCTGACCGCCGAGGCGTGTGACAGCTATCGCGGCTACCTGCAGACGAGAAGCAGCATGATACAGCCCAAGCGGAGCGACGATCTCATTCGGGTGATGTTCCGCGTGACGGTGATGGATGGGTTGAACAATTTGTATCTGAAACTGAATCGCGGGAAGGACGCCCAGCGCGTCATGCTCGAAGCGCGGAAGCTACGGGGAAAACATAATTTCCCGGAAGAGAATTTCTTGGCGGGGATGACTCAGGCGGCATCCGGCCAAAGAGTCGTGGAGGCGGCAATCAAGGCGCGTGAGGAGGCGGACGAAAGCAAGCCAGAATATTGGATGCAACGTGCCGCCTATTATCATGGACGTAAAGAACCCGACGAAGAGGAGGAGGCCCTGCGGCGAGCACTGGCACTTTACGATGTCGCCGAGCTGCCTCAGCAGGGCGGAGCATCGAATAGTTATCCTAACGTGTTTTCAAGCCTATTCCGTTTCCTCTGGGGTCAAGCGCGTGGCGATGAGGCGGTGGCGTTATTCAAGACTCATCGTGCCGCCGCGAGGTATAATGCCGGAGTTTTATCGGCAATGTATTATGATTGCGTAAATGACATCTACATTGCGAAAAATGGACATTTTTGGAAAGAGGTGGAGCCAGGTCTCGTGGAAGATTTGCGCGATGCGTATGAGAGGCTCAGGGCATTGCCGAAAGGGGAGAATCCGCATAGCAATACGTGCAGTGATGCCTATGCGCGGTTAAGCGTATATCTGCTGAGTCGCTACCCCGAACTGGCGATGCGTTCTGGCGTTCTCAATTTTGACGAAGACCCCTTTGCTTGGGATGCGCTACTGATGATAGACTTTCAGTTTGCATTCCCGCGGTGCATTGACATTCTTTTGTTCCCCGGAGGCGACAAAAAACAACCGCCTAACGAAAAGTCACTCCAGCAATTGAAAGGTTTGGCGAACCGCAGGGCACTGGACGTGAACAGGCTTTGTGAGATTAGCGGCGTATTGCGTAACGCAACCGATTATGAAACCTCGAATTGGTTTTTACAGGAGGCGGTTAAGCTTGTGAAATTTGACACGGAAAGGATTGGAATCTATGCTGGCTTAAGTGCTAATTTCCGTGCAATGGGGGATTGGCAGAACAGCGAAAAATACATTTCACTTTCTGAAAAACTGGACAATGTTCGCGTTGAAGACATTGTCAAGGCACTTCAACAGACCGCCGACCTCGCGGAGAAATCAGGTGCGCCCGAAGCCGCCTTGCGGATACGCGAACGGATCAAGAATCTGGGCGAAACCCCTTGGTGAGGCCACGCTTGAATCGAAGGGGAAACGGAAAAAATCAAGGCTCGTTTCCCGTCTCGTTTTTCGGCGCGAGGTCAGGACGGTGCTTGCGGATTTCCTCGGAGATGCCCGTTATGCCCGCGAAATGCCAGCCGTCCAGCTTGATGCGCCGCCCCGATTTCAGGGTCAGGACGACGATGCCCTTCTCATCCCACCGCTTCCAGTCGATTTCCTCGATGTCCTCATACACAATCGGCTGCGGCCCGAACCCGTTGCCGCTCAGCCCACGCTCGTCCGCGACAAACCGCTTGCTCGCCTTCAGCCCGACGAGCACGAACAGCAGCACCCCCAGTGCCGCCGCCACGGCCGCCTGTAGCCACTGTGTTTCGATGTCATGCGCCGAATAGAGCGGTTCCTCCAAGACTTTCTGAAGGTCCTTTGCCTGCCGCTCCAGCGAGGGCGTGTCGTTCGCCAATTTTTCTGAAAGCCTTAGGTCCTTGATTTTCGTGCTGAGCTTACCCGGCGCCTTGCGCCCGGCGGCCTCGGCGAAGAAACGCTCCACCGCCGGCACACCCGTGTCGTCACGTTCCAGCCATGCGGTAACGGTCATGTTCGTCGCCAGCAGCAGCGGCCGCACCTCGTCCATCCTCGCATTCGCCCGTGGCCAGCCCTTCATGCCGTCATAGATTGACCACACGCAGATGCCGAACATCATCGCCCCCACTAGAAACCTGCTCTTCGCATACTCACGATTCAACTTCGCCTCAGCCATTATCCCTCCTCCCGTCGTTTGCAAAAGACAATAGCATACCCTAACCGCCCGCCGTTGGGGAGTAAAAAATCAGGCGAATGATTGGAGGAGGGCGCGCGCCCTTGCCTCGGTGGCGGAATGGAAAACGAAAGGAACATAGGGGACGTAGGGAACCAAGGGGACATAGGGGAAAACACCTTCGTCCCCTGAGTCTCCTACGTCCCCTGTGCCCCCTCATTTCTCATTCTGCCGAAGGCAGATAGGTATCCCGCACTTCTGTTTGTTGATCGTCGCCGTCCCAGTCCCCAGCCCAATCAGACCGCCCTCGTGCGGCACCATCAGCCCCGAGTACGGCACGCTGACGGTCTTGTGCTGGAGTGCGCCCTTCGCGTTGAGGCCGTCGTAGTACAGGTTGAAATTGCCTTTGAACACGCCCGTCTTCGCGGTGTAGGAGAGCGTCGCGAGAGAGGGGTTGCGGCCGCGCACCGTCTCGTAGTCGTACTCGGCCGCGCCCTTGGGCTTCTTGGGCGCGATTCCTTTGTCGAGCGAGAGTTTCAGACCGTTGGGCGTGACGGGCAACTCCCACGGGAACGCCTCCTCCATCCAGCGGCCGCCCGTCAGGCCGTCCCATTGGAGGGCGAGCGTCCCCGCGAGCCACCCGCAATCCGCGCTGAACGCCAGCCCCGACGGCGGCGCCACCGCCGCCTTGCCGTCGCCGAAGCGGCCGCCCAGCACGTCCAGCGCATACGCGAACGGGCCGCCCTTATTCGGGTCTGCGCAGACCCAGTCCACGAGCCAGCCGTATTCCGTGTCCACGAGGACTTGTTGGGTATCGGTATCGATCCACAGCAGGCCGCCGACAAAGCCCTTCTTGGAATACAGCGGCCTGAACAGTGCGACCGCCAGCCAACCATCCTCGTTGAGGAAGTCCAGCAATTTGCCGCTGCCCGAGACCTTCGTGCCGTCCGCAAGGAGGCCCGCGTATTTGACGGAGCCGAGGTTGCCGACGGTGAGGGAGAGGTAGCCCCTCGGGAGAGACGGATAATCATCCGTCTCTACAGGGGACGGCATTTGTAGAGACGGATGATTATCCGTCTCCAACAACGCCACATTGTACACCCCCCTGAATTTGTCGAGGCGGTCCTTCGCGGTCTCGTCCTTCTTGTCCGCGAACACGGCGCGGGCGCCGTCCACGGTGAGTGTGCCACCGGCCGTCACGCCGGAGAGGGTGCCGTAGAGGCGGTCGCCCGCCAGCGTCACGTCTAGCGTCTCCGCGTTGTTCTTCGTGAAGGCCGTGAACCGCTCCAGCGCACCCGCAGGCTTGCCGGAGAAACTGACCGACGCGGCCTGCATGACGGCTTTGGCGGAGACCGTCCAGTTGGTGGTGTAAGACACGGCCTTGGTCGCCTTGTCCGTGACCTTCTTCTCCCTCATCGTCGCCTTCAGCGTCACGGTTCCGCGCACGGTGTTGTTGGTGTCGTAGAGGAAGCCGTCGTAGGCCGTCGAGATGAGCGGCGGCGCGGCATCACCCGTGCCGTCCGCGCTGCCGGAGCCGCCGCCCGCGTTCTCAGGGTCGGAGAGGTACGGCGGTATTTCCGCCCACTGCGCCGTGATTGTCACATCACCAATCGAGCCGACCGCGATGCCCGCAGCATCCCAGCCTGCGAAGGTGTAGCCTTTCACATCGGGCAACGGCGAGAATGTGATTGCATCCTCAATGGTGTAGGTCGCAGGGTTCGCGTTCACCGCGCCCTTGGTGTCGGCGTAGGTGATGGCATACGCCACGGGCATCCATACCGCCGCGAGGGTGTGGTTCGTGGAGGCCGTCACGGTTGTCGCCGCATCGACCGTTACGCCGTCGAGCGTCCACCGCTCAAACCCGTACCCCGTCTTCTCGGGAATGGGCAGCGCACCGTATGGCTGGCCGTGCGTTACGGTCATGCTGCCGGGCGAGACCGTCCCCCCGCTAGCGTCGAGCGAGATCGACAGCACGGGTTCCCGCGTGTCCACGGTGAAGGGCGCGGAATACGCCGTGTGGGTGGTGGATTCGGCGGCGGTGGGCTCAGTGGCGGCAGAGGGGAACAGGCCGACTCGTACCCCCACATTGTTGTTGGCAATCCCATAGTGGCTGCGACTGGCCGAACGGCAGCCACTCGCATGATCGTAATGACTCCCCCCGCGCAGAACACGTTCGGAGTATGATGTGCCTCCAGCGGGGTCGGTCACAGGTGATGTCCCTAAGTCCGACACATACCAGTCCCGGCACCACTCCCACACGTTCCCGTGCATATCGTAGAGCCCCCATGCGTTCGGGAGGTACATACCCACCTTCGTGTGCGGCGAATCCCCGCCCTTGCCGTCGCTTTGATTATACTTATACCGCCCCGTCTCCGCCATGTTCGGGCAGGTGTAGAGTGCGGTCAAGTTTTTGCCGCTGTTGAGCGCGGTGCCCGTCCCTGCGCGGCAGGCGTACTCCCACTGTGCCTCTGTGGGCAGGTCGAATACTTGCCCCGTCTTCGCGCGAAGCACGCCCATGAAGCTTGTGGCATCCACATTGTTGTTCATCGGTCACTGCGCCCCCAGAGTCGCGCCGCGAATCGCGCCGTAGGAAATCGTCTCCACAGGACGCGTATCGCCCTTCAAATAGGCGGGTGTCGTCCCCATCACGAGTTCCCACTGCTTCTGCGTCACTTCAAAGACCCCGAGGTAGAAGTCTTGTGTCAGCGTCACCTCGTGCGGATTTTCATCCGAATTCCGCCCAAGCTCATCGGAAAGACTGCCCATCGAAAACGTGCCGGCAGGGATTTTCCGCAGCACCAGCTTGGTCGTCTTGTGTTCGTCCACCCAGCCGCCATCTGGCTCGGCGTTGAGGGTGGTCGCAGGATAGCTCGCCGCGCCTGTGCCGCCGGAGAGGTCGAAGACAAGGTACTCCGCTGCTGGCGCGTCGGCCGTCCCGCTTACGGTGACGGCGGCAACCACGTCATCGGCGAAGTTGCCCGGCCAGTCCGCGCCAGCGTCCCATGTGATGCATTTTCCGATGCCGGGCGTGATGTCCGCGCCGATGTCGCCCGTCAGCGTCACGGCAGGAAGCTCCGCGCCCCCTGCCGTCAGGCTGACGGAGACGGTCAACGCGTCGTTCGCGTCACCCGCAAGGTCGTAACTGATGTCCACCAGCGTAGTCCCAGGGCGTTGCGCCGCAGTGACGCTCGACACTGTCGGCACGGACGGCGGCGGCTCCGGCGGCAGCGGCCCACCCGTGTGAAGCTGCCCGATCTCCTCCGGGGAGAGAGGGCGGTTATAGATGCGCACCTCGTCGAGCAGGCCGCTCCAGCTTATGCACTGGTAGGGATCCGCACTGAACGAATTGCCGACGCAGAACGCAGACGCGCTATGGACGGAGACCATGTTGTTTTTGCTGTCCTTCAATACCCCATCAATCCACAGTTGCCCGACCGATCCGTTACGGAGAAAGACGACGTGATGCCAGACGTTGTCCATGTAGTTGTATCCGTCATAAAAGCTACAGCTTGCCCCGTTCTCATTCACTCCGACCCCAATATAGCCAGGCGGTATTCCCAAGTGAGGATAACCAAGAGGGTTAAGGACAATGGACAAATCATGGTTCAACGACGACTTGTCGATAATCTTATGCCCGTACTGATAATTGCCGAGGTAACCGCCGCCGTCATGTTTGACCCAAACGCTGACGGAGTACGCGTCCCATGAGGGGAAGTCCGGCACGGTGGGGAACACGATTGAGCTGTTCGCGCCGTTGAAGGACATCGCGCCGCCCGCGAAACGCCCGGCGCTTGTCCACGCGCAGTTCGCCGCAGTGCCGTGATGTCCGTTACCGCTCGCGTCCTGCACGGTCGCGCCCGTGTCCGTCTCGAAGGGCAGGTACAGGGCCAGCCCATCCTCCTGCGCCGCCGCAAAACCGGCGAGCAGGCCCGCCAATAAAACAAGTACAATCTTCCGCATCATAATATCCTCCTCAACTGAGGAAAACAGTATATCAGGCAGAAGCAGCGCTGGCAAGGAGAAATCAGGAAAATTCCAAGATTAAATGAACTATCCCTGAAGGGTACGGCTTGAGACGAGACGATTCCTCGTCCCAGTGATTTCACCCATTTCGGGATGTTGGCCACGAAATGGCGGAGCGGCATTATCAATCCTGCTGAACACCCCCCGTGAAATCATCTGAATCACAAGCGTCAGCATCCCGCTTCACGCACAGGAACGTTGACCGAACGGAACGGGGTAACTGCGGCGCATCTGCGAACCATTCCGATTCCCTTATTCGCTGCGGTAGTAGGCGTTGATCTGTTTCTCGCAGCCGAAGGTGGCGGCGATGAGGGCGGTGCGGATCCACATGCCGTTGCGCATCTGCCGCCAGTACATGGCGCGGGGGTCGTTGTCAACGACGGTGGCGATCTCGTCGCGGCGCGGCAGGGGGTGCAGGATGACGGCGTCCTTGGGCAGGAGCGCGAGCTCGCCCGCGCCGAAGGTGAAGCGGCGGGTGTCGATGCGCGCGCTCTCGCCTTTCTCGTTGTCCCACTCGTCCTGGATGCGCGTCATATAGACCGCGTCGGACTGGCGGATGGCCTCGCGGAGGTCGTCCGTCAGGTCGAACGCGACGTTGCGCGCCCGCAGCATCTCCTGCACGTCCGCGCCGACCTGCAAGGGGCCGGGCGCGACGAAGATTTGGCGGATGCCCGGGTAGTTGAGCAGGAGGCTGGAGAGCGAGCGCACGGTGCGCCCGCGCAGCAGGTCGCCGCAGAACACGATGGTCTTGCCCGGCAGGCCGCCCGTCTTCTCGAAACTCCGCAGCAGCGTATAGACGTCGAGCAGGGCCTGCGTGGGGTGCTGGTCCTGCCCGGACCCGGCGTTGATGATGGGGATGGGGCGGTCGGAACTGGACAGCACCCACGCCATGCGCTCGGCCAGTCCCTTCTCGGGCGTGCGCATGATGATGAGGTCGTAGTAGGAACTGAACGTGCGCACGGAGTCCTCGCGCGACTCGCCCTTGAACTCGGAGGAGATGGCCGTGTCGCGCACCTCGCCCAGCGGCATCCCGAGGATCTGGCACGCGGAGGCGAACGAGAGGAACGTGCGCGAGCTCGGCTGCGAGAAGTAGAGCATGGCCCGCTTGTGCGCGAGCAGCGAGCTCAGGAACGCCGTGCCGTTGCGCGATTTCGCGATGGCGCGGATCTCGTTCGTCAGCGTGGCCAGGCGCGTCAGCAGGTCGAGCCCGAACTGCTGCGCGAACAGCGTGTGGTACGGGTTCCCGTCCGGCTGCATCAGGTACGTGATTTTCTCGTCGAGCGGCAACGCCTGATACTCGTCCCAGCCTAATGTGCAGATTCGTTTGGGCATAGTGTTATCCTGTTTCTTTAACCACAATGGACACAACAGAATGCACAATGGACACTATTCTTGTGCCTATCGTGAAACCCATTGTGTCCATTGTGGTTAAAAATCATCCTGTTGATCCTGTCAAATCACATCGCCGAGAGGTCTGCCATCGCGGACACGTACAGCGCCTTGATGGTGTGCATACGGTTCTCGGCCTCGTCGAACACTTTGGAGAAGGGCGCCTCGAAGACATCGTCCGTGACCTCCAGCGCCCCGCTCTGCGCCGTCACCGCCGTCTCGCAATCGTGGAAGGCCGGGAGGCAGTGCAGGAAAATCAAATCGCCGCCGAGGTTGCCCGTCGCCTCCATCAACGCCATGTTCACCTGATACGGCCGCAGCAGGCTCAGGCGCTGCTCCTTCTGCGCCTCCTCGCCCATGGAGACCCACACGTCCGTGTACACCACGTTCGCGCCCGCCACGCCGCGCCTCGGGTCGCTGACGATCTCGACAGCGGCCCCGTTGCGCGCAGCGACCCCGCGCGCCTCCCGCACCAGCGCGGGGTCGGGCGAGAGCGCGTCCGGCGTGCAGTTCACGAAATGCACGCCCGCCTTCGCGCACCCGAACATCAGCGAGTTCGCCACGTTGTTGCGCCCGTCGCCGACATACGCGACCTTCAGGCCCTTCAGCCGCCCGAAGCGCTCCTGGACGGTCATCAGGTCCGCCAAGATCTGCGTCGGGTGGAAGTCATCCGTCAGGCCGTTCCACACGGGCACGCCCGAGTGCGCCGCCAGCGTCTCGACGGTCGATTGCTTGAAGCCACGGAAGAGGATGCCGTCGAACAGCCGCCCCAGCACACGCGCGGTGTCCTTGACGGACTCCTTCGAGCCGAGGTGGATGTCGTGCGTGGCGAGGTACTCCGCCGTGCCGCCCTCATCGCGGATGGCCACGGAGGCCGAGTTGCGCGTCCGCGTGGAACTCTTCTCGAAAATCAGCGCCACGTGGCGGCGGCTCAGCAGGTCGCCGCGTATCCCCGCCCTGCGCCGCGCCTTCAGGTCAATCGCCAGCTGCACGAGGGCCAGCATCTCCTCGTCCGAAAAGTCCGCCAGCCTCAACAGCGAACGCCCATACAACTCCGGTCTCCAACTCAACATCGCCATCTCCTCCCGAGAAATCCAAAACAGTTAGTGTACGCCATTCCGTGCGCCAGGACAAGGGAAATCCCTCATTACGACCCCGGATGCACAAACGGCACGTCCTCCGCGCAGAGCGGGCAGACGGCGGGTTCCCAGACTTCGGGCGCCATCTGGAGCAGGGAGAACGTGGGGTAGGCGAACGAGGCTTGCCCCGCGCTGCGGTCAACCAGCACAAGCACGGCGGCGACCTCCGCGCCCGCAGCGGTCACGAGGTCGATGGTCTCCTGCACACGCCCGCCGCGCGTGATCACGTCCTCGGCGACGACGTAGCACTCGCCGGGCTTCATCGTGAAGCGGCGCATGGCGAGCGTCCCCTCCTGCTTCTCGGCGAAGATACATTTCACGTCCATCGCGCGGGCGACCTCATGCCCGACCAAGATGCCGCCGAGCGCGGGCGAAATCACGCCGTCCACGTTGCCGAGCGCGGGCAGCGCGGCGTTCATGCGCGTGACGAGTTCGTCGCAGAGCCGCCCCGCGATGCGCGGGTAGCGCAACACGTTGGCGCATTGGAAGAAGCGGTTGCTGTGCAGGCCGGAGCGGAGCTCGAAGTGCCCGCTCAACAGTGCGCCCGTCTCTTCGAGTATGTGGATGATGTCGGTCTCGTTCATGGTTCGTCTTTTCCTTTCAGTTTTTAGACAGGATTTACTGGATTGACAGGGTTTGATGGGGTGCGATTTTAGACAGGATTAACAGGATTAAACAGATTGACAGGATTTGATGGGTTGCTCTTTTAGACAGGATTATATTTGGATTGAAAAAAATCCTGCAAATCCTGTTAATCCTGTCAATCTGTTTAATCCTGTTAATCCTGTCAAAATAAACAAACATCCTGTTAATCCTGTCTAAATAAAAACAAGCCCTGTTAATCCTGTCTGATACGACCGTTGCAAATTCGGGTGCGGCGGCTCATGCGTTCGGCGCACGCGGCGGAGTGGGTGACGAGGATGAGCGTCGCGCCCTCGTCGCGGTTGAGTTGCAGGAGCAGGTCCATCAGGCTCTGCGCGGCCTCGTGGTCGAGCGCGCCCGTGGGTTCGTCGGCGAGCAGGAGGCACGGCGACATGATGAGCGCGCGGGCGATGGCGACGCGCTGCTGCTCGCCGCCCGAGAGTTGTCCGGGGAAGTGCGCGAGACGGTCTTGCAGACCGACGCGCTCCAGCAGGTGGTGCGCCCGCGCCTTGCGCTCTTCTTCGACGTGACGCGCCGCCCATGCGGGGACCAGCACGTTCTCGAGCGCGGTCAGTTGCGGCAGCAGGTGGTGCGCCTGAAACACGAACCCAATCTCGCGGTTGCGGAACTGCGCGCGCGCGGTCTCGCCGAGCGTCCCCAACTCGCGCCCATTGACGCGCACGTCGCCGCCGTCAGCGCAGTCGAGCGCACCGATGATTTGCAGGAGCGTGGTCTTGCCCGAACCCGACGGTCCCGTGACGGCAAGGGTCTCGCCCGCCGCGACGTGCAAATCCACGCCGCGCAACACTTCCGTCGGGACTCCGTTCGGGGGACGGTATGTCCGCGTCACATTCGTCAGCATCACATCTGCTCCGCCAGTCATTTCTTTTTCCTCTCTTCGTTGTATTACACAGAGTTGCACAGAGGAGACACAGAGGCACACAGAGTTTTTTTAGAATTCCTCTGTGAACCTCTGTAGTTTCTCTGTGGTTCTCTGTGTAACATGTATTCCTCTTTTCTTTAACCGCAGATGACGCAGATTTCACAGATTAAAAACCATCTGCGTAATCTGTGTAATCTGTGGTAAAAAATCATTCCGTCTCTCCCAGCACCTCGATGCAGACGACATCGCCGTCTGCGAGAAGCGCCAGTTCCCCCCAATGGACCAAGCATTTCATGTTGTCGCCGATGTTGAACGTCTGCACCTGATGGGTCTGCGTATCGAGCCGACCGAATATCCGCCCGGCAATGAACCAGATCGCGTGGTCTTTGTCGCTGAACACCATTTCGTCAATCCCGTCCTTGCCGATGGGTATCTCACCGACGCTTTTCAGTTTCCGCTCGCTTGTGTCCCACAGGGTGATGCGCCCGTCTGGCGTGCCCATCGCAACGATATCTTTATCTATGACGACAGGCGTGGCGAAGGCTTCGCCGCCCGCGATTTGCACTTTGTCGAGGCAGGTCATGGCTGTTGGGTCGAGCAACAGGAAGTTCCCGAGGTAGGTTCCTGTGACCAGAAGCCCCGAATGTTCCAGCACAACCATCGCGCCCGCCATCGGATCCTCCTGCCCGCCGGTCTCAATCGTGCCGAGCGACTGCCCCGTGTCCGCGTCCACCACATACACCACGCCGTCGCAGTTGCCGAATGTAAGGCGGCCCCGCCAAAGTGAGGGTTCACCGTCGCAACGGTTCGACGGCTCGCTCTTCCAAAGCACCTCGCCGTCGTTTTTGCGCAAGCAGAAGATGATGCTATCGCTCTGCGAAATCAGATAGAACACAGGCGTCACCCCGATCACCCCCCAGAGCGGCGCGTGCATGAACGTGCCGTCGGTCTCGCGCGTCCAGAGCGTCTTGCCGCTTTCGAGATTCAGCATACACACCGTCCCGTGCAGCGACACCGCCACGACCTCCCTGCTGCATGGCAACGCCAGAATCCCCTGCCAGTTGCAGTTTGAGAACGCGACCTGCCACCGTATGCCACCGTCGGACTCGAGCGCGGTGATGCGCCCTGAACGCTCACCCACGACCCACCCGTTATAATCGGCGTCAAGGCACTCCACCCCCGACGAGATGGGGACGCGCCACTTGACGATGCTGGTGTCACGCGGCGGTTTCTCGCGCGGTTGCGCGGGCGCGGCGGCGCGCGGGGGCGCGAACACGAGCCTCAGCGCAAACGCCGCCGCGAGGAGCAGGAGGGCGGACAACGCCCAGATTGGCAGATGGTGTTTTTTCATTTCGCAAAACTCCATCGTATGTCCACCATCCCGCTTGCCGCGCTGTTGGCGCGGCCGCGCATCAGTGCGCGTTCCACCTGCGCCGTCTCGGGCAGCGGTGGCGAGCGCAGCAGCACATGGACGACGCTACCTTCCGCATCCGTCTCGACGTAAAAGCGACATTCGCCCGAACGCCCCTTCATGGTTTTCAGAGCGTCGGCGGGGAACGTGAACCCTGCGGCAATCAGCGCGGCGGACGGGGCGGCGAACACACCCTCCTGCGGCTTCGGGGGCGGCGCCGCTTTTTGCGCGGGCGCGTAGGGCGGGACGGAAATCTCCGCGAGCGCGACGGGGAGCGCGGCGGCGGCGGGCGGCTGCCTGTCGCCAGGGACGATGGCGCTTTGCTCGAGGAACTCCGGCGCACCGAGTGCGTTACCGAAGTCCAGTGCGCTCAGGTCCAGCCCAGGGGTGTTCGGCTTCTGCGTCTGCCCAGTCATCCACGCCGCAAGCGAGCGTTTAAAGAGTTGCGCGGCGTGGTCGGGGTCGAGCGCAACATAGGCGGCGGTCGGGGCGGGGAGCGGCACAACGACATTGAGTGCCTGGCGCCGAATGGAGGCGAACGGGATTCTCGAAAAGAGCAACGCGACAATCACGAACATGGCGACCGTCTGCCACCAGTAGAGGATCGGGCGGCGCAGAAATCGCTCTTGGTATGGGCTGGCTTGACGCATGGCTAATCGGGTTTCTGCGCGACGTTGATGCGCGTGGCACCGGCTCGGCACGCGAGGTTCACAAACGCCATCACGTCGCCGTGCGGCACACGCTTGTCGGCGAGCAAGAGGATGTCGCGGTTGCGTTCGGCGCCGATGCTCTCGCTGATGCGGGCGGCGAGGTTGAGGGCCTGCTCTTCGTCGCGGATGAGATAGCGCTCGTCGTCGAAGAACACCAGCGTCTCCTCCTCCGCCAGCATCTCGCGTGACACAGAGAGCATCAGCACGGTCAGCCCGCCGGGGGCGCCTTCGAGGAAGGGCGCGGCGGGCAAATCGAAGATGACCCCCGGGGTGACGGCGATGCGGCCGTGCAGGGCGAGCAGCAGGATCACGATGATGATGACGTTGAGCCACGGCACGGCGGCGAGGACGGACTGCGTCCACACGCCCCCGAAGCGGTACACGGTCCGCTTCCGTTTGATGTATTCCTGCCAGATGGTGAACGTGTCTTTTTTCA
>Ga0082212_10003251_pt1 | contig 23173 bp, 20 predicted proteins | sample TergutNt197P3_FD_71548 | JGI IMG/M metagenome (GOLD analysis project Ga0082212, IMG submission 71548) | Neocapritermes taracua P3 segment gut microbial communities from Petit-Saut dam, French Guiana - Nt197 P3 | ecosystem: Host-associated > Arthropoda: Insects > Digestive system > Gut ...
TTTAATTAACAAATTTTTTTATTTTTTTAATTTATAAATTGATGTTTTTTTATTTATAGTTTTTTACCTAAAGATTTTCACCAATTATATTTCTAATCTTTTTCGCGAAAAAATCTTTTAAAATTCTTTAAAACATAAATTAAAAAGTTATTATAAAAAATATATAAAATTTCCAATTTTTATATATGTAACAAACTTTTGGCAAAACACTATAATTAACAAATTTTTTTATTTTTTTAATTTATAAATTGATGTTTTTTTATTTATCATTAGAATTTTTTTATTATTATTAATTTTTATTAATTTTTATTTAATTTTAGATTAAATAATATAAATTTATATTAATAAAATTTATTAGTATTGATAACTTTAATATATAATTAGAATAAAATTATTATAATATTAATTTAAATAATAATATCAATAATTTAATAAAATCAATAATTTAATTAAATCAATTCAATTATTATCATGAATTAATAGAAAACTTGATTTATAAATAATAATCAATAAAAAAATGGAGTAATTAAATGAAAGCAGTTATCCCTGCAGCAGGTTTAGGTACAAGGTTTTTACCAGCTACTAAGGCCCAACCAAAAGAGATGTTGCCAGTTTTTGATAAACCAACTATCCAATATGTTATTGAAGAAGCTGTAGCTTCTGGGATAGATGATATTTTAATTGTAACTGGTAAAGGAAAGAGACCTATTGAAGATCATTTTGACAGATCTTTTGAATTAGAGTTTAATTTAAAAGAAAATGGTAAAGATGACTATTTAAATGAAATGAAAGAAATTTCAGATTTAGCTGATATATATTATGTAAGGCAAAAAAAACAAAAAGGTCTAGGCGATGCAATTTATTGTGCTGAAAAACATGTTGGTGGAGAAGCTTTTGCTGTTATGCTAGGTGATACTATTACTAAAGGGAAAACCCCTTGTGTAAAACAACTTATTGATGTTTATAATCAACATAAAGTTTCAACAATTGCTGTTGAAGAAGTTCCTTGCGAAAAAGTTGAAAGATATGGTATTATAAAAGGAAATGAAATTGAAAAAGGACTATATGATATTGAAAAACTTGTAGAAAAACCAAATGTTAATGAAGCTCCATCTAATTTAGCTATTATGGGAAGATATGTGCTGACTAATGATATTTTTGAACATATTGAAAATACAGAACCTGGTTTTGGTGGAGAAATTCAGTTAACTGATGCAATGGCTAAGTTAGATAAAATATTGGGGGATGTTTTTAAAGGAAAAACATATGATATTGGTAATAAAATTGAATGGTTAAAAACTTCAATTGAATTTGCTATGGATAATCAAGAAGCAAAAGATGAATTAATTGATTATTTAAAAGATATTCTCTCTATTTATGAATAATTGATTATTATAATCAAATAAGTGTTCAATAATTTTTTTAAATATATATATATATATAATAAATAAAAATAAAGATTTCAATGTCAGAAGATTCAAAAAAAAAATTAAAATATACAGAATTAGAATTAGTTAAAGTAAAATCTGATGTTAAATTAATTGAAGAAAAATTAGATTATTGCCAAAGTCGTCTTTTAGATATTAGAAATGAAAAAAATAATTTACTAAAGAAAATTAATGAATATGATCTTTTGGATATTAATTCAAAGTTAGAAGAAGTAAATATATTAAAAAATGATTTTTTAAAACAAAAACATAGACTTCAAATAACTAAAGAACTTTTAGATGATTCTAGAGAAGAAATTATTCTTTTAAATAGAATAATTGATGATTTTAAAAATTTATCTTTTTTTGATTTTATTAGAAACAAATATCCTGATAGTTTAAATCATCATTATATTAAATATGAAAAATATAGTAAGTATAATCAACATAAAAAGGAATTATAATAATTTTTAAGTTTATTAGGAGAAATAAAATGGAAACTCAAAGAATATTAGTTACTGGTGGAGCAGGTTTTATTGGAACCAACTTATGTAATGAACTAAAAAGTAGGGGACATGAAGTTTTATCTTGTGACCTTTTACACAATGAATTGGATGAATATGTACGTGCTGATGTTAGTAAGTTTCGCCAAATTGAACGTGTCTTTGAGCAAGAAAAGAGTTTTGATTATGTATACCATTTAGCTGCCGAGTATGGTAGGTGGAATGGTGAAGGATACTATGAAAACCTATGGGAAACAAATGTAATAGGTACAAAAAATATAATTCGACTTCAAGAAAAACTTGGCTTTAGAATGATATTCTTTTCTTCAGCTGAAGTATATGGAGATTTTGAAGGAATTATGAGTGAAGATGTGATGATAAATAATCCTATTAAAGATACTTATCAAATGAATGATTATGCTATTACAAAGTGGGCTGGAGAGTTAATGTGTATGAATTCTGCTACAATGTTTGACACTGAAAGTGTTAGGGTTCGTCCAGTTAATTGTTATGGGCCTCATGAAGAATATTCTCCATATAAAGGATTTATTCCTATTTTTATTTATAAATCTCTCCATAATCAAGGTTATGATGTTTATGAAGGACATAAAAGAATTATTGATTATGTTGGTGATACGGCTACTACTTTTGCAAATATAGTAGATAATTTTATTCCTGGTGAAGCTTATAATGTTGGAAGTAAAAAAGAGTGGGAAAAGGATATAAGAGAATATTCTGATATTGTGCTTGAAATTGTTGGTATAGATGATTCTCTTGTAACTTATCATGAAGCAGAACCTTTTACAACTAAGGTAAAAACAATTGATTTTTCAAAAGCTATTCGTGATTTAAAACATGACCCTAAAGTTTCTCCAGAAGAAGGAATTAAAAAGACTGTTGAATGGATGAAAATTCATTATGGTATTGAGTAATTTTATTGATTTTTCTTTAATTAAGTAAAGGTGTTAATTTGAAAGTGAGTAAATCATTTGAAGTTTTTGCAAAAGAAGTTCCTGAAGTTCAAAAAATATGGATTGAAATGGCTGAAAAATTAGATAAAGTTAGTGCATTAGATAAAAAAACTGAAGAATTATCATATATTTCTGTTTTAGCAGCTATTGGCACTGAAAGTGGATTACCTTTCCATGTTTTAATGGCAAAAGATAATGGTGCTTCTAGAGATGAAATTATTAGTTCAGTTCTTGTTGGTTTACCTGCTGTTGGATTCATAGTTATAAAATCTTTACCAATAGCTTTAGAAGCTTATGATAATACTTAATAAAGTGATTTTATGGGTAAAATTATAGCTATCATTCCTGCTTATAATGAAGAATTAGCACTTGGAAGTGTTATTATTAGAACATTACAATATGTTGATAAAGTTATTGTAGTTGATGATGGTAGTTCTGATAAAACTAAAGAAATAGCTAATTTAGCTGGTGCTGAAGTTATAACTCATTCACTAAATTTAGGAAAGGGTCAAGGTTTAAAATCTGGTTTTGAAGCTATTAAATCTTATAATTATCATAATAAAAACTTTAATGAAATTTATGATATTATAGTTACAATTGATGGGGATGGACAAAACAATCCTGATGAAATTCCAGATTTAATCTATCCAATCCAAGAAGGAATTGCTGATTTAGTTAATGGTAGTCGTTACATAGAAGGGTTCAAAAAGGAAGATACTCCAAAATACCGACGACTTGGTCAAAAAGTTTTAGATAAAGCTACTAACTTATCATCAGGACTTAATCTCACTGATTCTCAAAGTGGTTTTAGAGCATTTTCCAATAAATCTATTGATTACTTCAAGTTAAATGATTCTGGGTTTGGAATTGAAAGCGAAATGCTTTCTGATGCTGCTGAAGCTGGATTAAAAATAGTTGAAGTTCCTATTTCCGTACGATATAATCTTGATGGATCAACTGAAAATCCAGTTATTCATGGAGTAGGGGTTCTTTTAAAGATAATTAAAGATATGCAATTTAGAAGACCTCTTATTTACTTTACTCTTCCAGGAGTTATATTATTTTTAATTGGTATTCTTAGTGGGGCTTGGTTTTTAAATAAATATATAAATGGTATTAGTATTCAATTAGCCCCAATAATTATAGTTATAATACTAATTATTATTGGATTATTTCTAATGATAAATGGGATCTTATTAGACTCAATTAGAAAATTGATTAATAGAAAGTTATAGTTATTAACTGTCAATTTCTAATTCTTCATCAATTGTATCCCAAAATTCACATGCCCAACTACTATCTCCATCTATTATCATATCTAATAATCTTAGTTTTCCATTAGATAATCTAAATAACCTATAATCGCATTGGGCTTTTTTCTTTTTTCCTAGTTCTTTATTACAATCTAAATAAATTCCTTCATTATAGTCCTCTTCAAAGTCTCCAGATTTAATAAAATCCCCAACTAAAGAATAACCATTTGAAACACTTCTATCAATTTTTTCGATAGTTTTCAACCATCCACCTTCACTTCTAAATCTTATGTCAGGATCTATACTTGTTATTTCTTTTTCCCAATTTAATATCATTATATCCTCTTTTTTGCTATTTTTTTTGTTAAAAATTGTTTATTATTTATATTATTCTGTTTTTCCTTTAATAGCTATAATTATATAATTTACATAACAATCCTAATAAAATATGATGAAACATATTTTTGGTTTGAAAAATATCTTATAATTAATATATTTTGTTATGAAGATATACTTTCATATGCTTAATATATAATTTATAGCTATTTTATGAATTTATAAGGAATTACCAATTTTTTCAATAAGGTCGTAATTTATTGAAAAATATAGTATGTAAAATTAGATATAAATGAATTATCTAAGAGAGCTCATGAGGAATAATATTTTTAAAAATTTCTAAATTAATTTGGGTTTGATTTTTATAAAAACTATATAATATATATTAGAGTTTTTAAAAAAAAATATAAAATATATAAAAATATATAAGAATATATTAAAATAATATAATATATATAAATATATATAAGAATATATAAGAATAATATAATATATATAAAAATATATAAGAATATATAACATATATAAAAATGATATAACATATATAAAAATAATATAAAAAATAATATAAAAAATAAATAAATTATATATAAAATATTTTAAAGATTATTAATAAATATATTTATCTAACTATTGTGATTTTAATGAAAGTTCTTGATGAATTGGGAATTGTACCAAAAAATGGTAAATTATATGATATGGCTTTTATGCATAGGTCTTATAGAGCCAAACATAATATTAATTTTGATTATGAAAGATTAGAATTTTTAGGAGATTCTGTACTCAGTATGCTAGTTTCTGAGTTCTTATATAATAAATTTAAAGATATGGGTGAAGGAAGTTTAACTAAGCTAAGATCAAATTATGTTTGTGAAACAGCTTTAGCAAATTATGCTCATAACTTAGGATTAACTCAAATGATAAAATTAAATATTGATGAGAAAAAAATTAGCATTAATGAAATATTTTCAATAAGTGCAGATGTATTTGAATCTTTTCTTGGTGCAATTTATTTAGATCAAGGGTTAGAAGCTAGTAGAAAATTTCTTTCCAAAACTGTTTTCCAAGCGATTGATGATGAAATTATTTTTTTCACTGATTTTAAATCAAGAATAAAAGAATATGGGGATGCTAATGAACTTTTAGTAGAATATGGCTTAATTGAAGAAAAGGGCATGCCTCATGATAAAACTTTTATCATGGCAATATTTGTAGATGGAAAAGAAATTGCAAGAGGAATTGGAAAAAATAAGAAAGAAGCTGAACAAATAGCAGCTCAAAAAGCTATAAAGAAATTGGAAATATAATATTCTTATAAAAATAAATTAAATATATAATTTTATTTAGAAAAATGTATTTAGAATATCTATATTTAAATATAAATACAATTATCTAAGTTTATAACAAGTAAATTAATAAATATTGTTTAATATTATAGGATATTATATTAAATTTATTAATATAACCTATTTATATTGAAATTTTTATATATCTAGTTGTGTAATTTATTTTGTTATAATTTTATTAGATTTTGTATTTTTTTCTTATTTATTTGTATATTGTTATAGTTTTATTAGATTTTGTATTTTTTTCTTATTTATTTGTATATTGTTATAGTTTTATTAGATTTTGTATTTTTTTTCTTATTTATTTGTATATTGTTATAATTTTATTAGATTTTTTAAGTATTTAATCAATTAAAAAATAAAGTATTTAACAAAACTAAATATAAAATAATTATTCTTTCAAAACATCAGAGTATTCTTTATAGATTTCTTCAAATACCCAGTTCATTGAAAGATATCGTTCTCCAGTATCAGGTAATATTACTACAATTGTTTTATTTTTATTTCTTTTTCGTTTAGCTATTCTGATTCCAGCATATGTGGCAGCACCAGAAGAAATACCTACAATGAGTCCTTCTTTTCTAGCTAATTCTAGCATTGTTTTAGAAGCATCTTCGTCTTTAACTTTAATTACTCCATCAATTAAACTACTTTCATAGATTTTTGGTATAAAACCCGCTCCAATACCTTGAATTTTATGAGTATTTGGACTTCCACCAGAAAGTACTGGGGAAGATTTAGGTTCAACTGCAATAACTTTAAGATTGGGATTTTTATCATTTTCTTTTAATTTTTTAGCTATACCTGTAATAGTTCCACCAGTACCAACACCAGCTACTATAATATCAACATTTCCATCTGTATCATTCCAAATTTCTTCAGCTGTAGTATCATAATGGGTTTGAACATTCACGGGATTTGCAAATTGTTTGACTGAAAAGCTATTCTTAATTTTATTTAATAGTTCTTCAGCTTTATCAATTGAACCAGTCATACCTTTCTCTCCAGGAGTTAATACAATTTCTGCTCCAAGGATAGCTAGCAATTTTTTTCTCTCAAGTGACATTGTTTCTGGCATTGTTAAAATCAATCTGTACCCTCTAGATGCAGCTACAAATGCTAAACCGATTCCTGTGTTTCCACTTGTAGGTTCAATAATAACAGTATTTTTATTAATCAAACCTGATTCTTCAGCTTTGTTAATCATTCCTACAGCAATTCTATCTTTAACACTACCAAGAGGATTGAATGATTCAATTTTAGCAATTAAATTTCCTTTTAACTCATTGTCAATATTGTTTAATTTTAAAAGTGGAGTGTTTCCAACTAATTCCGTTAAATTATTTGCAATTTTAGTCATTTTTTTCATCTCTAATAATTATTTTTATTATTGTTTATTGTTTTTATTGAATTTTTCTTTATTAATAAAAAATTATAAAAAATTATATAGTAAAATATTTTATAAAGAAATATCAATATATTAAAATACATTTATTTAGAAAAATCTTTATTATATAAATTTATTATATATTAAAATATTTCATAACTATTAAATTATATATTTTAATAGGATAATGTTATTTATTTTATATTTAGACATATTTAAAATTATTATTTTCATAATATTAAACAAAATTTTTAATGAAAAATATAAAAAATTAATAAGAGGTGAAAATGATGAAACCACCTTGTGAAATTGTAGTTTGGTATTTAATTCCTGGAATTAGGTCGGTTTTAGCTAAAAAACTTTTTAGCTTAGGAATGAAACAAAAAGAAATTTCTGCAATTTTAGATATAACTCAACCGGCAGTTTCTCAGTATCTTAGTGATAAAAGAGGTAATGAAGTTGGATTTAATAGTGAATTATTAACTATGATAAATTGTTTAGCATATGATTTAAAAGATAAAAAAATAAAAAAAGTCGAAGTAATTCCACGAATCTGTGAAATATGTCGAAAAACTAAAAATGAAGATATTTTGTGTTTGTTACATAAAGAGAAAGATGTAGTTCCAGAAGGATGTAAAGCTTGTTTAAGCAATGAATCCATTGCCGATGATGAAATTTCAATTAAAAAAGACACAATAATGGATGATTGTAAGTTATGCTCTGATTCTTCAGATGATATTTTATTTTTTGATATTTAATTCCATTATTAATATTGCTTTTCTGATATAAGAATAATATTTATTAAATAATAAAGGTCAATCTATGGTATTAATTATTGGATCAGGTGTTGGTGGAGCTATCATTGGAATGGAACTAGCTAAGTCAAATATTCCAGTGACAATTATTGAAAAAGGACCTTTTTGCAATGTAAAAGATTCTTATAATCATTATGAAAAAGTCAATAATGATTTAGATCTTTCAAATACTATATGCGTTGGGGGAACTAGCGTAGTAGCTGCAGGTAATGGGGTCAGAATCTTTGAAAAAGAATTAATTAAATGTGGTGTAGATATATCAAAAGAACTAGAGGAGGTTGAAAAATTAATTGATGTACATCAAATGGATGATACTCATTTTGGTGAAGGTACAAAAAAATTTATGGATGCAGCTAGAAAAATAGGGCTTTCTGTAATAAAAATGCCTAAATTTATTAGAGAAGAAGATTGTATTCAATGTGGTAAATGTACATGGGGTTGTCCTAATAATGCTAAATGGTCTTCTCAAGATTTTATTAAAATAGCTACTGAAAATGGTGCAAAACTATTAAATGAAACTGAAGTAACTGAAATTATCACAAGTGATAATCGAGTTAAAGGAGTTAAAGTTAAAATTTCTGATGGTTCTGAAGAAATTATAGAATCTGATACAGTTGTATTATCCGCTGGAGCAATTAATTCTGCGATTATTCTTCAAAATTCTGGGATAAAAGCTGGTGAAAAATTATTTATGGATTCATATGTTACTGTTGGAGGAGTTTTGAAAGGTATTAAATATAATAGTGAAGTTACTATGAATGCATTATTTATAGGGGGAAATTTTGTTCTTGCACCTCATTATTCTGTAATTTTAAATGAAAATATAAATGATAATACTATTAATAATGAAGATATTTTAGGGATAATGGTTAAAATTCCTGATGAAAATCGTGGAAAAATTATAAATGGCGAAATAATAAAAGAAAATACTAAACAAGATGTAAGATTCATTGCTGAAGGAGCTGCTACTGCTGGAGCTATTTTAGTCGAAGCTGGGGTTGATCCAAACACGATTGTATCTACTCATCTTAGAGGTGCCCATCCTGGAGGAACCGCTGCTATTGGAGATGTTGTTGATACTAATTTAGAAACCAAAGTTAAAGGTCTTTTTGTTTCAGATGCTAGTGTTATTCCTGAAGCCCCTGGAGCCCCTCCTATCCTAGCTATTTTAGCCTTATCTAAAAGACTTTCGAAACATTTGATAAAAAATAAAAAATATAATTAAATAATGAAAATTTTTTTAATAATTGTTGAAATAATTAATTGATAAATAAAATCTAAATTAAAAAAATTGATATTTAATTGATAAATAAAATCTAAATTAAAAAAATTGATATTTAATTGATAAATAAAATCTAAATTAAAAAAATTGATATTTAATTGATTAATAAAACTTGAAATTTTTAAAATTATTAATAATTTTGAAATTAATAAAATTGACTAATAAAAAATTTAGACTTTTGACATGTCTCTGAATATTAAAATTCTACTAAATCAAAAGAAGATAAATCCAATATATTAAATGTTAAAAGTTTTGGAGAATAAGTTACATCACCAATTCCAGTAATTAATTTAAAAGCTTCAAAAGATTCTAATGAACCTACAATGTTAGTAATAGGACCTATAACCGGAGGAATTTCTTGATTTATTTGTTTGATATCATTTTTAACATCTTCATTTAGTTCTTTGTTTATTGAAGGAAGTTGAAACATTTCTTCATAAGATTTTGTTTCAGGAGTAAAAACACTTACTTGCCCCATAGTACCGTGAATAGCCCCATGAACATAAGGAATATTCAATTTTTTTGCAGATCTACTTACTATAACACGAGTAACTAAATTATCTAAAGCATCAACAACTACATCACAATCTTCAATAACTTCTTCAACATTATTTTCATTTAATTCTTCATTAAATGCTTGAACTTTAACATAAGGATTTATATTTCTAACTCTTTCTTTTGCTGAAAAACTTTTTTCTTTAGCTAGATTATCCAATCCACTAATTAATTGTCTATTTAAATTTGATAAATCAAAAACATCTTTATCAATTAAATTTAAATTTCCAATACCCATTCTAGCTAATTGCTCTATAGCAGAACCGCCGATACCTCCACAACCAATTACAGCTACTTTAGCATCTTTAAATCGTGTTTGTTGGCTTTTTGTTACAATGCTCATTTGACGACTAATAATTTCCCAATATCCCATTTGATTGTATCTTATTGGCATTTAATCACGTATATTATTTTTAAAAATATCATATTTATTATTTTTTATTTATTATTTCTTATTTATTATTTCTTATTTAATAAAATATTTAAATATTCTAATTATTTTTCTATTATTAGTAAAAATTTAAAAATTAGAAAAAAATAAAGTTTGATTAAATTATATTTAAAATATTTGATTAAAATTATTAAATGATTATTTTTTATATATAATTTATTTAATAAGTTTATATAATAATTTTTCATTATTTTTTTATAAGTTTATATTTTATTTTAATAATTAAAATATAATAATTTTTAAATTAAAGAATTTTTGATATAATTTGAAATATATAAAGAAGATAAAATTCAAATTCTAATAAATTATAATATATATTATAATAATTATATATAATATAACAATTATAAAGATTTAAATAGAATTATATTTAATAAAAAAATAAAAGAAATTTATAAATACTTAATTATTAGGAAGGGATTAGAATTAATAACAATTTAAACAAAAAAAAATATGGAGATAGAACATTAGAATTACATGCGGGACATAATTTAGATAATACTAAAAGTAGGGCTGTTCCTATTTATCAAACTACAGCTTATGTATTTGATGATGTTGATGATGCACGTGAAAGGTTTGCTCTTGAAAAATTTGACAATATTTACATTAGGCTAAACAACCCCACAACCGCTGTGTTTGAAGAAAGAGTCGCTACTTTAGAAGATGGTGTAGCAGGATTAGCTCAATCATCTGGAGCAGCTGCAATTGCATTATCAATTTTAAACATAACTCAACTTGGTGATAATATTGTTTCTGCAGATAACCTATATGGTGGAACACAAAACTTTTTCACATACACACTTCCTAAACTTGGTAGAACTGTTAAATTTGTTAACTGCCATGACATTGAAGGATATAAAAAAGCTATTGATAATAATACAAAAGCGATTTTTGTTGAATCAATTGGAAATCCTAAATTAGATGTTCCTGATTTTAAGGTTATTGCCAATATTGCTCATGATAATGGTATTCCATTAATTGTTGATAATACTGTATGTGCAGGAATATTTAAACCAATTGAATGTGGTGCAGATATAGTTGTTCATTCAGCTACTAAATACATTGGAGGTCATGGTAACAGTCTTGGAGGAGTTATAGTTGACTCAGGCAAATTTGATTGGGCAAATGGAAAATTTCCAGAATTTACAGAAGAAGATCCTAGCTATCATGGGTTGGTGTTTAGTGAAAAATTTGGAGAACTTGCATATATTGTTAAAGCTAGATCACAATTACTAAGGGATATTGGAACTACAATCAGTCCTTTTAATTCATTTCAATTAATTCAAGGCTTAGAAACTCTCTCTTTAAGAACTAAATTACATTGTGAAAATGCATTAGAGGTAGCCAATTTCCTTCAATCTCATGAATCTGTTGAATGGGTTTTATATCCCGGACTTATTGATAATCCAAATTATCAAGTTGCCAGTAAATATCTAAAAAAAGGATATGGTGCTTTAGTTGCTTTTGGTGTTAAAGGAGGATATGAAAAAGCTAAAGAATTTATAAAAAACGTTGAACTGTTATCACATGTATCTAATATTGGAGATTCTAGAACATTAGTTACTCATCCAGCATCAACCACACATTCACAACTTTCTGAAGTAGAATTAGAAGAATTAGGTGTTACTCCAGAGTTTATAAGGCTATCAATAGGTCTTGAAAACATTGAAGATATTATAGATGATATTGACCAAGCACTAAAAAAATCAATTAAATAATCAATTTTATTTGAAATAATTATTCTTCAATTTTTAATTAGAAATTATTTTAGTATAAATGATTTATTTTATAATATTTTTAATAATTATTATTATTAAATTATAAATTAACTTATTATTATTTTATTTATTTTTTATATATATAAAAATTATTTATATCATTTAATTATAATCATTAATATATTGTTAATTGTTTAATAAACATTATATATAAATTAAAAATAAATTCATATAATAATAGAAAAATTTTATTAAAATAATATATAATAGTTATTAATATATCAAATTTATGAATTGAATTTATTATTTAAATATAAAATAAGTTTTATTATTAAATAAAATTTATAAGTAGAATATCCATTAATTAATTGAAAGGAATTAATATGAAATCTGAATCTGTAGGAATAGTAGAAACAAAGTATTTTAAAATTGAAGGAGATTTAAACCTTGAATCAGGAAAAATTTTAAAAGATGTTACTATTGCTTATGAAACATATGGAAAACTAAATAAAGAGAAAAATAATGCTATTTTAGTTTGTCATGCATTATCTGGAGATGCTCATGCAGCTGGTTGGCATGAAGGAGATCGTAAGCCTGGTTGGTGGGAAATATTTATAGGTCCTGGAAAAGCTCTTGATAGTGAAAAATATTTCATTATTTCATCCAATATTCTGGGAGGTTGTAGTGGGTCAACTGGACCTTCTTCAATTAACCCAACGACTGGAAAAACCTACAATCTGGATTTTCCTATTTTAACAATAAAAGACATGGTAAAAGCTCAAAAAAAATTAATTCAAAATTTCAATATATCTCAACTTTTAGCTGTTGTTGGAGGATCTATGGGGGGAATGCAAGTTTTACAATGGATGGTTTCTTATCCCCAATTGGTAAAAAAAGCTGTTGTAATAGCTACAACTGCCCATTCATCTCCACAACAAATTGCTTTTAATGAGGTTGGAAGACAAGCGATTATTACTGATCCTAATTGGAACAATGGGGATTATTATGATAAAGAGGTTGGTCCAAGGAATGGTCTTGCTTTAGCTAGAATGATAGCTCATATTACTTATCTTAGTGATGAATCAATGTATGAAAAATTTGGAAGAGACCTTAAAGATAAAAAAGAAATTAGCTATGATTTTTCAATGGATTTTCAAGTAGAAAGCTATCTTCATTATCAGGGGGACGCTTTTGTAAAACGATTTGATGCTAATTCTTATCTTTATATTTCAAAAGCTATTGATTATTTTGATTTATCTAGTAATGGTTCTCTTATTGAAGGATTTAAAGATGTTAAATCTAAAGTTCAACTAATAGCTATTGATTCAGACTGGTTATATCCTATAGATCAATTGAAAGACATATTAATGGCTTTAAATGCTAACAATGTTGATGTCACATATAGTGAAATTAAATCTAACTATGGCCATGATGCTTTTCTTTTAGAAGGAGGTCAATTAAATTATATTGTTTCTAATTTCTTATCTAATACGGTAGTTTCAGATCTTATGTATGAAAATGTTACAACTATCAAAAAAGATGCAGAAATTAAGGACGCAGCTATGTTAATGATGTCTGAACATGTGACTCATCTTCCAGTTATTACTGATGATAATAAGTTACTAGGTATCGTCACAGCTTGGGATTTATCTAAATCAATAGCTGTTAATTGCAGTAAACTTAATGATATAATGACTAAAGATGTTAAAACTTGTAAATCTAATGAAACAATTGAATCTATAGCTAGTAAAATGAAAAAATATGATATTTCTTCATTACCTGTAGTTGATGATGATTATAAATTAAAAGGCATTATAACTACTGACCAAATTAGTCATCTATTAAGTGATTGATGTTTATTTTACTTAATAATTAATTATAGCTATTGATTTTTTTTTATTTTGTTTTTCTTTTTGTTGTTTTATTATTTGTTGTTTAGTTTTTTTTTATTTTTTTTTATTTTTGTTGTTTTATTATTTGTTGTTTAGCTTTTTAGTTTTTCTTTTTGTTGTTTTTTTTAATTAATTGATAATAATCAATTAATTTTTTTCAAATATTCTATTTTAGAGTAATTATTTATGTAATAATCTTAAGACTCAATTTTAGTATTTTTTTAATAATATATATTAAAAATTGCTATGATTTTTTACTATTTGAAAATTAATTTTTATATTTAATTATAAATTATAATAAATTAGTATATTTAATTATATTATAAATAATAATTTTTATATTTAAATATATATTTTAAAAAATTAAGATTTTTATAAATTATATTAAAAATGATTTTAATATTTAAAAATAAAATATTTATGAATAATATATTTAAAATATATGTATAAATTGATTTATATATTTAAAAGTTTATAAAAAATTGCTTTGAAAAAAAATAATTATTATAAATAGATTTGTATTTTTTAAGTATATTTTAAAAAATAAATAGCTTAATTAATATATATTTAAAAAACAATTTGTATATGTATAATAAATTATAAAAAAGAATAATTTATATATGTATAATAAATTTTAAAAAAGAATAATTTGTATATGTATAATAAATTTTAAAAAAGAATAATTTGTATATGTATAATAAATTTTAAAAAAGAATAATTTGTATATGTATAATAAATTTTAAAAAAGAATAATAAGATTAAATATATAAAATTGAATATAAAGTAGGGAATAATAGATTTAACATAACATTTATTTTTTAAAAGTGCTAGTATGTTTGATAGAATTAAAGAAGATTTACTCATGGTGAAACTTAGAGATCCTGCTGCAAGAGGTTCATTTGAAATATTTTTAAGTTATTCTGGATTACATGCTGTTTGGTATCATTTAATAGCTCATTATATATGGAATCATGGTTATTATTTTTTAGCTAGATTGATTTCTTCAGTAAATAGGTTTTTTACTGGTATTGAAATACATCCTGGAGCTAAATTAGGTCGTAGAGTTTTCATTGATCATGGAATGGGAGTAGTTATTGGAGAAACTGCTGAGGTTGGTGATGATGTTCTAATATATATGGGAGTAGTACTTGGAGGAACAAGTAATTCAAAAGAAAAAAGGCATCCAACAATAGGTAATGGAGTTGTAATAGGTTCAGGAGCACTTATTATTGGAAATATTACTATTGGAAATGGATCTAAAGTTGGGGCAGGTTCTGTTGTTTTAGAAGATGTTCCTAATCTAGCTACTGTTGTAGGAGTTCCTGGAAAGATTGTCCACGAAAAAAGAGATTGTGCTATTGATCACAACCATCAAAATCTACCAGACCCAATTAATGAAACTTTAAAACAACTTATTCAAAAACAGGAATTTCTTGAAGAAGAAATTAATAAACTAAAAAATAAATAATTTAAATAATTTTTTATTTTTAATTAAATCATTAAAATAATTATAAAATTAATAATAATTATAAAAACAATAAAGAATATATTAATTTAAATTAATATAAAATTTAATTTATATAAAAATAAAGATTTTTTTAATATTTATTACATTAATATTTTATTATTTAATAAAATATAAAATTTAATTTATATAAAAATAAAGATTTTTTTAAGATATTATGGCTAGAATTTTAGGATTACATGGAAAATTTAACAAAAATCATTTTGATTCATTGTTAAAAACTTTAGATTATAATGATAATATTGTTAATAAAAAATATTCTAAAGGAATTTTTCTTTCATCTAAAGATATTACTATTTTCAATAATAAATTTTGTAATATCTCTTTAGCTGGAAGTGAAGATAGCTATTTTAATATAGGATTTTTATCTTCTAATTCTAGTCATCTTCAACCTATTAAATATAAAGAATTAGTCTTAATTTTTGATGGAGTTATTTATAATACTGACGAAATCAGCTCCATTTTACTTAATACTGATGTAGATGATGATAATATTTTAATTATAAAACTATTAAATAAATTTTACTCAAATTCCAATAATTTAAAAGAGTCTGTTGAAAAAACTAATAATCTGATTAATGGGGATTATACTTTTGCGGTTTTTGATGGAAATAATTTAGCTATTACTAGGGATAGTATAGGAATAAGACCATTATATTACTATGATTTAAATAATAATAAAAATAATAATTATAATAATAAAAATAATAATAATTATAATAATAATTATAATAATAATTTTTGTATATTTGCTTCTCAAAAGAAATTTCTTTGGAAAATGGGTATAAACGATAATGATATAAAAACATTAAAACCAGGTCATTTTTTGTATAATTGGGAAGAATTTTCTCCAAAATATAATCAATGGAATCTTGAGTATAACTATAAAAATTATAATAAATATTATAAAAAAAATTTTAATAATAGTTATAATATTCTTTATAATAAAAATTTTAATAATATTTATAAAAGTTGTACTGTTCCTTATTATAAAAATTATAAAAAGAATAAAAGTAATAAAAGGAATATAATTAATAAAATCAATAAAAAGAATATAATTAATAAAATCAATAAAAACAGTTATAATTGTTATAATAATAATTTCAATATTGATTCTTATACATCTTACGATGAAATTAAATATAATTTATTAAAATTAATTAAAAATTCAACTTATGATAGAATAAAAGGATTAAGCAAAGTAGGTTTATTATTTTCAGGTGGAGTTGACAGCACTATTCTTGGAACTTTACTTAAAAAATATAAAGAAAATCATGAAATTGATATTAAGTTATATACTGTTGGAGTTAAAAACTCAAAAGATTTAAAATATAGTAAAAAAATTGCAAAAAACCTTAATTTTCCTATTAAAACAATGATTATTGATGAAAACATTGTTAGATCTAATTTGAATACTGTTGTGGAAGCTATTGAAGAAATTAACATTATGAAAATTGGTGTTGGAATGACAATGTATTTATCTTCTAAATTAGCAAGTAATGATGATATATCCACTGTTTTAACTGGTCAAGGAGCTGATGAATTGTTTGCTGGTTACAATCGTTATTTAACCACATTAAAAGAAAAAGGTGAAGTTGCATTACAAAAAGAACTTATTCATGATATAAAACATTCCTTTGAACTTAACTTAGAAAGGGATTATAAAGTAGCTGATGTAAATGGTATTCAATTAAGAATTCCATTTTTAGATCAAAGATTAGTTAATTACTCTTTAAAAATTCCAATTAAATATAAAATCAATTTAGATAATGATAATAATAGTAATATTGATAGAAAAGATAATATTAATAAAAGTGATTTTTTAAGAAAAAGAATTTTAAGAGATATTGCTATTGATATAGGTGTAGACAAAAAAATAGCCACACGACCAAAAAAAGCAGCTCAATATGGTTCTGGAATTGATAAAATTCTAAGAAAAAAAGTTTTAAAAAATATTGATATTAGTAAAATCTTAGTAGATATATTTGATAAATATTCTATTAATTAATTTTTTTTATAAAATCACTTAAATTTATTATTTCTTAATTTAAATACCTATTCAAAAAACTAAAACTTAAATAGTAATAAATTCATAATTAACAATATAATTACTATTTAATTCAATTATTAAATTTATAATATATCATATATAAAAACTTATTTTTTAAATATAATTTAATAGAATTTAAAAAAAAATATTATAAATTCATAAAATTTTAAAAAATTTTATAAATAAATTATAATGAAAAAAATATATTTAAATAAATTTCTTTGTTATATTTAAAAAAATTAAAAAAATATAATTTAATAAAATTTAATTGAAAAATTATATTATATATAAAAAAATTAAATCATAGGAGATTTATAATGAAAATTGAAAAAGATGGAGAAAAAATTCTTAAAGATTTTTCCAAGACACTTGAAAGTATTCCAGACCTTGAAGAAACTCATTATATAGTTGATAATGTAAATCTCACAAGAAATGACATTTCTAATAAGAAAAATCCAGAAAAAATAATGAAAAATGCTAGAACTGATAAAGAAGGCCATTTATTAGTTAAAAAAGCTGAATGGATTAATTAATTATTTATTATAATATTAATATCATTTTTAATAATTTTAGTAAAAAATATATTATTAAAAGTATATCAATTATTAAATTTTATTATTAATAATTTAAGAAAAAAATATTTATAAAAGTATATCAATTATTAAATTTTATTATTAATAATTTAAGATAAAAAATATTTATAAAAGTATATCAATTATTAAATTTTATTATTAATAATTTAAGATAAAAAAATTATTAAATCACATTTATTATTAAATAATTAGAAATAAAAAACATTAATTTAAAGTGATAAAATGAAAATGAATTTAGTTCTAGAACTTCAAGATGTTCCAGGACAACTAGTTTCTGTACTTGAACCAATCAGTGATTTTGGTACTAACTTAGTTACTGTTATTCACCAAAGGGAATATAAAAATGAAAGAGGTATGATTCCTGTTCAAATCACATTAGAAGGTGAAAGGGATAACATTAAACAAGTAATTGAAAAGTTAAATGAAATTAATATTACTATCCTAGAAATTGATGGTGTGGTAGTAAAAGAAAAAATTAGTACTATCTTAATAGGACATATTATAGATACTGATATTAAAGACACTATGGATAAACTAAACTCTATTAAAGGAGTTTCAGTTGTAGGGCTTGATATTAAATTAAAAGGAGAACTCGAATCTTCAGCAATGATTGTTGTTGAATCTGATCCTGATAAAAAAGAGATTGTTTTAAACAAAATTAATAAAATAGCTATTGAAAAGAATCTTTTAGCTGTTAATGAAGTTTAACATTTTCAGTAAATTATAGTTTAAAATTTTCAATAAAAATAATTGTAATTTAATATTTATAAAAATAATTGTTCTTAATTAACTATAAAAATAATTAAAATGAAATATCCAAAAAGGAGAATTTCAAATGAATGAAATAAAGATTATAATAATGGGATTTGGAGCTGTAGGAAAAGGAGTAGCTAAATCAATCTCAATAAAAAAAGATAAAATCCAAAAAGAATATGGTGTAAATCTTAAATTAGTAGCTGTAGCTGATTCATCTTCATCAGCCATATCAGAAAAAGGTTTAGATGAAGAAGTATTAATCAAAACTAAAGAAACTAATGGAAAATTAGCTAGTTATCCAGAATTTGGAACAAATACTAATGGAGAAGCTGTTCTCGATGAAGTTAACTATGATATACTTGTAGAAGTAACACCAACAAACATTGATGACGGTGAACCTGCTAAATCATTAACATTAAAAGCTTTTGAAGATGGGAAAGATGTTGTAACATCAAATAAAGGACACCTTGCATTATTCTTCAAAGAAATGAATAAACAAGCAGAAGCAAACAATGCCAAATTTAAATTCGAAGCTTCTGTTGGTGGAGCCATGCCTATTATAAACTTTGCAGAAGAAACCCTCCCAAGTTCAAACATAGATTCCATTATAGGTATACTAAATGGAACAACTAATTATATATTATCAAGAATGACAACTGAAGGTTCTTCATATAAAAATACTCTAGAAGAATCTCAACAATTAGGTATAGCTGAAACTGATCCTACTCAAGACGTTGAAGGTATTGATGCTGCGTGTAAAACTGTTATTTTAGCTAACTCTCTACTAGGTATCGATGCAACTTACAGTGATGTTGAAGTAGAAGGCATCTCAAAGATCTCATCAGAAGCTATTGAACTTGCAAAAAAGGAAGGTTATTTAATCAAACTTATAGCTGAAGTATCTAAAGATGCTTTAAGAGTTTCACCAAGGTTAGTTAAGAAAAACAGTCCTTATGCAGTAGAAGGTACTTTGAATATGGCAACAATAAAAACTGATTTAGCTGATGAAGTAACTGTTGTTGGAAAAGGTGCAGGATCTATTGAAACTGCATCAGCTATGTTAACTGATATAATCAATATTATTAAAGAAAAATATTGATATTTTTAAAGATATGTTATCATTTGATAATTTATTTTAACTATATTTGTTTAATAAGAAACTTTTAAGAAGAATTTTTTATATAATATTTAATTAAAAATTTTTATTTTTTATTTTTTAATTTTTATGATTTCTAATAATATTTAATATTAATATATAGTATAATAAAAAAATATAAATATGACTAGTGATTATATATAATTATAATATATCATAAAAAATTATATAATATTTATATAATTGTTAATTAATATACAATCAAAATTTAAGGTAGAATATGTTTTTATATATAAATTTTAGAAAATCATTAATGTGTACGATTTTTATTATTGTAAGTATTTTACTAATAAGCTGTAGCTTACAAGCTAGTTTTGCTAATGATTACACAATAACCAATTCTTCAAATGAAACTATACTTGAAGGATTGGATGAAACTGGTGATGGTGATACACTTTTTCTTAGTTCTGGAACTTATAACAAAACTAATGATTTTGGTATAAATATAAATAAAAATATCACATTAGAAGGAAATGGATTACAAGATTCTGTTATAATTGATGCTCAAGGAAATTCTTATATTTTCACAATAAGTGATGATGTTAGTGTCAAATTTATAAACATAAAATTTATAAATGGGAATGGATTATCTGGTGGTGCAGTTGATAACCGATATATGGGTACAAATTTAACTTTTATAAATTGTACTTTTGAGAATAATACTGCAAGTAATGATGGTGGAGCTATTTATAATCATGGAAGTAACTTTAAAGTCGAAAATTGTATTTTTGAGAATAATACTGCAGGTAATGATGGCGGTGCAATCTACAATTACTATGGACATGATTTCATTTTAAATTCCTCAACATTTATTAATAACTCTGCGTTATGGGGTGGTGCTATTGCTAATATTAAAGGTAATAATTCTATAGTCGAAAATTGTAGCTTCACTGACAACTCAGCAATTATTGGAAGTGGTGCAATTTATAATAGTGGAAATGGGTCCATGATATTAAATTCTAATTTTACAAACAATACTTCAAATAGTAGTGAATATGGTGGTGGTGCTATATTCAATGACAATGGAAGCGACTTTGAAGTACATAATTCTAGTTTTATTAATAATTCTGTTTCTGGAGATGGCGGTGCTATTTCTAATAATGCGGGTATTAACTTTTATGTTTATAATTCTAGTTTTATTAATAATTTTGCTAATGGAGAAGGTGGTGCATTATATAATACTGGTGGTGTTGCTAATTTAACCATTGATATTTCTAATTTTACTAATAATACTGCTAGTTTTGGTGGTGCAATCTTAAATAGGGGAACAGTTTATTTATCTAACTGTAGCTTCATTGAAAATATCGCTAATCAATCTGGTGGTGCAATATTTAATGAAAATGGTATTAATTTTGCCATATATGATTCTAATTTCTCAGATAACAAAGTAACTAACTCTAATAAACTTGGAGGTGGTGCTATCTTCAATAAATTTGGTAAAAATTTCTCTATATTTAACACTACTTTCGAGGGTAATAATGTAACTAATGGTCATGGTGGTGCAATTTTAAATTATCTAGCTGATAACTTTAACATCAATAACTGTACTTTTGAAAACAATGAAGTAACTAATGGAGATGGTGGTGCAATCTATAATCATGGTGGAAAATTCTTTAGTATAAATAACACTACTTTCGAGGGTAATAATGTAACTAATGGTCATGGTGGTGCAATTCACAATTATGTTGGAAATAACTTTAGTATTAATAACACTACTTTCGAGGGTAATAATGTAACTAATGGTCATGGTGGTGCTATTTATAATAATAATAGTATTAATTTTTTTATAGATAATTCTACATTTGATAATAATGTAGCTGACCTAGGTGGAGCTATTTTAAATGATGAGGGTATTTTGAGTATTCTGAATATCCAAATGAGCAATAATACTCTAGGAGATATATATAATATCACTAAAATCGATTTATTCATAAATTCTACCACTAATAATGATAAAATAACAATAACTGTAAAAGCAACTGGTATTAATGGAGAGATTATTAGCAATAAAACAATTTATTTCTTTGCCAATGGAATACATATGGCATCTATTCTAACTAATAGTAATGGTATTGCTACTTATGTTTTCACTTTCCCTAGTTCAGGCACATATATTATTGAAGCAAAAATAAATGGGTTTAATTATACTAATATTACTTATTTAGCAGGTATGGCTACAAAAAGTTTCATAGTTCCTCCAGTATCATATCAAATCGAACTTTCAATAACTACTGTCTATTCAGCTAATAAAATCATTATTACTGTAAAAGCTATTAATAAAAATACTAAACAAGCTATTGTTGGAAAAACTATTTACTTCCTAGTAAATTATAAGCAAATTGGAACTAATTCAACTAATAATTTGGGCGTTGCTACTTATTCTTACATTATTTCTGGATCAGGAGCATATAATATAAATGCAAAAATCAATGGATATACTAATATTATTTCTGGTATAAGTCACATATATTCAGCAGCTAGTTCAACAAAAGTTCACACTATTTCTCCAGCTAAACTCATATTAGACAAAATTATAACTAGTAAAGCTAAAAAAATTAAAGGTAAGAAAATATCCACAAAAACTTATATTTATAAAAACATTGGACATATTACTGGATCTAAAAAATTCTATATAAAAGTCAGTAAAAAATTCAAAATTTCTGGTAAAATAACAAAGTCCAAAAACATTAGCTATACTTATAATAAAAAAACTAAAAAGATCACACTTACTGTTAAAAATTTAGCTTTCAACCAAATAGCTCAATTAAAATTTAAGGGGCTATGATAATAAATTAAGATTATTTTTTTATTTAACTATAATGTTTTTAAATGATAATTATTTTAATTATCTAATGGAGTATCAAAAAGTATTTTCAGTTGAATACTTTTTTTTTTAATTTATTGAGAAGTGGTCAAATGTCTAAATTTCTTAAGTCAAAACTATATTAAAATCCTTTTTTAAAAATAAAGAAAATTTTTTTCTTACAAAAAGAGTTTTGTTTAGTCTCTTATTTTGAAGTTATTATATAAATTAAATTTAAAATATAATTATAAATTAATATTACATTAGAAAATAAGAAATATAACTATTTATTATAAAATTTAAAGATATAATATAAAAAATAATTTTATTTAAATTATTAAAATTGGACTTATG
>Ga0082212_10003252_pt1 | contig 23167 bp, 19 predicted proteins | sample TergutNt197P3_FD_71548 | JGI IMG/M metagenome (GOLD analysis project Ga0082212, IMG submission 71548) | Neocapritermes taracua P3 segment gut microbial communities from Petit-Saut dam, French Guiana - Nt197 P3 | ecosystem: Host-associated > Arthropoda: Insects > Digestive system > Gut ...
CGGGGTAACGGCTTTTTCTTTCGGTGTTCTCCGTCCCGTCGGTCTGGTTGCCGGGCTTGTACTGGCCCCCCTTGCCACGGTTTTTATGATCGGGTCAATCGCATGGCTTTTTCTTGATCTAATTTCACCCGTTGTTTCGTCCGTGCTGCGTTGGCCTCTTTCCCTGCTGTACACCGCAATGGAAAAAACCGCTTTTACTGCGGCTTACGTGCCGGGACTTAAGGCAAACCCCCATTTGATTTTGTGGGTTTCTTTGGCGCTTACCGCATTGACGGTGTGGTTTGATTTTCGCCGTAGAGCGGCGGCAAGCCGGCTGGATCCTTTTGAATGACGGATATTAACTACAATTCTGCGGCGAGCCTGCGGGCCTTTCTGGACGAAAACGATCTGGGGATGAGGAAAAAATACGGTCAGAACTTTTTGATCAATCCGTGTTTAAGAAGATCCCTTGTTGAAGCGCTGGGAGCGGAGACAGGGGAGGCCGTTTGGGAAATCGGTCCCGGACTCGGGGCGATGACGCGGCTACTTTTGGATGCCGGCCTGAAGGTATGCGCTTTTGAAATAGATCCCGGTTTTGCCGGGCTGTTGCGGAATATTTTTACCGATGATGCGGGTTTTTCCCTGGTGGAAGGGGACGCATTGAAAACCTGGCCCACAGGCTCCCCCGCGCCGTATCTTTTGGGGAATCTGCCCTATAATATCGCCGCCACACTGATTGCCGATTTAATCGAAAACGGACGGTATTTCAAACGCATGGTTGTTACCGTTCAACGGGAGGTCGCCTTACGGATGACCGCTTTCCCCGGCACTAAAAACTACTCCTCCTTTTCAGTTTTGTGCGCTTCGGTTTATAAGGTGAAGCCGTTGATGACAATAAAAAGCGGCTCATTTTATCCCAGGCCCAATGTTGATTCGCAGGGGGTATTGCTGGATCTGAGGGAAGATGCCGCTTTACAGGAATTGCCCCGGTGCTTTTACCCCTTGCTGAGGGGACTTTTTTCGTCACGAAGAAAAACGATTAAAAACAATCTGGAAGAATTTCTCGCTTCACTCGGCGGATGCATCGCATCCGCCGGATATAATGGCAGATCAACATTTTCTGCAGTCGAAATTTTAAGGAGAAGTTCCCTCAACGAACGTTTGCGCCCCGAAAATCTGACCTTTGAGGATTTTACCGTACTTGCAAAAACAATAGTAGATATGGGATTATTAAATGATGTCTATTAAAGACAATATTGAAAAAATCGAAGAGCGTATTGAAAAAGCCTGCATCCGTTCCGGCAGGAAGAGGGAAGAGATAACATTGATAGGGGTGGCGAAATTCCATCCGATAGAGGCGGTTGAGGAAGGGCTAAAGGCGGGTCTTCGCTGTTTTGCGGAAAGCAGGGTTCAGGAAGCCGTTTTAAAATACAAAGGCTTTAAAGAAAAACACCCGGATACGGAACTGCACTTTATCGGCCCGCTGCAGAGGAACAAGGCCAAACAGGCGGTGTCTCTTTTTGACTGTATTCAGTCCATTGACCGTGAAAGCCTTGCGACAGAATTGGAAAAGTGTGCGGCGGTACAGATCGGGCCTGGCGGTCCGCTGCCGGTATTGCTGGAATTTCGCACCGGCGAAGATTCAAAAAGCGGTTTCACAAACCCGGATGATCTTTTTAAGGCGGTGGAATTTATCTTAGGATGCAGCACATCCTGCGGATGCGACATGTCCGGCTGCCCGTCTTTGAGTGTCCGGGGCCTGATGACAATTGCCCCTTATACGGACGAGGAAGATGTTCTCCGTTTGGCTTTCAGGCGGATGGTAAAGATACGGCAGGAATTGGAAAACCGTTACTCCGGATGTTCGTGGTCATGCCTTTCAATGGGTATGTCAAATGATTTTGAAATAGCTATTGAGGAAGGATCGACCATGATTCGCATCGGAACCGCCATTTTTGGAGAAGGATCTTGAACAGCAGAAAAAAAACATCCGTTTTATTTATTTTACTAACGGTATTTGCTTTTCAGGCACCGGCACAGACAAGCGGAACCGCAAATCAGGAAAAATCTGATACGGTTGTCTTTCCCCAGTGGGCAAAAGACCTTCGCAGGTGGGGGATAATACTTTTCGGTTCGTTTCCCTTTACCATGTTAACAGTAACTTTTGCAACAGATATGCACCGGTGGAAAAATGCCAACGGCCTTGATTTTTCATCAGAGGGCCGCCAATACGCCCCCTGGCCCTTAAAATCAGCCGGGGCTGTTGCTATGGAAAACAGCGAGATAAGACGAACCATATTGCTTGCTGCAGGTCTTTCTGCCGCAGTTGCCGTTACAGATATGATAATCGTACAGGCAAAACGGAATAAAGCACGGAAAAAAGCGGAGGCCCTTCCTGTCGGTACCACTATAATTAACCGTACTCCCCGGCCTGGTGAACCGGCGGTTCAGGAATCGGCAGTTGAAGAATCTGCGGCTGAAGAACCGGTGGTTCACGAATCGGAGGAACAACAACCGGAACAGGAAGAGCGGGGACCCTGATGCCTTCGTTCAGCGGTATCGCAGGTGAAGATATCTCCGGCGGGATGCGGCTTGATCGTTTTATTGCGGAAAGACTGGCACTGCTTTCCCGTTCACAAATTAAAGCGCGGAAACTTAAAGCCGGGATAAACGGTAAAGAAGTAAAGATCTCCCGAATAGTAAAACCCGGTGACAATATTGAACTTTTCTGGAACGAGGCCGAGCCTGCCGACCTTATTCCCCAGGATATTCCCATGAATATCATATATGAAGACAAAAGAGTTGTGGTAATTAACAAACCTCAGGGAATGGTGGTGCATCCCGGGGCCGGTAACAGAAGCGGTACTGTTGCAAACGCCCTTGTTTTTCATATGCAGAAGTGTGGCGGGTTTTCCGGCCCGGCGGGCGGGCTACGGCACGGTATCGTACACCGCCTTGACAAGGAAACTTCCGGCGTTATGATTACCGCCTGCGACGATGAAGCCCTTGCCTTTCTTTCCGGGCAGTTTAAGTCAAGAAAAGCAAAAAAAACATACGTTGCCGTAATTACCGGAATACCCCGTGAAGATAACGGGCGCATTGAAACCTTTATCGCCCGCGATCCGAGAGACCGCAAACGTTTTGCCGTTGCCTCCCGGGGGAGGCATGCGTTGACATATTACCGTGTGATCAAAAAATGGCGTACCCATTCGCTTGTTTTATTAAGGCCGAAAACAGGGCGCACCCATCAGCTTCGCGTCCATTTGCGTTACCTCGGTCACCCTGTTACGGGCGATCCCCTGTACGGCTTTCCGGGCGGTCTTCTCCCGGATGCAAGCCTGATGCTGCATTCAAGACGCCTTGAAATCACCCTGCCCGGCGGAGATAAGCCCTCGGTTTTCAAGGCCCCCCTCCCGGAACGCTTCACCGAAATGATCCAAAGGTTTGAAATATGATATTTTTTATTTTTCTCTCACAGAGAACACGGAGGCACAGAGGACACAAAGAAGGATCAGGAATTCGTAAATATGACACTCCCTTCCTCTGTGTTTCTTTGTGATCTCCGTGAGAAATAAATGGGGTTGATGTCAATGGAACCGTTTGTTTTTGACGAAACCGAAGATTTTGCCGTGGTTTACAAGCCGCCGAGAATGCACAGCGTTTACAAAAGCATACGCGAGCCGTTACGGCAAGGTGCCGGCGATACCCTGCTTGACTGGTTTGCGGCGGTTTTTCCTCCGGTTACGGGATTTTTCGGCAGGAAGAATGGGGATGCCTTCCAAAGAAGGCGAGATGGGTTATTACACCGGCTGGACTATGAAACTCAGGGGTTGGTACTGTTCGCAAAAAATCAAGAATCGCTGGATCATTTACTGCGGCAACAGGACGAAGGAAAATTTGTCAAGGAATACAACGCTGTTTGCCAAAAAGCCGATGTCCCTTCCTCATTTCCTCCCCCTCCTTTCAATGCTACAAATGGCCGCCTGCCCCAAACACCTTTTTTTATCGAGAGCTTTTTCCGGCCTTTCGGCCCTGGCAGAAAGCAGGTTCGTCCGGTAATCGGGCCGCTTCAAAACGGCTTTGCAAAACATCACCGTAAAATCGCTTCGGATCAAGGCTTTTTTTACCGGACGGAAATTGCCGGCATTATTGAAACGGAAGTTCCCGGGCAGTACACCGTTACTGCAAGGATTTACCGGGGTTTTAGGCACCAGATACGCTGCCACCTTGCCTGGATAGGCTGCCCGGTATTAAACGATCCGTTGTACGGGCAGGCCGGTGACGGCTTTCTTGCGCTTCAGGCCACCGGGCTTTTCTTTACCAGCCCGGACGGTAAACAACATGAATACCGCCTCCCCTGATCTTGAATTTATTCTCACGGAGCGCACAAAGTTCACAAAGTCCGCGAAGTTTAATTTCTATGTTTCCTCTGTGTTTTTCCGTGTTCTCCGTGACCTCTGTGAGAGAATTTTCCGAGGGTATAAGCAAATATTTTTTCGGCGAGCTTGAAAAACTGTTGAATTCATTGTAATAATAAGCATGGAATCTTTTTCGGGCATCTTTCGTCCCGGTGCGTCGGTTTACCTTGTCGGAATTAAGGGAACCGGGGTCTGCGCCCTCGCCGAACTGGTGCAAAAATTGGGAATGAAGGCGAGAGGGTCCGATATAGCCGAAAGATTCTACACCGACGCTATTTTAGATGAACTGGGTATTTTCTACTTTGAAGAATTTGATCCCGCCCACATTACAGACGATATTGATATAGTGATCCATTCGGCGGCTTATAGTGTTGATAACAATGCTGAACTTGCCGAAGCGCACAGGAAATCCATACCAACAATGACATACCCCGAGGCACTGGGGGCATATTCTTCCCTTTTTGATTCAACGGGTGTCGCCGGCGTTCACGGAAAAACGACAACCACGGCGATGTGCGGCTGCCTGGTGCAGGGACTTGGTCTTCCGGTGCAGGTTTTGGTTGGAAGTGCCGTTGCCAGTTTTAACGATAGGTCAACCCTCACGCTGGGGAACAAATATTTTATTGCCGAAACCTGCGAATACCGGGGGCATTTTTTTTTGTTCCACCCGAAACGCATTATTCTAACTTCCGTTGAAAGCGATCACCAGGATTATTTCCCGACTTATGAATCCATACGCGACGCATTTGTCGAATACTGCCGTCTTATTCCCCCGGGCGGGGAACTGATCTACTGTGCCGATGATCCCGGTGCGAGCGAAGTTGCAGACGTTATTCAAAAGGACGGCAAAGGGGTTATTATTGTTCCCTACGGTTTTTCCGCCGGGGGCGATTTTAAGATTCGTTCATACCGAACTGAAGGTGAACGGGCGTTATTCGCAATTAACGCCTTTGAGGGGGAATTCCGCCTGCGTGTTCCCGGCCGTCACCAGGCCCTTAACGCCACTGCCGCCCTTGCCCTTGCCTCAATTTTGGCTGCGAAAGAGGCCCCCGGTACAGGTGCGGCCGGCACCGGCAGGACAGAACAACTGTACCTTGCCGCAAAAAAAACACTGGAAGAATTTTCCGGCTCAAAAAGACGTTCGGAAATTATCGGCGAAGCGGCCGGGGTTATTTTTATGGACGATTACGGCCACCACCCGACGGCGATTAAAACAACACTGGAAGGTATTAAGGATTTTTACCCTTCAAGGCGGCTTGTGGTTAGCTTTATGTCCCATACCTTTTCCAGAACTGCGGCACTGTTGGACGGCTTTGCCTCTTCGCTTAACATCGCGGATGTACTTTTTCTGCATAAAATTTACGCTTCCGCAAGGGAGCGCTTTGACGGAAAGATCAGCGGTAGAAGCATTTACGAAGAAGTGGAAAAATTACGTGGCGGGACTGCGGGGCTGTACTACATCGACGAGCCTGAAGAAGCTTTTGAGCCGGTTAAGGAAATTCTACAGCCGGGCGATCTTTTTCTTACCCTCGGTGCGGGTAATAACCGGCCCCTTGTTTTAAGACTTTACGAATATTATTGCGGAGGGGAACCGGTATGATAAGCATGACCGGGTTTGCCGGTGTTGAAAAAGCGGGGAATGACTTTTCCGTTACCGTTGATATAAAGGGTTACAACAGCCGTTTCCTTGATCTGCAGATCAATACACCTTCCTGGCTTTCCCGTCTTGAACCAAAAATACGTGAAATAGTCAGCGGCGTATGCGGCAGGGGCAAGGTTGAAGTAACCCTGCGTGTAAAGGAATTGAACGTCCCCCTGAATGTTAGCATAAATATCAACGCAGCCAAAGCCTATACGGATGCAATTTCCGGTCTTGCCGCCGAACTCGGAATCGGGGAAAAAATAAGCCTTTCAACGTTAATCGGAATGGAAGGGGTGCTTGAAATTGAGAAAACCAGGAATGACGAAAAATATTGGGGCGTAATAGAGCCGGTACTGAGGGAGGCGGCCGGTGTTTTTCAGGCGGAGCGTATCAGGGAGGGAAAGCATACGGAGGATGATATTCTCAATTCCGTCGGCCGTATTGAAACGGCGCTGCAAACGGTAGCGGCCCGTGTTGGTGAAATGGAAGATACCATAAAAGATAATATCAGGGTGCGTTTTAGGGAACTCACCGAAAATTCCGTAGACGAAAACAGGGTCCTTGCAGAAACCGCCGTTCTGCTGATGAAGTACACCGTTGCGGAGGAGGTATCCCGCCTTTCTTCCCACCTGGCCGAATTTCGATCTGAGACGGCCGGGAACAAAAGGCCGGGGAAGAAGCTCGATTTTCTCAGCCAGGAAATTAACCGCGAAATAAACACCATCGGCTCAAAAAGTGCTATAATTGAAGTAAGCAGGGCTGTAGTGGAAATGAAAGAAGCTCTTGAAAATATCAGAGAACAGCTAAGGAATGTGGAATGAGTGCCGGGGGCTTCAACGGGGCGGAATATGAAAAAAAATATTAAAATTGCAATATCGGGAAAAAGCGGCTGCGGCAATACCACCGTTAGTAAAACGGTGGCGGATCGTCTGGGGCTGCGGCTTATCAATTTTACTTTTCGCTCTTTGGCCCAGGAACACGGTATCAGCCTTAAAGACGTGCTTGATCTGGCCGCAAAAGATGACAAGTGGGACAAAGAAGTGGATACCCGCCAGGTGCAGCTTGCCCGTGACGACGGCGGCTGCGTACTTGGCTCGCGTCTTGCAATCTGGATGCTTGAAGAGGCCGACCTGAAAGTATTTTTAACAGCTAAACCGGAAATTAGGGCGGCACGGATCGTTAAAAGAGAAGGGGGGGATATTGAGGCGGTTGCGGCTTTTACGGCAGAGCGCGACCGGCAGGATCACGATCGTTACCTCACTCTTTACAATATCAATAACGACAATCACGATATTGCCGATCTTTTCATAGACACCGATAATCTTGAACCGGAGCAGATCGCCCAACTGATCATCGATACAGCGGAAAAAATAAAATAACTGTTGATGAAAATCGGTGAATTCAGGGAAACGATTCTTTCCCGTTACAGGAGGGAGGGCAGAATACTTCCCTGGCACAACACAGACCCGTGGGGGGTAATGGTCTCCGAATTTATGCTTCAGCAGACCAGGGTTGAAAGAGTATTGTCGTTTTGGAAAAACTGGATGCGTTTATGGCCCAATCCAAAGTCTCTTGCAGAAACATCAATGGAAGAAGCTGTGCGGGCCTGGAGCGGACTGGGATATAATCGCCGGTGCTATTTCCTTAAAAACAGCGCGTCTGTCATTGTAAAAGAGTATAGCGGGGCAGTGCCGAAAAAACCGGAAGTGTTACGGGAGCTTCCGGGCATCGGTCCCTATATGGCCGGGGCTATAGCCTGTTTCGGTTACAATAGCCCGGAAGTGTTCATTGAGACCAATATCCGTTCGGCGGTTATTCACTGTTTTTTCCCGGAAAGGAACGATGTTAGGGACAGAGAAATTTTTCCGATACTTGAATCGGCTCTGGATCGCACTGATCCCAAAACCTGGTATTACGCGTTGATGGACTACGGCGCGGCGTTAAAAAAATCGGGAAACCCCGGCCGTCGCAGCGCGCATTACACCCGCCAGAGTCCTTTTATCGGTTCTTTCAGGCAGGTGAGGGGAAAAGTGATAAGCACCCTCGCCTCAATGGGGCCGAGCAATTTGAAAGAGATCGAAACCGCCTGCGGGTTGGCAGGGGAAAAATTGTACCGTGTTTTGGAAAAGCTGGAAAATGAATCCATGGTTGCGGAAGCCGGGGGGATATATAGAATTAAGAATGAGGACGCCTAGAAGAATGCACAGCGTTAAGCTGTGTTAATTGATATAAAGCAGCATGGCGAGAGCCCCAAGAAAAGCCCCTGCTACGAAAAAAGCGGACTTGCTTTAGCAAGTCCAGTGGGCGATGAGGAATTAAAGCGGCTGAACGGAATCGAACCGTCGTCTCCAGCTTGGAAGGCTGGGGTAATAACCATTATACGACAGCCGCGCAACGATAAAACTCTAGCAAAAAATCAAGCAGGTTGTCAAGGGACGGTCATCGGGGTTTGTCTGTAATTCCTTCCGCAACCCAGGAAATAATTACCGCCAGCCGTTTGCCGATGGCCGACGACATATCAACTTTTGACGACACAAAATCCGACACATCGGCACCGGCAAGGCTGTATATCAGCATACCCTCTGTTATCGGTTCAAAATATAACTGGGCGGTAAATTTTTCTTCCCGAATAACAGGGACGAAAAGGTATGAAAGGCTTTTAAAGTTTGACAAGGTGTAACACAAACCGCCCCGGTTGACGGTCATGTCCCCCCTGTAAAATGAAGTCCCGAAATTTATATCTTTTAGACGTATGTAAATTGTTTCGGTTCCGGGAACGGAGGAAGAGGGAGGGGGATCCGCAATTGCGGTATTTTTTTTTGAGCTTTCGATTCTGGTGACTTCTTCGAACAGGGGGATTTCTGTATTTCTCGTAAACGAATGGTATAACCGTCCCGCAAGGCCCCTGGTTTTTCCAAGGGCGTTATACACATCCAGCAGGGTATATTCACCGGCAGCACCCGGAATGACCTGAATCGATTCAACGATAAAGCCGGGTTGTTTGCGGAATACCATTTCGATGATTTGCGGATCAATGGAATTTTGACCCGATGCGATAAGGGCGGAAGGGGATATTTTCTGATAGGATTTCCGGTAACCGCCGCTTGTGAATGCCTCGGTACGTATTGAAGGGGGAAGCCCCGGAAAGACTTCGTCAAAAGAACGCGTTTGGGAAAAAACCGGAGAAAGTGAAAGAAATATTAAAAGAAAAAGAAATTTTATCATACGCAATTAATAAGCCCCCCTGCCCCATATTACCGCGCCGAAGGTTTTGTATATTACCCAAATGTCAAGCCAAACCGACCAGCTTTGTAAATAGTAAGTATCATAGGAGATCCTCGCGGCATAATCGGAATCGGATCTGCCTGAAACCTGCCAAATCCCGGTCAGTCCGGGTTTTACCGAAAAAATCCGGTTAAAATCATCACCGTATTTTTTTATTTCTGCTTCGGTAACGGGGCGCGGACCGGTAAGGCTCATCTCGCCTTTCAGGATATTGATAAGTTGGGGGAATTCGTCGATACTTGTCCGCCGCAGGAATTTTCCGATTACCGTTATTCTCGGGTCGTTTTTCAGCTTGTGGTTTTTTTCCCATTCTTCTCTTCTTTCCGGATCGGATTCAAGGAGTTCTTGAAGTCTTTCGCCGGCATCCATCACCATGGAACGGAATTTATACGCGGTAAACGGTTTTCCGTCTTTTCCCAGACGTTTGTGTCCGTACAGGACTGGGCCTGGCGAGCTGATTTTTATCAGCAGGGAAATAAACAACAATACAGGTAAAATTACGAATCCCCCGATAATTACAATGAAGAGATCCATAAAACGCTTTATACCCAAATTCCACGGCATTTTCAACCGGTGGCTTGTAACAAAACCCAGTATGCCGTCAAAATCGCGCACGGTCATCCAAATATTGGTGACATTGAAAAAATCGGGAATAATTACATTGTAGCGAAAGGCCGAGACAGAGTTGTCCAGCAAAACCTTCAGCCTCCGGCTATCCAGTTTAGGCATTGCCACGACAGCCATTTTGATATTGTAACGCCTAACGAGTTCGGGGCCTAAAGCGGTATCGTGAATCACCGGGATGCCCCTGTATTCTTCAATCCCGTCCGCTTCGTCATCCAGAATAAGCACCGGCACATAACCCGTTCTGATACTGCCCTGTATTCTGTCGATGAGAAGCCTTCCGGTGCTGCCGCTGCCGTAAACCACGGTGGGAATACCGCCCAATCCCGTCTTGTGAAGAAACCGGTGAACAATGCCCCTCATGGAAAGCAGTATGATCGTGGAAAAAAACGCGCTAATAACAAAAGCGGCGTTTATCGTGTCCCAGCGCCGGTACTCGATAAGGCGGGAAAGTATTATGCCGCCGTAGGCCAAAAAAGAACCGGTAAAAAAACGGCGCAGTTCTTCAGCGGGTGCCAGGGAGATGCCGGGGTACAGATTAAGTATCTGAAAGATAAGGATAAACGCCGGCAGGTAAGACCAGTAGGTAACAAAGGACTTGAAGTTGATGATGCCCCTTGCGTCCAGGCTTATCCAGCCGATCATTTTTACACAAAAAAAACCCCAACCGAATGAAAGCATAACCCCCGTTAAATCGGAGAGAATAAACGATGTGGTAGTAAAGGCGGAGCTGGTACGGCGGTACCTGGAGCGGAACCAAACATCAAATTCGGTAAGGGTCATAATTACAGATTATTATATTCGCTTTTTTTCTTCAAGGACTCGTCGTATACGTTCCGTAAACGCCGCTTTTGAAAACTGTCGTACATGGTTATTAAACAATTCGCGGTTGTTAAATGTTACTTCGTTCCGTTCAAAAAGATCCAGGGCCGCGATAAGGGATTCGGGACTTTGTTCATTAAAGAAAATCCCCGTAACATTTTCCTTTACCGTTTCAACCGCGCCGCCCTGCCGAAAGGCGATTACAGGGCAGCCGGCGGCGTTTGCTTCAATCGGCACAAGGCCCAAATCTTCAATGCCGGGGTAGAGCAGGGCCTTTGCCCCCGCGAAAAGGGCGGCGGCATCTTCGTCCGAAACCCTGCCCGGGAAAGTCACCAATCCTGTTTTTCCGATTTTTTTTATATATTTCTTTTTTGCTCCCGCACCCGCGACAATCAGTTTTCTACCCGATTTGAGGCAGGCTTCAATGGCAATATCCGCCCTTTTGTAACCGGTTACCTGACCAAAGAACAGGTAGTAATCCGAGGGTTTTCTTTCAGTTGCCAAAAACCGCTCAATCGGCGCGGGACCATAGACAACTTCCGCTTCCCGGTTATAAATACGGCGGATACGTTTTGCCACATAATGCGAGTTAGTGACAAAACGATCCACCAGATTGGCGGAAGCAATATCCCATAACCGCAGTGTTGGTATCAGCCTGTTCATAAAGAACCGTACTATTGGATTTGTTCCCCTGAAATACTCGTGGTACATATCCCAGAGGTAGCGCATGGGGCTGTGGCAGTAACAGAGGTGGTAGGCGTTCGGGTTGGGAACCACGCCCTTTGCCGGCCCCGCCTCGCTGGAAATAACCAGGTCGTATTGCTGCAGGTTAAAATCCATTAAGGCGTTCGGCATCAGCGGCATGTAGAGCTGGTAAAGTTTTCTTGCAAAGGGAAGGCGGTTTATCCGGGAAGTGAAGACACGCCGGCTGCCGATAAGCGGGGAAACTTTCCCGGGATTGTATACATGGGTGTAAATATCCGCTTCGGGAAACATTTCCAGCAGGGCTTCCAGCATTTTTTCCCCGCCGCGCATATTTATTAGCCAATAATGGATAATGGCGACTTTCATTATGTTATTTTCCTTTGTATCGCCTGCCGGTTCAAGTTTCATTTAAGGCGGATCGAGAACCGTTTTCCAGTTATCGGGATCAAAAATGTTATCCCGTACATAAAGCCATTGATTTTTACCAATGTTATAGCCGTACTTGTTATGTCGGTATGTGCTTAACGCACCTATGGTTGTTATTGTGACACCGTTGTTTTTATCGGCCTGCAATAAATTTCCTGTAAAAGTATTAACAGGATTGTCAATTAAACCTTCCAGCAAAAGGGAAGGGACATCCCCGTTGGTCATAAAATCATCGGATATTGCAAGTGCACCCTCCGAATAAAAATCTTTTTCCATTAATAGGGCATTATATGATTGCAGTACGTCGCCGTTTGGCAGCCAGATATTGCCCGGGAAATTCGTTGCACCCCTTCCGTGATCGGAAACAATAATAATCCGCGTGTTATCGTATACGTCATTTGCTTTTAAATATTCAAACCATTTTCCAAGCATCAGAAAAGATGCTGTTGTAAGATGAAAACGCCCGTCATTGGCTAGAGGGGACGATCCCCTGTCGGTTACCTGCTGAACCGGAATGTAGTCAGGTGCCTGTAAGAACGCGGTATTATGGGGCAAATGGGCGTAAAGTGCGGTGTAGGTGTTTTCGGCATCGGTAAAGGCGGTGATTTTGTCAAGGGTATCCAGAAAGGCATAATCATTAATGATAGTATCGGTGAGTTGATTCTTCGAACCTCCGGTTAGCGAAAGCCACTTGCCGTTATCGTAAATAAAGATCCGTAAGAAAAGCGGAGCGCTTTTGAAAAAAGAAAAACGGATAAGATTGTTGTCCAGCAATGATGCAAGACTGATAGTGGTAATTTCCTGCTGTTCCCGCAGCCATTGCTTAGTATATTTTCCGATAAGATTTTCGGCTCTGATTTCCGGATGATCTGCAAATACAGACAGGTTTGACATCATGTAGTTATCAAAAGGAGGATCCGTTATCGTTACGGAATAACCGGCATTCAAAAACAATTTTGGCAGCAAAAGATATGCCTCCTGTTGTTTTGTTATCAGGGGTACATCCTTCCTTTTGTTTACGGCTGCCGGCGTGTATTCATAGCCGCCGTAGATAGGAAGTGCGCCAACAAGGGTATGATTCGCAAAAGAAACACAATTAGGATATGCGCGGAAACCCCGCATTATGGAATTTAGCTCGGGTTTCTCATTGAAAATATAGGGGATATGACTTCCAATCGCACAATCAAGCATAATAAGCAGTACGTTTTGTCCCGATTTCGAAAATAAAAACCGGGGATGGAAATTTTCCGAATCTCCGCTTCGAGACTCGTATTGATTCCGTACAAAAATAAAATTATCAAAAATTTGCTTTATGTTGATTATTCCATATCCCAGAAGGGCTATAAGTGAGATAATTTGTGCCGATGCAATGATCCTTGTTTTGTTGTTATACAGAAGGAAAAATAATACGGCTGCAGTTAGGCAGACTATGCCCGCATTAAGAATATATATCCCCGGAATAAGGCTGAAAGGTTTGGGTTCTGAAAAAATCATGGTTGGTGTCAGGAAGCCAAAATTTTCGGTGATGAGAAATACATTGATCATTGAGATTCCGGCCGTTATGAACATGATGAAGGCCAAAATACGGCGTGTCTTTCCCGAGAAAAGAAAATATATTGCGAGAGGCCAAAAAAGGAAAATACCGGCACTTTGCAGCAATGTTCCGAATATAAAGGGAAACGGTGTTGTCCGTGCATCAATATATGAAAATTCTTCAACCGAAGATGCGATAAGCGAAGAGGGTATGATGCCTCCGTGTAACAGAAAAAGAATAATACAGGAAAGGATGTAGAAGTATGCGGGAAATTGTTGGTTTAATATTTTATCTTTAAAAGGAACATATTTACGAAGGGATTTGATAATTCCCGGAATAAAAGGCAAAAAGAACACCATTGAAACTAAGATGGCCGCCAGCAGGCGGTTCGGTAAATCGCCTTTATGGAAAAAGAGAAGAAAAATATCAATGGCCGTTATCCCTGGGAACAGTATACAGAACAATATCATTCTAGGGTGTTTTACTCTCTGCAAAATATTTTTTCCGAGGGATAAAATATTATTCATTGTCCAGTAGATAACAAGGCCCGCCGGAGAATTATACAATAGTATGAGAAAAATAACCGATATGATGTATAGTTGGATTTTGTCTTTTACCTCCAAACCTTTTGCGTACACCATTCCCGAAATTATATTAATTAAAGTCATCAGTACAGGCAGGATATTAAAGCGGATATTGTGAAAGGAAAACAAACCATCGGGTATTCCTAAATTTTTTATAAAGAAAAAAGATGTTCCCTGCAGCGATTCGGAATGGGATATGTACGAATAAGCGGCAATAAAAAAAGGAATCTGAATAAAAAGACCGAAGTTATTGCGCAGAGCGTATATAGGATGATAATGATTCTGTTTATAGTAAGTCGACAGTACCAGATAACGTTCGTCACCCTTAAAAACCGCTTTAATTTTATCTGTTTTTGGTTTAAGTTTTTTTTGCAGATCCCGCTCTTTTTTTTGAAATGTTTCGGCAACAAAATAAAGCGGCAATGTACAGACACTAACCGCGACACTTACTCCCATGATGGCAATGCCCGAATTGCTAAATATTCTATAAATGAATACATAACACAGATCAATAATTTGAATTATTGGAAAAATTATTATATTATAAAAAAAAGTAAGCATTATTCTTTTTCTTTTTGTTCCGAATGTAAATTTTGCAGAATTATCGAAGCTGTCTTCTCAAAAGTGTATTTGTATAATAAATATTCCGGTAAGTTAACAGCCCCGGGTGTCGTATTGCACAGGTTTTCCAGCATTTTATTTTTAAGATCGTTTGTGTCCCCCGGATGAAAAAAAACGACTGGAAACCCGTCGTAAATTTCCCTGAAAACAGGAATATCTGAAACAAGCGCAAGAGTACCCAGGGACATTGCTTCGAGTGGCGGCCGTCCGAAACCCTCATACAGCGAAGGCTGAACCAAAAGAGATGCTTCTGACAGATATTCCATAAGATGTTCATCGGAAATAAAACCTGCGATGGAGACAGAATCACTGCCGATTGCTTCAATTTTCTGCAGAATGGCGGTATCGGAAGAACGGAAATTTTCCTTTGCGCCGATAATAATAAGTTTATAGGACAATCCTTCCTTTTTAGCAAGTAAAAATGCGTCAAGAAGACAATTCAGCCCTTTATGTTTTTTTATGTTACCAATAAAAATAATAGTATTCTTTTTTTGTAAAACGGGGATTTTTTGCCTGTATGCAAGGAATTCGTCTTGGATTGACTCATGTGTAACAATAACCGGTTTTGTGTTTCCAAGATGATGTTCTATTCGCGATTTTGAAAATTCCGATACAGTAAATATTTTTTGTGATTTTTTATAAGCCCTCCGGTAAAAAAACATACGCATTGCAAGACCGGTTTTTGACACAAGTTCAGGCATATCAGGGAAAATGATGTCATGGATAGTAGTGTAAACGGGGATTTTTATGCCGCAAGGTATATTAAAGTAAGGGGAATAAAAAGCATCGCAGGCGTTAATTATATGTAAAATATTTCTTGGAAAAAAGAGCAATTCCCGCAGGGAGAATGGTTTTGTTCCGCAGTCAATTATGGTTGTGTCGCCGGATGCTGTCCGGGAAAATTCTTCCGGCCCTGAATTGCTCAACAGCAGAAAGCGGTTGGCAGATTTGAAAAAATAAGGCAGACATCCTTTTAAATAGGCGCCAATGCCGCTCGCTGCAATCATGCGGCAATCAATACAGATTGTCATACCATGTTATCCAGAAATTCCTTTAAACTGACAAAAGTCTTGATGTTTTCAATTTCTTTGTCATTGCCGCCAGTCAGAAGTACCGGTGTACATCCTGCGTTAATTCCGGCTTGCACATCCCGCATATCATCGCCGACCATGTATGACTTTGAAAGATCGATATTGTATTTTTCTGCAGCCTGCAGAATCATCCCCGGTTTTGGCTTGCGGCAATCGCAGTCGATTTTGTATTCAGGCCGTTCGCCGGGGAAGCCTCTGTCGGGATGATGGGGGCAGTAGAAAAGATCGTCTATGTATGCGCCTTGTTTTCCAAGATCCGTTTCCATTTTCATATGAATTTCGTCAAGTGCCGGAGAATCTATTTCTCCCCGGGCAATAACAGGTTGATTTGTAATAACAATTGCAAGGTAACCAATGCTGTTTATTTTTTTTATCGCTTCCGCGGCGCCTTCCAGTAATTCAAAGTCTTCGGGTTTTCTAATAAAGCCGTTAAATTTATTTATTGTACCGTCACGATCCAAAAAAATACATTTTTGCCTGACGGACATATTTTTCTGCTGTACTATACCTTTTTCAATATCCGATGAAATCTGCGTGTATCGTTCAGGTGTGCCCATGTCCTTGATGTATTCGGGGGTAGTGTAGGCGAAAATCCGACCGGAAGGAATCGACGGCTTGAGCATATCGCGATCAAGGTCAATTTTCTCTTTTGTTTGCGGACATTTTTTAATAAAATCTGCGGACAGGATATGGATTCCTGCGTTAACATGATTTTTGTAATATGTCCGTTCGTCTTCCTTGTTCAGCCATTCTGTAATCTGGTTGTTATTGTCACTTGTAATCAGCGCGCTGTCAAATGGATGGCTGTTTGGATGAACTGCCAGTGTCGCCCAGGCGTTTTTTTTTTGGTGAAAGGCAATCATCCTGGAAAAATCAATGTCAAAAACTATATCGCCGTTTAATAAGATAAAATCTCCGGAAACATTTTCAAGTTTGTACAGCATTCCCGCTGTTCCCAGCGGTTTGGTCTCGGTAAAATATGAAATGTTGCATCCAAACCGATTACCGTTTCCAAAATAATTCTTGATATGATGCCCAAGATGTCCAACGCCGATTATTATGTCGACTAATCCGTTTTTTTTCAGACATTCAATCTGGTATTCAAGAACCGGCTTGTCAAGAATGGGGATCATCGGCTTTGGAATATCGGCTGTAACCGAAGCGATACGAGTACCTTTACCGCCGGCCATGATAACAGTTTGCACTAGAAGAAACGATCCTCCAGCATCAGGCAAAGGCAATGGTACACGGGCAGATGGAGTTCCTGTATTTTATAGGTTTCGGTTTCACAAACAATGATTGAAACATCTGCAAGATCCTTCAACGTGCCTCCGGAACCGCCTGACAGGGCAATAACTTTTAATTGTTTTGCCTTTGCTGTTGCCGCCGCATACAACACATTTTTTGAATTCCCGGATGTGGATATTCCCAGAAAAACATCGCCTTCTTTTCCGTAACCGAGTACCTGCTGGGCAAAAGTAATGTTTCCGTCAATATCGTTAATAACGGCGGTATTAAGAGACGAGTGACCGGAAAGAGCGATGGCAGGCAGGCCGGGCTGCAAGCGGGGAACGAGGTATTGGGCGATTTCGGGATCTGTTTTCCGGATTTCAGAAATAAACGAATCGGAAAGAGAGCGTTTTTTTACAAAACTTTTCATCAGTTCGCCTGCGATGTGTTCTGCGTCGGCGGCGCTACCCCCGTTTCCCGCGATTAGCAATTTCCCGCCGCAGGAAAAAGAATCCGCTATAATATTAACAGCCGAGTTTATTTCCGGTTTTACGGCTTCAAGCTGCGGATAACGTTCGATTAGGTGTTGTAAATAGTCCATGCCTGTGTTCCCGTTTCGGTAAAACTCGGTGTGAGTACCGTGCCCTGTTTTTCTTTTAATGCGCGGATAAGGGCAACGCGGCGGCAGGGGTTGCAGTAGATCATCATAAAGCCGCCGCCACCCGCACCTGAAATTTTCGCCGACTCAGCCCCGTTGTCCATTGCGTATTGGTACAACTCGTCCAGAAATGAATTGGAAATTGAAGTGGCGGCGTTTTTTTTCGCAAGCCATCCGTTCGAAAGACAGTCGGAAAACCCCCTGAAGTCCCCTTTCAAAAGAGCTTCTTTCATCAGCACAGCCTGTTTTTTTAATATATGCATACTTTCGATATTTTTATCGCCTTTTTTTGTATGCTGAATTTGTTCGTTTATTATGTTCGCGCTTTCCCTTGAAACACCCGTATAATGCAGGATCAGCGAAGATTCAAGCTCGTTTCTGATCCAGCGTTTTAGTCTAAGCGGGTTTACAATAACTTTTTCGTTTTCATAAAATTCCATAAAGTTAAAGCCGCCAAAAGTTGCGGCATATTGATCCTGCTTGCCGCCGGCAAGTCCGACATCTTCCCGTTCAATTTTATATGCAAGAGCGGCAATATCGTATTCGCCAAAAGGCAGGTTTAGCCACTCTTCAAAGGCTTTTATAATAGCCACTACCATTGTAGACGAGGAGCCCAGGCCGGAACCGGCAGGGGCGTCCGAGTATGTGGTCATCTTGAAAGAAAGCGGCTTCTTTAAAAAGTCCGATACAATCCGGTTGTAGATACCGGTATGCAGAGGCAGGGAAGGGGAGACAGGCAGCCTTTCCCGTGCGGGGAACTCTTCCGTCTTGCCGATATCAGCGGCAACAAATTCAACTTTTCCGGAATCGTTCGGTTCAATTATACAATAAGCGTACATATCGACAGTGGCATTGAGCACGCAACCGCCGTAAAGGTTGTAATAGACATCAATATCTGTCCCTCCGCCTGCGAGACCAAGCCGCAGGGGCGCTTTGGAACGAACCAGCACAATTCCTCCGGTTATGACAGGCAGCTTGTCATAAAATCAAATATTTTTTTTCCCGCTTCACCCTGATATTGCCATGCTGTTTCACGGGCTGTTTTTCGCTCTGCTGCAAGAGCGGTACTGTCTTTCGCGTTTTTTATAACTTCGGCAATCCGGTGAAAATTTTCTTCCTTCAGTTCAATCCCCGCTTTTTTTACTGTTTTGAACTGCCACAGTTCGTGATCAAGATCGTCCGCATCATAGGGACGAGGATCAAAATCATGGCTTACATAGAGCACCGGTCTGTCAAAGAGAAACATATAATCGAAAATAATGCCGGAAAAATCGGAAATCATTATATCCGCTTTTTTAAGGGAATAAATATTTTCCCGTTCATAATCCCACTCGATATTACCGGATTCCCTGTAACGCATTTGCAGCCGTTCCAGCATTGCCGCTTCAGATTTTTTTGACTGGGGATGCGGGCGGATAATAATGCGCCAGCCGGTGGCAGCCAGGGGATCGAGCAGTTTTTCTCCGTAGCAAGCCAATAGTGCAGAAGGCCCCCATGATGGCGAAACGAGTACGGTAAAACCGTGGTTTTCTTCTTCAGGAATTTCCTTTATTTTCTCTTTGAAAACATCAAGATAGGTACAGCCGGTGGTTACAAGCTGTTTTTTCGGAATTCCCCGTTGTTGTTCCAATATTCTAATATCTTCCGCCTGATAATCTCCGGTAAGGAGAACCGAATCAAAATAATCCGTCCCAAAAAGACGGTACAGGGTTGCATCGCTGGGAGCATGAAGAACATGGGCGTAATGTTTTACGCCCCTGGAGCGTTTTAGCTGGTATACATCAAGACCGGGTGTTGTCATAAGCACAACATCCGCGTTAAGCAGATTCAGGCGGGAAAAGGCTTTGTTTCCTTCGCCTATAAACTCTGTTTTGACATGGCTGTATTCCCTGTTCATGAACGGGTCGTCTTCCGAGGAAGTTAGGTAAAGCAGTCTTGTGCCTCGTGCCTCAAACTCGTCCAGAACGGGCATAAAAACATCACAGTACTGTTTGCCTTCGTTGTAAATAACATACGGATATGCCTGTCCTGAAAATGCCGATATGTTTCTGCCTGATAAAACAACTTTCAGTTTGATTATCAGAGCGCGTCCCAGGAAGTATACTGTTGCCGCAGCTCCAATTAAAATTGTAAAGAGAGCGCTGCCGGTACCGGGATCAATGTAGAGAAGGGGTAAACTCATTTTTATTTTTCCTCTCCGTTAGAAGATTCGTAAATTGAATCTTTTATGAAAATCCACTGGTTGTTTTTTATTCTGAATGTGTTTTTTCCATGATTTGCTATCATGAACAGATCACTGCTGGTAATATGGACACCGTCTTTTTTGTAATCGGAAGACAGAGGTTTTCCGGTAAATGGATTAACCGGATTATCAATAATGTCATTTAAGACTAAAATAGGTACATCCGCATTGGTCATAAAAATATTTTTTTCCGAGAAAACATCACGATTGTTAAAGTCTTTAACCATTAACAGGGGATTATAGGATTCCAGCCTTTCACCGGGAATTGGAAGGGTTGTATCTGTAATATTGATAATGCTTCCACTGCCATGATCCGATACCAGGACGATCCTTGTATTGTCATATACTCCCTCTTCTTTTAATGTTCTGAGCCACCTTGACAGGCGGATAAAAAATGCTGCATTAATGTGATAGAAATCATTTTTACCGAATGAACCGGGTCCAAAATCAGTAACTTCAGGTACTGGTTCATAGTCCGGGAATTTGAGCAGATAAGGATCATGAGTTATATCATTGGTAATAAATAAAGCTTGAGATTTTTCGGAGTTAAAGGATGTAAGTTCGGGAAGATAATCAATAACAGCATAATTGTCAATAAATGTTTTAATATTATAACCATGAGTCTGGGCGTTTAGATATTTTCCCTTGTCATATATGACAAAACGAAGGGGCGGAGCGATAATTCTAAAAAAAGAAAAAAATACACAGTTGCGTTTGATGGTGTCCGATATTATTTCAAGGTCTCCGTAATTATTATCATTAAACCAATAAGATGTATAGCGGCCTTTTGTATTAATGGCTTTTATATTATCAATGCCGTCAAATATGGAAAGATCGGAAATCAATTCATGATTTGCAAAAGAAGAATCTGTAACAGTTATATCAAAGTCATTTTCGGCAAGGATAACAGGGAGCATAAGAAGCGACTGATTGTGCTTTTCTTTAAGTGTAACAGTGTCACGTTTGTTCATTTCCATCGGAGTATACTCAAAACCGCCCCAAATAGGAGGCACACCAAGGATTGTATTACTGGCGTATGAGACGGTATTGGGGTAAAGGATGAAACCTTCAAAATCGCTGTAAAGTTCGGGCCGGCTGTCAAAAATTGGTTTTACAAAACTGTTGATAGCGCGATCGGCCATGATAACAACGATATTTGGCTTGTCGCGGGAAAGGTGAAGAACTTTTTCCAGGGTACTTACCTTGACTTCATTTTTTTTAACAGCTTCGAGGCGGTGAAAACTTCTTTGTATGCGGCTCATATTATAAACAGAAAAAACGCCCAGGGAAAAGACAACAATAAAGCATACGGAAATGAGCTGCGAAAGGAATTTCTTTTTTATAACAAAAATAAAAAGAAAAAGAGAGAGAAGCAGCACAAAAATATTCAGGATATAATATTGAAGTGATAAATGCAAAACCCCGGTATTTTCAAACTGAAAAAGATTAGAAATAATTCCGTAATTTCCCTGAAAGATGAAAGCGTTAATCAAGGCGGCTGAAAACAATATTCCGAAAAGAAAAGTCAGAAGAGACTTAATTTTTTCACCAAAAAGAAAATAAACGCAGATAGGCCAAATTGAAAAAAGTCCAAGGAACGTTAAAAAAGAATGTCCCAGATAGAAAAGAGGGGTAGTATTATTATCTATAAAACTGAATTCTTCAGGAGATGTAGAAATAACAGCCGAAGGAATTGAAAGTCCTGCAAGGATAGCCAGAGCCAGTGATAGCGATATAAAAAGTATTCTTGTTTTTCGGGGATTCCCGGTAAGTGTGAACAGAAATTCACGATGAAAGTAAAGTACGAATTTTACCAGAAGTGGAATAAAAAAAACGATGGAAGAAGCGGCGATGGCAAAAAGACGCTTAATGAATGTTCCGTTGTTTATGAATATCATATATAGAATAAAAACAGAAATAATAAACGCGCAAATAATATACAGAATCTTAAGTGGATTTTTTATTTTGTAGAAAATATTTTTTACAAGAGAAAAAATGTTGTTCATTGTCCAATAAATCACCAAAGCGGCGGGTGAATTATAGAGGAAAATGAGAAAAATAACAGCAATGCCGAATATCTGTACCTTGTCTTTTAAGGGGAATCCCCTGGAATACAGAATTCCAGATACAATATTAATAACGGTCATCAAAATGGGAAGAATATTTATTGTAAAACCGCCGATTTGGGCGATTGAATCCGGCGCTCCCATATCATTGATAAAAAGAAATGAAATTCCCTTTAGACTTTCAAGGTTGGATAAAAATGAAAAGGCGGCAACGAAAAACGGGATTTGGACAAGAATACCGAAAGAACTTCTGAGAGCATATAACGGGTGATAATGATTTTGACGGTAATAGGTTGAAAGTATCATGTACCGCTCATCACCCTTAAAAACAGCCTTGATTTTTGCAATTTTAGGGGCCAGACGTTTTTGAATTTCCCGTTCGGTTTTCTGCCATTTTTCCGCTACTATATAAAGAGGAAGAGAAAGAAAAGTTACAGCTACGCTTACTCCCAAAACCGCAATACCCTGGTTTGTAAATATTTTATAGAAAAGCTCATAAATTATTTCAATAAATAATCGGGGAGGATAAATAATAAGGGTATAAAGCATGTTCAGCAATGACATGGTTTCAATCCTCTTTTACCGCATTAATCATAAAATTGAATATCCGTTTTCCCGCTTCACCGGGATATTGCCATGCAGTTTCGCAAGCTTTTTTTCGTGCTGCTGAGAGCGCTGCGCTGTCTGCGGCATTTTTTATAACCTCGGTAATCCCCGGAAAATCTTCTTCACGAAGTTCTATTCCCGCTTCTTTTAATATTGTGAACTGCCATAGCTCATGATCAAGGTCGTCCGCATTATAAGGCCGAAGATCAATATCATGGTTTACATATATTACAGGTTTATTACACAGGAACATATAATCAAAAATAATTCCCGAAAAATCTGATATCATTACATCAGCTTTTTTGAGAGAAAAAATATTTTCCTGTTCATAATCCCATTCAATATTTGAGGAGTCCTTAAATCGTGTTTGCAGTCTTTCAAGCATTGCCGCTTCTGATATTTGTGACTGCGGATGCGGACGGATAATAATACGCCAGGGTGAAGCGGAAAGCGGATCAAGTAATTTTTCACCGTAACGGGTCAGAAGCGAAGAGGGGCCCCATGTGGGCGAGACAAGCACGGTAAAGGGAGGATCGCTTTCACCTGGTATTTGTTTTATTTTCTCCGAGTATACATCAAGATAGGAGCAACCGACAGTAACAAGCTGCTTTTCCGGTAAGCCGCGCAGTTTTTC
>Ga0082212_10003253_pt1 | contig 23167 bp, 24 predicted proteins | sample TergutNt197P3_FD_71548 | JGI IMG/M metagenome (GOLD analysis project Ga0082212, IMG submission 71548) | Neocapritermes taracua P3 segment gut microbial communities from Petit-Saut dam, French Guiana - Nt197 P3 | ecosystem: Host-associated > Arthropoda: Insects > Digestive system > Gut ...
ACCGAAGCCGATCCGGCGTCTGCCGTCAGCAATGTGGCGAGTATACGAAAAAGCGTGGTTTTCCCGGCGCCGTCCGGCCCGATAATCCCGAACAGTTCACCCTTGCCCACGTCAAAAGAAATGCCTTTCAAGGCATTTACTTTTCCATAGCTCTTTTTTATTTCCTTTACAGAAACCATCTTTTTTAATTACTAATTACAAATTACTAATTACTAATTAGGGGATAAACGTTCACTGTGTTCATGATAAAAGCCTGCGGCGATAAAAATGATAAATTTTCCATTAGCGAACCATAACTAATCTCTAAACTCTAAACTCTAAACTCTAATAACTAAACTCTAAACTCTAATAACTAAACTCTATCCCCCCGTACATGCCAATTTTAACGTAGCCGTCGTTCACGATCGCCACTTTGATGGCATAAACGAGGTTTTCGCGGTCGTCTTTGGTCTGGATGCTTTTCGGCGTAAATTCGCTTTTCTCCGAGATCCAGGCGACCGTACCCTCGTATTCACGAAGGTTGTCGCCGCCAAAATCTGCATATACTTTCACTTTTTGACCCAGTCTGACGTCTTTCAACTGCGATAAGGTCAGGTATGCGCGAAGAAACAGACGCTTCGTATCGGCCACCTTAAATAACGGTTTCCCGACAACGGCCAGTTCGCCCGCTTCCGCATATTTTGCCAGTACGACGCCGTTGATCGGCGATGAAATCACACATTTCGACAGTTTGTCGTCAACCTGGGCAATCTGAATTTCGATGGCGGAACTCTGTGCGTCGATACTCGAAGCGCTGTTCTGCAAAGACGACTGCAAAGCGCCCAGCTGACTTTCAAGCACGGCAATCGCCGACACAATGTCGTCCATCTGTTTTTGCGTCGCCGCCTCCGCTTTCAACAGATTCTCTACCCGCGCGCGCTCCATCTGCTGTTTGGCTATCTGCTCTTTCACCGATGCCATCTGCTTGCCTATATCCGGCCGGTTACTCCTGACAGACGATTCGGTTTGCATCAGCTGAAGTTTCGACAGATAAAGCTGTACCGTGTCAATCATCCCGATACTAACATCTTTCGTCACCTCCTGCCCTTCCATCACATCAAACGACATGATCCGTCCGGATGCCTCGCTCGAAACCGTCACCTCCGTTGCTTCAAATGTCCCCATCGCATCAAACCCGCTTTGTCTCTTCCCGCATGATGCAAGAAAACAGACAAAACAAAAAATCATGATCAATAATTTTACCTTACCCATATACATTAATATATTATATGACGACGGATCATTTCCGCCTCTATTCATTGTTTGTTATAAATTTCAACTCATAAATATTCATTAGCCAGTCTAATTCATGCAATGCCTTTGCGAGCGACGCCTGACTTTCGGATGTGATATCTTTCAACAGATCATTGACGGTAATCGTGCCGTTTGCGTACTTTGCTTCAGATGCCAGGCGGATGGTTTTCCGTAACCGGATGATTTCGTCGTCGTCCGTCATCATTTTCCGCATATTTTCGATGGCGTGATATTGCTGAATCTGTTGCAGACTGTTATTATAACGGAACACCTCCCGCCGGTTGTCGACCTGTTGCTTAGCCAGCGTCAACTTTTGCAGGTCGCCTTTTTTCGTATAATAATTTCCGAAATTCCATTGCAGGCGTATTCCTGCGATATAATTCCATGTCCATTTGTTTTCGGTCATGTCTTTGAACAGGTTCAGTCCCGGATTGCCGTAAAAGCCCTGCACAAAAAGTCCCAGACGCGGCATGGTCGAAGCGGTTACGGATTGTTTCTGCGCCTCAAACTGTGCCGACTGCGCTTCGAAAAGCCTCCATTCGGGACGATTATTCAACCGGTTGACAAGGGTTATGCCGTTTGACGTCGCGACCGGTTTTTGGAAGGTAACCGATCCGTCAATCTTCCGGCCGGTCATTTCGGACAGCATGTTCCGGTACGCGGCTGCAACGCTTTCAATCTGCATGTATTGTTGTGATACCGTAAGATGCTCGGCCTTAATGGCATGAAGATCGCCCGGTGTCGCGACGCCGTTCTGCACATACGCATCCGCTAACCGGTAATTACTTTGTAAAAGTTCCTGAAGCGCGATGTTTTGACGCAATTGCTCGTCAAGAATCAGGATACCGAAGTACAGGCGGTTGATGCGCTCGCGTACAGTATATAATTCGGTTTCGACCGACTGAGCCGATACATTACTTTCTGCCTTTATCAGGGCTTCGCGTGCGCGAAAAAGGCCGCCGTCCCAGATCGTCTGATTCACATCCAGGGCTGCCCGGTACTGGTCTTTGTTCAGCCCCTTCATATCTAACCCTATCTGCTGATACATCCTCAACATCTGGTCGGGGAAGGACGCCACATCACTCTGGTAGGTTGCCTGCGCGGTAAACGACACCTGCGGCAGAAATGCCTTCGCCGCATTTGCAACGGAATAGTCCGCCGTTAGTTCAATCAGTCCGTACTGCTTTATCAGCGGATAATTTTCGCGTGCAAGCGCCTGACATTCGTCGAGCGTCAACTGTGCCTGTACCGCAAAACAGCATATCGCTCCTGCAATAATAAAAAACGAACGTTTCATTTTTTCAATCTCCTCATGATTATTAGTTCGCTACAAAGTAAAAGATTATTATGTAAATAAACAAATATTTTAAATTTCTTATTATTGAGGTTTTTTGCAGGTTGAATGAAAAGTTATATCTTTGTCACTTTAAAAAACAGAAAACAACATGAAGAAATTGATTTTATCGGCTATTATTGCAATAGCAACATTAACGGGCGTGAATGCACAAACTTATAAGTGGTGGGTTGGAGGCCGCTCTACAATATGGACGGGCGACAATAAGAACACGATTATCGTAGCGCCGGAAGTAGGTTATCTCATTACGCCCAAACTGACTGTTGCAGCTTCCGTAGGGATTCATACGGAATGGTATGGCAAACCGTCACATAGCGTTACCGGTTTGATATTAAACCCGTACATGCGTTATGTGTTTTTCAAACAGGGGATGTTACTGGGATTTGTTGACGGCGGCGTAGATGTAAGTCTGGGAGATTTTGAAGGTTTTCAGTTTGGACTGAAACCCGGCGTTGCGCTATTGCTAACCGAGCGATTCACGATGGCAACACAGTTTGGCTTCCTCGGATACAGTGATGGTAAAGGGATTAATTACAGGCAGCAAGGCTTCGGACTTGACCTGAGCGGATATTGTACAACTCTCGCTTTCTTTTATTCATTTTAACTTTTAAAAACCCGCTTCGCGTCGGCTGTTTCTTGATTTTTCGATGTTGCGGCGGATGGTGGAATCGACAATCAGCAGAAACAGCGCCGCGCTTCCAATCAATAGGCTGAAATGAAAGGACGGCGAAATGAATAGCCCGTAGTCGGGTTTAGGAAACGACCATACCGGCAGGCTAAATTTCTGCAGTTCGATCGGGGCGTCAAAGAATTTCGGCAGTTCGATCGATAGATCAAAGTATGAAAAGGCAAACACGCAGACGGCCAGCATCGCAACGATCCCCGAAGCATATCCGAAAAATTCACGGCGCTTGCGTTTTTTCTCAAGTGATGCGGCTTCTGCCATGACTTTACGCATCACTTTTTCGTTGAAATCAGCCGGTAACGCCTCATCGGGCATACTTGCGAAACACTGATATAAAAAATCCCTATCTTTCATTTCCATCTGTTTTTCCTTCCATACTTTTAATTAATACAAATAACTTTTTGCGGATGCGGAACATTTTTGTTTTCACGTTTGTCTCCGTTAATCCTGTGATCACGGCAATCTCTTCCATCGACTTATCATCCTTGTAAAAAAGCGTAATCATAGCCCGTTCTTCGGGAGGTAACTGCTCTAATGCCCGATTCAGATACACGGGCCGCATATCAGCGTCCAATTCTCCAAAGTCAGTCTCGTCAGCCTCCTCCGGCAGTACAGCTTCTTCAAGCGGCACGAGATCAAACACCTTTTTACGGGTTGCCGAGATGGCCGTGTTATAGGCGATCCGGTAGAGCCAGGTCGAAAAACTGCTTTCCGACCGAAACTTGGCAAGCGAACTGTAGGCTTTTACAAACGTGTCCTGTGCAAGTTCCTCAGCATCTTCCCGGTTTTCGACAATCTTGACAATCAGCGTAAAAACCTGTCTGCTGTATCGTTCCAGCAGAGGCGTAAAACTCCCGGTATCGCCGGAAAGCGTTTTTTCAACATAATAACTGTCCGACTGTCTTTCCATATTATTTTTATAGACGCATTTGAAGCATAAAGGTTACAGCCAAGCAACAAATTTTTTAATCTGCTAACTGTAACCTTTTTTGATATTTGCGTCAAAAGGATTGTAAGTATCATTATTAACCGTTAAAATTATAAATTATGTTGAAAAATTTGGAAGCGCCGCTTGTAACCGGCATTGTATTTTACTTTTTTTACATGACATTTGAATTGTTTGCCCGCAAGGAAGAGCGAATGAGATTGATTGAGAAGATCGGACAAACCTTAGCGCCAACTGACTTTCCCGTACCCAAGTTCAGTTCGTTGCTGCCAACCTTCAAAAAGTCATTTAATTCATTAAGATTCGGGTGCCTGTTCATCGGAATCGGTTTAGGGCTATTGGTCGGTTTATTTATCTGTTTGTATATCAATACAGGTTTGCGTATAGGAACCGGCCGCTGGGAACAGGACACTTACTATGGCGTAGCCTACGGTTCGTCCGTACTGTTCTTCGGCGGAATAGGGCTTCTTGTTTCCTATTTCATTGAAAACAGGGCGATAAAGAAAGAAAAGTAATCATCCGGCGCCTCCGCCGGCGAAAAAAAACGTGCAACCCGACATTAAGCGGTTTGCACGTTTTTTGGCATTGAAAAATTAGAATAGATATCAAATGCACCGCATATTAATACATAATAAAAAAACGAAATTTTTTTTATCGAAAAAAAAAACAGCTGTCAGCTTTCAATTATCAAATAAATGAATTACTTTTGCTGTCGAAAAATTCTTAAATTCTAACAATTTTTTTATATGAGCGAAGTAAAATTTTATAAGTGCGAGCCTGTACCGCTCGAACTTCATAAGGTGAGAGTGGTACAAAAACTGAACCTTGTACCGATTGAAAGACGTTACAATGCTATTCAGGAAGCAGGTTTTAATACATTTCGGCTGGGAACAAAGGATGTATTCCTTGATATGCTTACCGATAGTGGTACCAATGCGATGAGCGATAACCAGATTGCCGCCATGTTTCAGGCTGATGATGCCTATGCCGGTTCACAGAGTTTTGTGCGGCTTCACACGGCAGTCGAGGAAGTGCTGGGCAAAAGATTCCTTCTTCCCGTGCATCAGGGACGCGCCGCAGAGAATGTGATAAGTAAAGCGTTTATTAAAAAAGGCGATGTAGTTCCGATGAATTATCATTTCACAACGGCGCTTGCACATATCCTTGAGAATGGCGCAAAGATTGAGGAACTGCTCTTCGATGATGCCCTGCAGATAAAAAGCGATAATCCTTTCAAAGGAAATATTGACATTCAAAAACTCGTGGCCTGCATCGAGAAACATGGGACGGATAAGATACCTTTTATTCGCATGGAAGCATCGACCAACCTGATCGGCGGGCAACCGTTTTCAATATCTAACCTTATGGATGTACGTCGCGTTGCCGATAAATATGGTATCATGCTTGTCCTCGATGCAAGTCTGTTGGGTGAGAACGCCTACCTCATCAAGCAACGTGAAAAGGAATGGGCCGAGAATACGATGGCCGACATCATCAAGATGATGACCAATCTAGCCGATTTGGTCTATTTCTCTGCCCGTAAATTGTCGTCTTCGCGTGGTGGAGGTATCTGCACCAACCGAAAAGACATATACCAAAAAATGGAAGCGCTAATTCCACTTTACGAGGGATTCCTCACCTACGGTGGTATGTCCATGCGTGAAATAGAGGCAATGGCTGTTGGTTTATACGAAACGCTCGACGAAACGATGATCTCCCAAAGTCCTCAATTTATAAAATATTTTGTTGAACAGCTGACACGTATTGGTATTCCGGTAGTAACCCCTCCGGGCGTACTGGGATGTCATGTCGACGCCATGGCCTTCTGCGATCACATACCGCAAAGCGAATATCCTGCCGGCGCGCTGGCAGCTGCCTTCTACTTTATTTCGGGTATACGTGGAATGGAACGCGGAACGATTTCCAGCGTAAGGGATGAGAACGGCGTGGAATTGTTAGCAGACGTTGAGTTACTGCGGTTGGCCGTTCCCCGCCGTGTCTTCACGCTATCGCAAATCAATTACGCCATCGACCGTTTACAATGGCTCTACGACAATCGGCAGTTGATAGGCGGGCTGAAATTCGTCAACGAACCACCTGTACTTCGATTCTTTATGGGCGGCCTTGAACCGACGAGTGACTGGTTGGAAAGACTACTTGTCGTATTTAAGAAAGATTTCGGAAACTCACTGTAAACAGAGACGGTTATCAGCTTGATTTTGCAAGGAAAGCGACGCCAATCATAATAAAAAGTACGCCTATCCAGCGGGTGAAGGGAACTGTTTCGTGCAGCATAAAAATTGATGCCAGCATTCCGAAAATGTAACTGATGCTTACTAACGGATAGGCAAGTGATAATTCGTTGTTTTTCAATATATAAAACCATAGGACGATGGCGGCGATCATAGATAGACCGGAGCCCAGCATCAACCAGTTTTTGAAGAAGTCCCGGAAATATTTCCATGTCCAGCTGAAAGCGCCCGCGTTTTCGAGACCAAGTTTAAGCAATGCATTTCCAGCCGCGAGAAACATGCACTGAATCATTGAAGTACATATTAATTTTAGCATTTCGATAAAAGTATTATTGAATGTGACTTGTTTCTATAATGATTGTATACAAGAATACGTTTTACATTCCTGACGTCTTCTTCTTTATCTGCTGCCAAAAGCGCAGGGGCATAGCCTCTATGCAGGCAGGTCAACGCAACATAAACGCCGAGGGCTGACGATGAAAAGGATTCGCCAAACAGGTGTTTATATTGTAAAACAGGGATGTTTCCGAAAAAGCAGTCAGATGCCTCGCGGTAAACCTTGTCGTTTGCAGGGTTGGTATTCAGGCCTGTGAGGACGGCATCGATATCCGAAACCGTGCATCCGGCTTTGGCAAGCATAGCATCTAACGTTTGCTGCATCTGCACATGTGTAGGCCTATGCAACAGCCCGATGTCGTTTATTTCGCAAAGCGTATGTTTGTTTCGGGTGCTTGAGAGCGTCATACTGACGGCGGCTTCGCCTGCAAAACAATTCATTTTTGGTGAATCACCTTTCCCAAAATCCCAAATGCCTATCCGGTCAAAGAACTGATAGTAGTCGTCGGTCAATTCGTCATATCCGCCCACTAAAACATGCTGCGCCCGCTCCTGTTCCATCTGCAGGATGGCGTCTAACAGAGCGTTTTCGAATGACGCCCCGCGATGCACATAAGTGTTGTTATATCCGTGACATTTCATGTCGATGGCAATCGTCGAACTCAGGATGTTATGCGTGGAATGCATAAAATAGGTCGGTTGAAGAAATTGCTCACCATGCTCCAGCATGGAGTGCAGGAATATCTCCGTATTATTAATACATCCAAGCCCTGTCCCGCTAATAATGGCGTCGGGCATTTTTACAGAAGCCTCTTTCAACGCCAGACGCGACAACAGAACGGCACGTTTCAGCAGCAAACTCATGCGGCGCGCCGATAATCCTGTAAAATGAGGTGAAAAGTCTGGGTTGAGAGTCGACACACGACGTTCTTTGTGATAGACCGGATGCTCAAACCATTCGTCCGACAGCGGCTTTTGAACCGATAGTTGCTTTGCTGATTGTATATAAACTGACATGGCCGGTTATAATTTTGATAGAATAATGGCAGAATCGTTTCCTCCGAAACCGAAAGAATTGGATAATACGTGTTTCAAGGGTTGTGATGGGGTCGGGTTGCCGTATCCCGTCGGGGAGGCTTCGCTCGGAAGAATGGGGGTAAAATTATGCTCATCCATTTTATTTTTGAAGTTCAGGTTGACAGGCAGGAAGTTATGTTCTAATGCAAGTAAGGATATGACTGCTTCGAAACTACCGGCTGCGCTCGTCGTATGTCCGGTGAAGGCTTTAATAGAAGAGAGCGGCGGTACATGTTCGCCGAATAGTCTCATAGCAGCCAAGCCTTCCGTCAAATCATTGTTTGGCGTACCTGTTCCATGTGCGTTGACATATCCTATATCTTCGGGTTTAAGTCCTGCATTTTCAATAGCGCCTTTCATGGCAAGATAAGGGCCGAGCCCGTCGGGCGAAGAGGCTGTCGGATGATAGGCGTCGCACACATTGCAGTAGCCCGAAATTTTGCCGATAGGCATTACACCGCGACGAAATGCCGATTCGGTCGATTCCAATACCAGGTATCCGGCGCTTTCGCCGAGATTTATACCGGTACGGTCACGGTCGAACGGGCGGCAAATCGCTTTGTCGAGAATCATCAGGGTGTTGAAACCGTTCACATGGTAGCGCGACAGACATTCTGTGCCGCCCGCAACAACAATATCAGCGCGTCCGGTTTGGATCAGATCGACGCCCATCATGATGGTGTTGGCCGATGATGAACAGGCAGTCACAATTGTCGAGACCATCTGGAAGCAACCGAAAAAATCGGCGATCTGCTCGGTACATGCACCGCAATCGTTGAGTTCGATGTAATTGTTTTTCGAATCACTATGCAGGAAATCGGAATACATCTGTTCGGCCTGATCCATACCTCCTACCGTAATGCCAGAAAGGAAAACAACCCGCTCCAGCTTCTCCGTAAGGGGAGAGACGGGGTCGTTAAGCCGGGCTTGTTGCATCGCTTCGCGGACGGCAGGTATGCCAAGTAATGAAGAACGAATAAAAGCTTCCGACGGCGGTATTTCCAACATTTCACGCAGTTCGTCGTTGCTGAATTTTACCTCGCCTACTGGCAGGCCGGTATGTGTCGTTTGAAGATAACGGACAGATTCTACGCCTGATTTTTGATTAAGCAGTGCGTGGAGCGTTTCGGCTTTATTCGTTCCGATAGCGGATATAACGCCGGAACCGGTGATACAGACATCTTTTTTCATACATTCTATCGGACAAGGCGTACCTTATCCCATTATTATCAATTTTCAATTCTCATTTATTTTATCCTGTTTGCTTGCACGAAGTCGGCCATGCTGCGAACAGACTTAAATATTTCTTTGCCTTGTGTCGGGTCTTTAAGTTTGATACCGTAATTTTTCTCTAATAATACAATCAGTTCGAGTGCGTCGATCGAATCAAGCCCCAAGCCCTCACCGAAAAGAAGCCCGTCGTCAGCAATATCTGCCGGTTTCACTCCTTCAAGATTTAACACACTAATAATCTCGTTTTTAAGTTCTAAAATTAATTCATCCATAGTTATTAATATCTATTTTTTATAATCATGCAAATAATGTAAGCGATTGGCGCTAATTTCCATCACTTCACCGGACCGGATGCCTTTTAGCCACGGAGGAAGACAGGGAAGGCATTTATTAACGCTCGTTCGTTCAGTCTTTGATGTACAAAGCATTAACAGACAATCCACCGTATTGTTAAAAACATCAACATCAACCCATCCTGTCAGTACATAATCAATGCCCCCATAACAAAACGCATCTTCAACAATCCTGTCGATTTCTGCAGAAAAACGGTTTAACACATAAAATGTGGTTTCGCCGTAAATCTTATTTCGTATCGCGATTTCACCTGCTACGATGTTGGGTAATGTATACACAAAATCTGCCGGCGAGGGGAAAAAGTTATATTTATCCTGTATCGTCTTTTGATAGTTTATATCGGCTTCCAGCGATGAGCTTTTGTTGAAAAAGATAATCCCCATATCCGGTTTGGGATGCTCCCTGTCGCTGCCGGCGAGCAATATTTCAGAAGCAAGAAAGCCTAATTTCGACAAGGCGTCCATCTTATAAAACCTGCGATAGTCTATTCCTGCCTGTTCGTAGACAGCCGAAAAAAAATCTTTCATTACAAACGGTTCGCTTGTAGTTTGGAAAACATCTTCTCCATTCAGGCAAACACTTCCCGGAACAATCCTGCAAAATGAATTAATTAAGCCCATATATTTATCATCGTTTTGTGAATAGGATGGCGGCGTTGCACCCTCCGAATCCTGACAGCATCTTTATGCAACGCCGTTTTGTTGTTTTTCTGTTTTCCGTTACAACATCAAGCGGAGAAGTGACTCCGGGCGTGACGTATCCGTACGTTTTCAATATCGCACCCTCTTTGAGTGCATACGTGGAAATTACGCTTTCCAGTACGCCTGCTGCGCCAAGTGTGTGTCCAAAATAACCTTTCAGACTACAAACGGGAACATCCTGCAATCCTGCGCGGGTCAGCGCAACGGATTCCATCTCATCGTTGTAGGGCGTGGCAGTGCCATGTGCGCAAACAAAAGCGAACTCTTCGGGAGAAATGCCTGCAAGAATATGGCGTAATGCAAGATAAGAGCCTTCTCCTGAACGCGATGGGCCGGAGATATGATTGGCGTCATTGCGCATTGCGCCTGTCGTAAGTTCGATATCTCCGTTTGTACAATCGTTAGCCTGCCGTTCCGTCAGGATGATTGTCGCCGCAGCCTCGCCTATATTTAATCCGCAGCGGTTTGCATCAAATGGTTTGCATACCTCCTGCGATAAGGCTTTGAACGACTGAAAACCGGTAATGATAAATTTAGAAAGCATATCCGCGCCAATTACGATCGCATATCCGCATCGTCCTGCTTTCAGTTCGCGTTGTGCGGCAATCAACGCGGAGGCGCCCGAAACACATGCGTTAGATACCACAAAGGGCGAATTCACATTTCCGAAGAATCTGGCAATGAGATCAGAAGAGCGATGAAGATACAATTGTGAGTGTTCGAATCCGTTCTTTCCGTTTTCATCCAAAAGAAATACATTGCCTTTAGTAGTCGATAAAATAAAACATACTTCGCGATTGGCCGGGTCAATATTAGTTCCTTTCAACGCCTCTGCCACAGAAACAATACAGGCTTTTTCCAGTTTTGTGTATTTAATTCCTGAACTGTTTTTTGAGAAATCCGCTTTGAACTTATCTTGAATATCGCTATTTGCAGTTAAATAGGAGTAGTCTGCGGAAACTTTTGCAAAAGCCTCATCCAACCTTTCTTCGTCGATCTCAGAAGCCATGAAGGGTTCCGGAAGGTGGTATCGGTCTGCGAAAAACTGCAGTCCGCATACCTCTTGTTTTACATTACGGTAGTTTTCGTCCGTCGTAAAACCCAATGACGAAATGATGTTGTCGCTAACTAATACTGTCATAACATATTATATTTTCTTTTCCATTCTTCATAAAATGACGGGTTCGTCAACATCAGGTTGTGATTTTTATCCATAAAGACCTGAACGGAGCGGCCTGTCGTAACCAGCGTGTTATCTTCCATTAAACGGATTTCATAGTCAAATATTATTTTGGCAGCAGGCGTATTACGAAATATTATGTTCACATACGCGCGATGACCATGTAATAACGGCTTGACAAACTTGAAATTTAAATCTACCAGTGGCGCCGGACACCCGTTTTCAAAAAACAGTTGGTAACTTAATCCGTACTTACGGCCAAACTCCTCGCGTGCGTCCTCGAAGTATAGCGCATAAGAGCCGTGCCATACAACATTCATCGGGTCGACTTCGCTAAACCTGACGTCGAATTCCTTCGATGCTTTCAATAATACTTCGTTCATTGTCTTATTGTTATTTTGTCATTTCATATCAATTATCATTCTGGGGTTTTATCGGTTAAGAATAATTTCATTCTGCAGGTGGCGATCGTTTCATTGCCAATTTTCACTTCTGACCGTACGAGGGTTGTCGAAAAAAATTCCTCTTCGATCGCCATTGATGTATCCAAGATTTCGCCCACGAACGGGCGGCGTTTCATTTCCAGTGTATGGATCATGGCAATGACACCGATTTTAATTTTATCCTGCGTACAATTGTTTTCCATACGATGCTTGAAACCTGTACGCGCGGCGCAGGTTTGGGCTATGTTTTCAATCAGTCCGGCTTCTTCCATGACGCTGTCTTTGCAGAATGGATTGTCCTCGCGCACCGTGAAAACCGTTTTCGCGGATACACAATCGAATTGCGTTAGCTTGTCGACCATAATGAATGGTGGTCGTTGCGGTAGCAGCTCAAGGATATCTATAGCTGTTGTATTCATACTCATTTCAGACAATTTATTCATCGTAATTAGTAATTCGTAGTTAGTAATTATACCGTAAATATTCCCACAAGAGACCTTTCCGTCCGCGTTTACGCAGTTCATCCATCAACGGCGATTGCGGATCGTCGGGAAAAACCCATCGTTGGCCGGTAGCTTTTGCACGCGGGCGAATCGTCTCTTTATCAATTTCTTTCGATAAATAATAGACAGGTTTGATCAGTTCGTCAGGCGTCTGAATCAACCCCTCATTGATGGCAATCCGACATATCTCCGTATTGGGGTAAATCCGCATCCCTACATAAGGAAAATAGATCGTTAATCCCAATTCTTTGGAGTGTTCGAATGTTTCGTCCAATGTCGCTTCCGTCTCGCCATAGGCTCCCAAAATAAGGTAATGAGCATAGAAAATACCGAGATTTCCACAGTATTCACTTTGCTTTCTAACGTCTTCAAAGCGGAAATTTTTATTAAATTTTTCCAACTGATGGTCTGACAATGAATCAGTTCCAAACTCAATGTGCGTCAGGCCCGATTGTTGGTACAGCTTCAGTTCGTCGAAAGTCATATTCGACGGTGAAAAGTACCCTCCCCATTTGATTTTGGCCTTACTTTCGATCAGGCGATGTGCGAACTCCTTATTATACTCATTGTGAATATTAAAAAGCGAATCGGTAATGAAAAGATACGTGACGCCTTTCGAGAAATATAGTTCCTCTATATTTTTTACAACCATCCCGGCGTCCAGCGTTCGCACATGTGAACCGTCAACCAACGGGTAGCTGCAAAAAATACAATGATACGGACAGCCGCGTTTTGTCTGTACATTCAACATGCCGCCTGCTTTCCAGTAATACTCAACCCAATCATTTTCAACATGTAAGACAGGCGCTGATATATAGTTCGTCCGACTGTTTACGTGGAATGTCCCGTCGGGCAACCGATAAGCTAGCCCCTCAATTGCATACGGATCACGACCATAGTCGATGGCCAGTATCAGTTGTCGAAACGATTCTTCACCTTCCCCCTGTATACCATAGTCAGGTAATAACTCGTTGAACAGCAGTTCGGGAAAAACCGAAAATCCCGACCCGCCAACCACGATCGGCTTATTGGTGCAGGAGCGGACAATGTGCATGATTTCCTTATAATTCCTGATAAAAATATTGTCCTCATACACATTCGTCGAATCGTCGAAATTACGCATTGATACGCCCACCAAAAGAAACTCATCGTCCTGTAAAAAATCACGTAACGACCCTGTCTCTTCCTGACCTAAATCAAATAGCGCTATTTCGAACTCATCCGGCAGCGTCGACGACAAGTAACTTGCCAAATAGGACACGCCCAGTGGATAAACCGGAAAGGGTATCTTGTAAACGTTGGCGGAGATTAATGCAATTTTCTTTTTCAAGATTTCCAAAACTCATAAAAATTAAACCATTGCTCGGGATAACGCTGCACGATACCCTCCAGAATCTTCGCAAAAGAGCGCGTCATCTGACTTATTTGTTCGCGTCGCGTCCCTTCCTGTGGCGCAGGAACAGCAATCACATGAATCCGGTACTGCATAGCTGGCATTTTCAGCACAAAAAGCGCAATCACAGGCACACGATACTGAATCGCAAGCACAAAAGCGCCAACCGGAAAATCGGCTTTTCCGTTCAGGAACTCACATTCGACGGTTTTAGCGCTGCCGAAAGCACGGTCGCAGGGCATGCTTACCATCTCGCCGTTGGTCAACGCTGCGTTCAGAAAGAAAATATGCGACATATCGCCGGTCACAGGGATAAGGTGTACATTATTGTTGTCCAATACTTTCGAGCGGTTTTTTTGTACTTCTTCCGCTTCTCCGCCGAATATCAGGCTATTGATGCGTTTAGTTTGCTGGCTCAGTAAATAACCGCACAACTCAGGATTTCCTACATGCGAACTTGCGATAATACAACCGTGTTCCGAATCGACCATTTCAAGAAACAGGTCGTTATCGGGATTATCGACTTTGAACGGATTATGTCCTGCATAGATGGCAAACCGGTCGAACATCATCTGGCCGAACAGGTAGTGATTTAGGTAGGACTTAAAAAAAGACTTCACACGCGGATACCCGTGATTTTTTCGAAAATAGCGGTAGATCGCCCGGTATCGTGTATGCGCAAACAGCATGTAAAACGGGACGACAAATATTAGAATGGCATAACCGATGCGGACATGTACGATTGAAAAAAGTGTTTTCATCGCTTTTTGTCCAAATGTACTTCCTCCGGTGACGCCTTTCCATGCTCTTTCCCCGCCGATCATCTTACAATTAGGTAATTGGAAATTAATAATTAGTAATTAGTAATTTTGTTTCAATATAGTCGTAAAATGCTTTCACAGTCTGCACATTCGACATTTCTTCCAATTTGATTTTAAATCCGAAGGTACTTTCCACAATTACTACAATATCTACAAAATCAAGACTTTCAAGGCCAAGGTCCTCCTTAAGTCTTGCAACATCATGAATATCTGCAGCTTCGAGCTCCAATTCTTCTATCAGAAATGTATTTACCTTCGATTCGATTTCTTTTCTTTCCATATATTTTATTTATTATATTTTTTTATGATCAACGTACTGTTTGTTCCTCCAAAACCAAATGAATTTGAGAGAGTTACATTAATTTTTTGTTCTTTTGTTTTTGAAATGATGTTCAAGTTCTTTGCCGCATTGTCGGGAGTTGCAAAATTGATGTTCGGAGCAATGAAGTGATTGTTCATCATCAGCAATGAATAGATAATCTCGCTGGCTCCTGCCATCCAACATTCGTGTCCGGTCATGGATTTGGTGGAGCTGATGGGCGTTCCCGATGCGGCAAACAGTTTGTCAATGGCTTTTGCCTCGCAGCGGTCGCCCTGTATGGTAGAGGTTGCATGTGCATTAATATAGTCTATATCAGACGTTTTCATCTTTGCGTCCAACAGTGCGCGCTCCATAGAAATGGATGCGCCTGTTTCGCTTGCCTGCGATATCTGTCCGCCATTCGATGAGAAGCCATACCCCACAATTTCGCCGTAAATCCTTGCGCCACGTTTGAGTGCGTGCGTTTCGTCTTCAATCATCAGGCTTGCAGCGCCGCCGCTCGGCACAAGTCCGTCGCGGTTTTTATCAAACGGACGGGAAGCCTTCGTCGGCTCCTCAATACGCATGGAGAACGCATTCAACCCGGCAAAACCCGCCATCGAATAAATATTGACTTCCTGCGCGCCTCCGCACAGAATCAGTTCCTGAATCCCATGACGGATTAACAGATAGCCCAGCCCAACTGCATGCGAACCACTGGCGCACGCAGCTGCAATGGAAAAATTCATCCCTCTTAATTGAAATATCGTCGAAAGGTTCATGGATACTGCCGAAGTCATTGATTTAAAAGCGCCTCCAGCGCCTATCAGCATAGAGTCTTTCTTCTTGCGCATGATCTCATGCACATCGATAACAGCCTGCGCCGAAGTGTCATTGCCATATAATATACCAATTTCTTCTTTTGAGCGGTAATCATTGTCAATTTTTGCCCTGTGCATTGCTTCAAATGTTGCCACCGCTGCAAATTCACCCTCCTCCGGAAGCGTCTGGCGCATGCGCCGGTCAATCAGATTTCGTAAATCAGGACGTTCCACAATACCTGTCAATGGCGAACGATAACCGTATAACGACCTTACAGGGTCTATTCCAATACCTGATTTACCCTGATATAAAGCCAATGAAACTTCGTCAAGATTCTTACCAAGACAGGAATAAATGCCGATACCTGTTATGACAACCCGTCTATTCATATATTAACATTCAACATTCAATTTTCAACATTCAATTTTTTAGTAAAGTCCTCCGTTGATTGAGATTATTTCTCCCGTGATATAAGCGGCAGCATCCGAGACAAGAAAACCTACGAGCGTAGCCACTTCTTCGGGTTTCCCAAAACGTCCGACAGGAATGGTTTTTTTTAGTGATTCTTCATCAAGATCTTTTGTCATATCTGTAGAAATAAATCCCGGAGCAACGGCATTTACCGTCACTTTTCGGGGCGCAACTTCCTGTGCAAGCGCTTTTGTTGCACCGATAACAGCCGCTTTGGCCGCCGAATAGTTAGTCTGTCCCGCTAAACCTTTCAGTCCAGATAGCGATACAATATTGATAATACGTCCTTTTCGTTTTAATAACATTGCCTTGAGCGTCCGGCGCGTAACGTAAAAGAATCCGTTTAGCGATATATCCAGCACATCTTTCCACTGCGAATCCTGCATGAAAACCATCATCGTATCCTGCCTGATGCCTGCATTGTTGACCAGGACGCCAATATGATCGTCTGGATGCCGCACTGACCATTCTTCCAGGGCGGCATCGACAGCCGTCCCGTCTGAGACATTGAAAGGGAGCAATTCAACCATGCCACCGCCCGCTTCGATGATTCGTTTCGTTTCCATCGCCGCCGCTTCGTTGGAGGCATAATTAATAATCACCGAATACCCCATACCGGCTAATTCAATACAGACTGCACGGCCAATACCGCGCGAACCTCCTGTAACTAATGCGTAATTCATCCTTACTTTTTACAAAATAAAGTGCAAAAGTAGTATAAAAAACAAAAATCCCCAAAAATACTTATCAACATTTGGATATTTATTATTTTTCCTTTACTTTTGTGGAATTCTATATGGAAAACAGTCGGGATGTGGCACGCCACATTTCTATAGTCAATTATAACCGAAAACTTGAAATTATGAATACTCACTGCACACAATGGGATTTACAAATGATAAGGAAAAAATTTTCGACCGCTTTACCGCAAATTGTCCATGCGGCAAACCTTTCGGAATCTGTGACGCTCTTCAAACAGCGCCTTGTAACCCTTTGCCCTCATGATACCGTTGTGCGATTGTGTGAAAATGACGGACTAACCATTCATGATTTTTCCACTGAAAAAGAAGTTCATATAAAAACAATCGCAACCCTGTATGCTTTTTTACGAAATAGTATTGAATTTCAATCGAATCCATCTGAAATAAAGGATAATACAGCATATACTTCGGCAAGCGTCGATATGCTGACCGACCTGTACTTTATCTTCCTGACAGCCTGTCATGGAACATCTAAAAAAAATGTTTCGGAAGCGAAAATCGCACAATGGTCTAAACGATGGGCTTCCGGCTTGAATCCAGCAGTCCAACCGATACAGGAAGAAAACAAACGGCGTATCATCCATAAAATCGTTCAACGTCTCGAACGAAAACTTTCTTCAAATCCAAATTACCAGCTGCCTGCAACCCTGAATTTCAATGAAAAGGTATCAGTGGTCGAATCATGGTGGAACAATTATCGTTTCCATCTACACTTTTCCATTAAAAGCCCCGAAGAACTTAACTCCTACTTAGACAATACGTTATCGGAAGAGACTATGCGGGTACTGTTGGAAGCCAAAAAGAAAGGCATCCCATTCTTTATTACTCCCTATTACCTTTCGCTATTAGATATCACCGGCAATTCGTACGACGACGTTACGCTACGCGCTTATATACTGTATTCCAAAGAATTAGTTGATACTTTTGGCGAAATAAAAGCATGGGAGCGTGAGGATAAGGTAGAACCCGGAAAAGGAAATGCTGCAGGCTGGTTGTTACCCGAAGGGAATAATATCCACCGTCGCTATCCGGATGTCGCTATCTTTATTCCCGATTCCGGCGGACGCGCCTGCGGCGGATTATGCGCCTCATGCCAACGTATGTACGATTTTCAAAATCAACGACTTAGTTTCAACTTAACAGAACTGTTCCCCAAAGAATCATGGCCATTGAAACTAAGAAAACTAATGGCTTACTTTGAAGACGACACCCAGTTGCGGGACATCCTGATTACCGGCGGCGACGCACTGATGAGTCGCAACGCAACACTTCATCATCTCTTTGAAGCCATCCTGAAAATGGCTTTGCAAAAAAGGAAAGCAAACGAATATCGACCGGACGGCGAGAAATTTGCAGAGATACAACGCATCCGGCTTGGCACGCGTTTGCCTGTTTACCTCCCTATGCGTATGGATGACGAACTGATTGCTATCCTTAAACAATTCCGTGAAAAAGCCCTGAAAATAGGCATTTCGCAGTTCATCATTCAGACCCATTTCCAAACCCCGCTGGAAATGACAAAAGAAGCATGCGCAGCGATCAACCGTCTTACCACTGCCGGATGGACTGTCACTAATCAATTGGTTTTCAATGTGGCTGCATCCCGTCGCGGCCATACCACAGCGCTTCGTAAAACGCTTATCAACAATGGCGTTATTCCCTATTATACTTTTTCCGTCAAAGGCTTCCGTGAAAATTACGTCGTGTACGCGCCGATTGCACGCATGATGCAGGAAAGGACTGAAGAAAAAGTGTATGGAACGCTCGACCACGACCAGATAAATACATTCGTTGCAATCGTGCAAAATAACGCGCCTTACATCAGGGAAGTAAACAAATTCCTTCAAAAAAACAAACAGCTTTTCGTCGCTACCGACCGTAGCGTACTCAATCTTCCAGGGATAGGCAAAAGTATGACATTCCAGCTTGCCGGTATCACCCCGCAGGGAGCGCGCATTTTATGCTTCGACCACGACACCTCACGTAAACACAGCCCCGCGATCAGGAAAATGGATAAAATATATATCACCGAAAACAAATCAATCCTGTCTTATTTAAGGCAATTGGGACAGTTAGGCGAGGATGTAAGATGCTATCAATCCATTTGGGAATATACCGAAGGAACTACCGAATCAAAATGCAAACTATACGAATACCCGTCTTTTCCCTTCCACTCTACCGAACAAATTAATCATATTGAAAAATAAAAAAAAATAAATTTATTTTGGTGGGTACTTTGTTTAATTTGTACTATCTTTGCCAAAAATTTTTTTCATCATTAATAATGTAAAATATCATGAACAGACGAAATTTTTTAAAGAAAAGTACCGTATCAATCGCGGCATTTACGATTTTGCCGCGCAATGTGCTGGGAGGCGTAAACTACTTGCCCCCAAGCGATCAGATTAACATGGGGATCATCGGATGCGGCGCGCAGGGACGCTGGACGCTGGGACCGGAGTTTGCTAAACGCGCCAATGTAATTGCCGCAGCCGACTGTGATTCAATCCGCCTGCAGGCCATGCAGGAAGTGATTGACGCCGCAACGGAAAAAGCAAAAGGACAGGCGTACAAAGGGTTTAAGCAATATGCTGAATACCGCGATATACTTGCCCGCGCAGATATCGACGCTGTAATCATTGCCACACCCGACCATTGGCACGCTGTAATGACTGTTGAAGCATGCCGTGCCGGTAAGGATGTATATGTGGAGAAACCCATGGCGCATAGCGTAGTCGAAGGACGGGCTATGGTAAGAGCCGTCGAGAAGTATAACCGCGTATTGCAAGTAGGTAATATGCAACGCTCGTGGAAAAACTTCCGTCATGCCGTCGAACTGGTTCGTAACGATTATATCGGAAAAATAAAAGAGGTAAAAGTAGCCGTAGGCCCCCCTCCTATCCCATATGACCTGCCCGAACAGCCTGTTCCAAAACATGTAAAATGGGATAAATGGATCGGCCCCGGCCCTATGAACCCGTACAACGAAGAACTGTTGCCGCCTATCGAGAAAAGAGTATTTCCTAACTGGAGAAATTATAAGGAATACGGAGGCGGTATGGTAACCGACTGGGGTGCGCATATGTTTGACATCGCACAATGGGCTTTGGACATGGATAGCTCCGGGCCGGTCGAATTTATTCCCATGGACGGAAAAGAATATAAGGCGCTAACCATGCGTTATGCAAACGGTGTCATCATGACGCACGAAAAAGTACGCGATGCTGACGGCAACTCCGTACGGTTCATCGGAACAAACGGCGTAATTGACATTAGCAGAAGCTTTCTGGATACTATTCCCGCAAAACTTCAAACGCAGGAAATCGGAGAAAATGAAAAACGGGTTTATCGAAGCGACGATCATTACGATGACTTCCTCAATGCGATGAAATCGCGTAAACAGCCCTTGAGTAATGTGGAGATGGGACACAGAACGTCGAGTTTGTGCAATATTGCCAATCTGTGTTATGAGTTTAACAGGAAACTGACATGGGATCCTGTAAAAGAAGAGTTTCCGAATGATTTTGCAGCCAATCAACGCCGCTCAAATATCATTCGCGCTCCTTACAGTATTACTGTATAATCCCTTACATTAATAATTAAACTCCTGTCGGCTTCATGCTGACAGGAGTTTAGTTATTTAAACGATAACTGACAAAAGCAAACCGTTTGCTGTCGGGCGCCCATGAATTGACATTGAGCGTTCCCTGACCGCCAAACAGTTTGGTTAAAGTGACTGCATCTCCCCCTTTCGCCTGCATCAGGCGGAGTTCCACATTTTTATTTGCCGGATGTTGTCCGGGTTCCACATCGCCTTTGGTATAGGTGATAAAAACGATCTGTTCGCCGTCGGGCGAAATATGCGGAAACCACGAATTACGCGTTTCGTCGAACGTCATCGGGGTTTGTTCTGAACCGTCGGCTTTCATTCGCCATACTTGCATCAAACCTGTCCTGACGGAGTTGAACCAGATATAATTACCGCATGGCGAATATTCGGGTCCGTCGTCTAATCCTTCGGCTGTTGTCAGGCGTATTTCTTCCCCGCCATCCGCCGGAATTACATATACATCGTAGTTGCCATTCCTTTCAGCACAGTATGCCAGCATTTTTTTATCGGGGCTCCATCCGTGCAGGTAACTGGGCGCCATGGCGGTAATTAACGCGGGCGTTCCTCCTTCATACGGAAGCGTATAGATACGCGATTTACGGTCTTCCTTCGTACCGTGACTGATCGCTATCTGTTTGCCATCCGAACTGATTACATGGTCATTGTTACAGTTTTTCGCAAAACCCGTTGGTATTTCTATCGGTTCATCCGGCGTATCGGGCGAAATTTTGTATAACTTGCCTCTACTGTTATAGACAAGCCATTTCCCGTCGGGCGTCCAGTTAGGCGCTTCTATCAAAAAGGGAAATTCCTTTACGACTGTTCGCTGACCGTTCCTGATATCAAAAATCTCGAGGAAAGCAGTCACGTTGGACTGTTGAGCATAGGATACAGGCATAAAATACAAAAAAACCGGTATCCACTTCATAATCTGCTTCATACTATTATCGCTATTTAGTTAATATTTATAATTGTAATTAGTAATTAGTAATTAGTAATTAGTAATTAGTAATTAGTAATTAATTCATATGCTACTTTCGAAAAGACAACTGTTTCGAGAACATCGGGTTCATGAGAGCAAACGAAAAGTCCGATATAAACTGTTCCGGGAAAATCAAGTTCGATCTCCCCTGTTATCTCTTCCGGATATTTTCCAACTGCCGTTTTCATGATTATCCTCTTTCCAATACGTTCGAGTTTGATGTAATCCGGCGCACGGTGGGGGGCTACCGTTTCTTTCGTAATCTCACCCGTCTTTTCCCTGTATTGGAGGGATGTTAACCCGTCGCCATGTACGCAAACATCTGCATATTTGGCATTTCCCTGAAGCGATTCGCGAATAATCAATCCTGTTTTACGGTGTGCATTAACGCCGTCGCCCACGAAAGCAATTTGGGCGGAAAGCGAAAAATCGCCGGTTTCTTTTCGCCATACCATAAAAAACTCATCACTCGTCGCCCACATATTAGTCCCTGCCCCTGTGAGTGTATAGGTATTCGATGATTTGTCATATTGCATGGCCCCATGCAACTTACAGTTTCCGATATCGCCAGCGCCTTCAAAGATATTACTTCCGGTTGAACAATTCATAAAAAAACTAAAAAAGAAGGTTATCATTAAACCTGTCATTGAAAATTTTATCATATGTGTCAAATTTATGTTGTTAAAAAAGCATGTAAATTACAATGGCAAAAGTAAAAAAAAATCTTTAGTTTCGGCGTTTTACAGGAAAAAATTTGATTTTTCTTGTGTAGCGCCGAAACTTGCATTATCTTTGGATGCAATTTCACTAATATATAATCGTATGAAAATGAAAAGAAAAGTAAAAGTTTGGCTTCCATTCATGGTTATGGTTGCAATGTTGGGATTTTCCGGCATGGAATTAAAAGCGCAGGATTGGCCGCAATGGCGCGGACAAAATCGTGAAGGCGTCTCAAAGGAGACAGGCCTTAATTTAGACTGGTCGACTTCAAAACCGACTCTTAAATGGGTATTTAGAGAATCAGGTTTCGGGTATTCCGCTCCCGCCATTGTTGGAACTACTCTTTATTGTCAGGGTGGTTCGAATGGAAAAGATTTTGCATTCGCTTTGGATGTGAATACCGGTGGCTTGAAATGGAAACAGGAACTGGGTGAGGAGTATGTTGATCAGCAAAATCGGGGAAACGGCCCTCGCGGGTCGGTTACGGTAGATGGCGACAAACTCTATCTTGTTCGTGGGGGCGGACAAATACATTGTCTTGCGGCTGCTGACGGTAAAATGATCTGGCATAAAGATTTTAAAACGGATTTTGGCGGTAAACTTATGTCGAATTGGGGGTTTAGCGAGTCGCCTTTAGTTGACGGTAACCTTGTCATCTGTTCGCCCGGCGGCGACAATGGAACCATGGCAGCGCTCGACAAAAATACCGGCGCTGTGGTATGGAGATCAAAAGAATGGACTGATCCTGCCAGTTATTCTTCCGCGATAGTTGCCGAAATTGACGGGATTCGCCAGTATATCCAGCAAGCAAACAAAGGCATTGCTGGCATTTCGGCAAAAGACGGAAAACTTTTGTGGAAAATCGACTATTCCGGCGCCGCCAGACGTTCTCCGGCAGTTATTCCTACTCCGGTTTTCATTGATAATAT
>Ga0082212_10003254_pt1 | contig 23164 bp, 19 predicted proteins | sample TergutNt197P3_FD_71548 | JGI IMG/M metagenome (GOLD analysis project Ga0082212, IMG submission 71548) | Neocapritermes taracua P3 segment gut microbial communities from Petit-Saut dam, French Guiana - Nt197 P3 | ecosystem: Host-associated > Arthropoda: Insects > Digestive system > Gut ...
GCACGAGCATGAATAAATTTCCTGGATTCTATTTTCCCAGGCCGTGCTACAGTTTCAAGCTCCTGCCGTTCTTCACTTGTTAGCGTCACTCGATATCTTGGTGCCATAATGCCTCCTTTGCAGGCATTCAAGATATCACAATATATACGAAATGTTAAGCGTTACATGGTACTAGTGGCGTACTTGTCGAATTTGCCTTGTATGGCATTAGACTTCCGTCTGTGATGTAAAAATCGCAGGCTATGCCTGCGGAGGCGTGCCTTGTAGGCAACAGGCACTCAGGGAAAAATTATTGACCGATTATACAATAATATGATATATATCAAAACTTGGTGTGCGACTTGTCAAGGACCTTTGATCTGGTATCCACAGGCAGGTAACCACTTGGCGTGTTCTATAGTCAACTTATGATATGCAGAAAAAAATGAAAATCCTGATAATTAGCTACACCGACGCAGGCGGCGGAGCCTTTATAGCCGCAAAAAGAATTTTAGACGCACTGGTTAAAAGCGGCGTAGATGTAAAAATGGGAGTTGTGGAAAAACGAACAAACTCGCCTTATGTTTTTGAATTGCCTAAAAATAGTAATTTTGAACAGCAAAATGAACAACGCAACAAGAAAGAACTTTTACAAACAACAAACCCAATCTTGCACAGTATTAATAAACTCAGTAAAATAGATGTAAATTATATAAATCAAAGCGATTTTGATATTGTGAATTTACACTGGGTTGCCTACAACACAATAAGCATAGAAGATGTTGCAAAAATAAAAAAGCCTGTTGTTTGGACGATGCACGACTCCTGGCTTTTTAGCGGAGCGGAACACTATCCAAATGTACTGGAAAGCGACATCCGCTTTGAACAAGGATATTATAATAATAATTTTCCGGCAACGAGTTCTGGTGTGGATATTTGCCGTCAAACATGGGAACGAAAACGCAGGGCTTGGAAAAAATGTTGTTTCAATTTTATAAGCCCAAGTAATTATGCAGCCGAATGTTTAAATAAAAGCGCATTATTTAAAGGCAAAACCGCGGCAGTTATACCGAATGTAACTCCGGCAATATTCAAACCGTTGCCATTATCAACAAAAAATGCTTTAAAAAAAGTACTTGACATTCCTCTGGGCAAGAAAATTATTGGCTTTGGAGCAGCTAATGTAACAAGTGATGGAAAGAGCGTCAAAGGAGAATTATTTTTGTCGAGCGCTCTTAAAACATTAAAAAGCAAAAACTGTTTTGCTATTGTTTTCGGAGCCAGCAACAATAAATTTTCTTCCATGCTTCCAATAGAAAGTTTTCTACCGGGAAAAATTTTAGATATAAATTTACTCCGCGCGATTTACAATTTACTTGATGTATTCGTTTGCCCCAGCATAATAGAAAGTTTTGGCCAAGTGTGTTCGGAGGCCATGTTCTGTGGGGTGCCGGTTGCGGCATTTAGAACAAGCGGGATTCCGGATATTGTTGAGCATAGAAAAACCGGATATTTGGCTAAACCATTTGTTGTAAATGATTTGGCGCAAGGTATTGAGTTTTGCCTTGCAAATAAAAAAGAGCTTTCAAAAAATTCTATTGCGCGGGCGAAAGACGATTATTTTAGCGAAAATAAAATTGTAAGGAAATATTTGGAAGTTTATAAAAATTCTTAAGTTCTTAATGTTACACGTGCTTGCGCTTTGGCAAACGCTGGTTTATTTTAGAAATTTAAGGGCTTGGATTTACCGGTGATGAACGTGATAATGCGTAGGAGCTTTTACACATGCGCGATTTAATTCTAAAGATTTATGTCGAGTCAACAAATTACGCCGCTCCGTCTTCGTGGCGAATGTTGGGAGCAAATGGCAAGGCGGATCATATAAGGAAATGCTGATTAATTGTCTGTGCGGGATGAAGCGCAAGGCGCACGGAGCGCAGGAACCGAGGCATATATAGAAATATGTCGAGGTTACGAGCACCGCGCAACGTAGAGATTCGCCCGCTCAGGCAATTAATCAGCGTTTCCATAATAGTTCTTTGTAAACGTAATGGTATCAAACCGAAAAATGTGCTTGAAGTTGGCGCGGGGGATGGATCTATTTTACGATGTCTTGCGGATTATGGATTTTCCGAGCGACAATATGCGCTTGAGATATCGCAATCTGGGGTAGATGTAATCCATAACCAGAAAATCCCTGGACTGGTTTCCTGCCAGGTTTTTGATGGTTACAATATCCCATTTAAGGACGATTATTTCGACATATCGGTGTTGTCCCATGTGCTGGAGTATGTTGAATATGAACGCGCGTTGTTGAAAGAACTCAAGCGGGTATCAAAATATCAGATCATTGAGATACCGATGGATTGCAATGCTCTCGGCGACGAAGTTTACCACCTACTTGGACCAAGCTACAGACACATCAATGCGCATACGCCCGATTCCCTACGCTTTATGCTTTCAACAGAGGGATTAAGTGTAGTCGATGATCTTATTGGGGTATATTCGTTGGATCTACGGGAATACGACCATTTCGTGAATAATAGTAACGAACGAACGCCAGAAACCGTTGAAGCTTTCCGGCGTCAATATCAGATAGCAAATGCCGAATTTGCCGCATCGTCGCGGGTGAAACAACAAAGACGAGCCTCCACATTCACGGTACTGACGTGCAAAGAAGAGGCGGAAAAGCGGTTGGAACGCGTACTAATGATTATCAAACACTACATTGTTTCCGGACGGATCCAAGTCGCACGGCTCATTTTTAACTATTACGTTCCCAAGCCACTTTTGGCGCGCTACGCACTTGAAATCTCGCGAGATGTTCAAATTCAAGCCCCCAAAATTGCACTCGAATTTCTTGATCGTATCCTTGCGTACGATAGCGATTCTGCCAACGCGTTATCGCTGCGGAATCATATCGAGATATCTATGAATAATAATGATAAATAAATTGAAAGCCCCCATAGTCCTTTTTGTTTATAATCGCCCTGAGCATACGCGGAAAACGCTCGATTCGCTCGCCGCTAATTTCCTCGCAAGCGAATCTGATTTATTTATTTACTCCGATGCCCCAACGGATCAGTCTGAAAATGAAAATGTACAGACAGTTCGATCTATTATAAAAAACGTTAAAGGCTTTAAATCCGTAAATATTATTGAACGTGATAAAAACTGGGGACTTGCCGGTTCAATTATTGACGGTGTTACGAATATAATTAATAAATATGTGAAAGTGATTGTACTGGAAGATGATATGGTAACCAGTCATTTTTTTCTGCAATTTATGAATAAGGCGCTTGATTATTATGAATATGAAAAAAAGGTTTACCATATAAGCGGCTGGAATTATCCAATAAATTCTTACGAATTGGAAGATGCTTTTTTCTGGCGGACAATGAATTGCTGGGGGTGGGCTACATGGAAAAACCGTTGGCGGTATTTTGAAAAGGATGTTGATAAGTTAATTGCAAGCTTTCCGGAGAAAGATATATACCGATTTAATATAAATGGTGCGGTAAATATGTGGCAACAAGTTTTAGCAAACAAAACAGGTGAAATTAATTCCTGGGCAATTTTTTGGTATGCGACAATTTTTCAGAAAAATGGATTGTGTCTAAACCCGGCAAAGAGTTTCGTCCAAAATATTGGTTTTGACGGTACAGGCATTCATTGTAATAAAACTTCAATTTATTCAATTGATTCGTTTTGCGAAAAAGATATTGATTTTAGCAAGTTAATCATTGAAGAGAATGAATTAGCCGTAAAAAAAATAGTTTTATTTTACAAGGAAAGTCGTCTTCGCAGCTACAAAAAACTTCTTGAAACAAAAAAAGAAATATTTGTGTTTGGCGCCGGAACAACAAGCCATTCCATTGTTAATGATTTTCCTGAAATTTCCTGGCGCGCTTTTATTGATAACGATAAATCTAAAGTAGGAAAACCGGATGTTTTGCCAATAATATATTTCCAGGAATTTATAAAAAAATCGGAGAATGCTATTATTTTTATCGCAAGTTCTGTATATGCCGACGAAATGAAACAACAGTTGATAGACAATGGATTTTCCGAAGGATGTATTTTTACACAATGAACAGCTTTATTTGTTGGTCTCTGTCTTGGATATTCATTCGTGAGTTGCATTGTAAAAATATAAATTTTGATGATAATGTCTCAAATGAACGAATACTTTAGATAAGTAAAGGAGAATTCTATGAATGCCCTATGGTATGGCACGGGAGCAATGAGCCGTTTCCTGCTCCCCGCCGTAAACCCTATGAACTTGCACATAGTAGCCTTTGTGGATCAATATGGAGAATTTCCGCGTTCATTTGAAGGTATGCCGGTCATTCATCCCTCTGAAATTAACGGCTTTTCTTATGATTGTATTTTGGTGGTCAGCCGCTTCGCAGCACTGATAATTAGCCGACTTACCCATGATTTTAACCTTCCAACGGAAAAAATCGTTTCGCTGGATTTTGGAAATGCCTGTTTGGGTGAATATGCACGGAACAACGCAGAGCATGAGGATTTTGAATCTGCCGTTTTGGCCCATCTTTCTACGCAGCCCGGATTGGCCAATTCTTTTTCCGTCTCCGAATTGCGAAATTCTCTCGAAATGATATCCAGCGAGCTTAAGAAATATCACCATAACGAAAAAGAAGACATTTTATTCAAATTTCGAGCAAAAATATCGTTAGATAGTTATAGGTATGAACATCTCGTTGATACCGCTCGCAAGCAAAACCTTCGATTTTCCGCACAATTTGCTCAAGATATTATGGCGTATCTGTTTTTCAATGGCAAAAAAGACGGATTTTATATTGAAATCGGAGCCAACGACGGATATGGTGGAAGCACGACCTTTTGGGCTGAGCAGCTTGACTGGAAAGGAATTTGTGTCGAACCGCAAAAAGAAACTTTTGATCGGTTGAAAAAGCACAGAAACTGCGCGTTATACAACTTTGCGATATCTGACAAAACGCAAAGATGTGTCGAATTTATCTCTTTTCCGGATAACGATTATAGAAGCGGAATTGCCGATACAATGACAACTCAGCATATTGAGGAAGCAAAAAAATTAAGCCGAATGCAAACCACAACGATAGATATAACAACTTTTTGCGATATGATGAAAGATTTTTCCGATGTAAAATATATTGATTTTTTAAGCATAGATACTGAAGGACACGAAATGAATGTTTTACGATCTATAGATTTCGATAAATATTCGTTTGGCTTCATAACAATAGAAACAGAAGAAAACAGTGACGTTGTTAAATTTATCATACAAAAGGGCTACAAACCGTTATTAACTGCCGGAAGCGATGTAATTTTTGTTCCGAATGCTTGTGAGATAAAACAACTTTGCTGCATAGTTCCATTTAATTGCTATAACAAATATATAGATTTGCTTAAAACGTCGCTTCGTCTTATAAACATAGAACCTGTGCCACAAAGGAATATTGCCGATTATGTTTGGTGTCACTGGAGAGAAAATTATCACGAAGATCCAAATGTTTTACTGCAATTCAAAAGTTTGGCGACTATTGGTAAAAAAATTATTTGGAATTTTCACAATAAACTTCCACACGAAACAAAAAACATCCAAAAAGCAATAGATTTTATGAGAACAATGGCAAACATAGCGCATAAAATCATTATTCACAGCGGCGTGTCGATAAAGATAATAGAAAAACTTTGCAACTCAAATTCGGAAATTTTAAGCAAAATCGTTTTTGTTCCGCATCCATATTATACAGGAATATACGGTTTAGAGAAAATTGAAAATTCTTTGCAAAACGATAAATTAAAATTGTGTTTTTTCGGCTCTATCAGTAAATATAAAAATATTGAACTATTAATTTCCGCAATTAAAGAATTGAATTTTGAAGATATAGAATTAAATATTCACGGCGCGGGTAATGCGCAATATTTGGAATACCTTAACAGTCTAATCGGAAAACACGGCCATATTAAAACCAATTTTGGATTTGTGGGCGACAAAGAAATTCCCGAAGTTTTGGCAAATTGCCATCTCTGTGTTCTGCCGTACAATTTGGATTCATCACTCAACAGCGGTACGACAATATTGGCGTTTTCATATGGCCGATCAGTTATTTCTCCTCTTACCGGAACGCTTGATGATATTGAAGATAAGAATTTGTTCTTTAGTTATTCCTATGAGGAACAATCTGAACACAAAGAAGAATTGAAAAAGCAAATCTTTGCAATTCGTGAAAAATATAATGGTAATTATAATGAACTTTTAAAATTGGGCGAAAAATGCAAAAAATACGTTTGTGAAAACAATTCTTTTGAACAAGTTGCAAAACAATTGGCACAAGTTTTTGATGTGTAATATGAATACTCATAACCAATCAAATGGCAACAGTGGAGATGTTTTTTTCTCGAAAGAATCCATAATTAAGTCAATGTATTTATTTCTTCCTGGAAGCAATTGTGGTAAATCTTTAATATCCGACAAATCCCGCGATATAATCGATAATGGGGCAATGGGAATACCTTGGCGATACAAATACGTCACAAGATATTTTTGAGCCAGTTGTTTTTGTTCTTCCGTCAAAGCAGTAAGCATTTCAGCATGGCTAATCAAATGTAAAAATTGTTCAAAGTTATCGGAATCGTAAGTAAATCCCCTGTTGGAATAAAGCAGCCGAGCCACTGTTATCACAGGTTTCCCCATGGATGCGACTTCCAGACCACTAGTGCCACATGCCGTAACCGCGCCATCAATAACGTTGAAAAAATCCAAAGGTGAGAATGGAGAGTCATAGGGGATGAACTTAATATGATCAGGTAAACGAGGGTAGTGTTTTCGCACAAATTCTTCCGTACGCGTTTCTGGTGATTCTCCTTTTTCCGCTGGATGCACCTTGAAGAGCCAGGTCACATTGGCGTTGTTTTTCATTGCTTCGATCCCGGCAAGGATGTAAGCGTCATATGATTCAAAAATCATATGAGAATAATCCGCCGAAGCGTCCCAACGAATTTGCGTAAAGAAGGCAAATATAGGTTTGTTGTCGACGATGCCGTAGTGCGCCATCAATGCGTTACGATCGTTTTGTAAATCGGGCAAAAAATCGGCCATCTGAATCGTGAATGATGATCCCTGGCCATAGCGTTCGGAGTAGAATCGGTTCATGACCGCGCTGTAGCGTTCGTCCCACTGGTCTGCTTTTATCTCCTCCCAAATTTCGTCGGTCAAATCAAATATCCACCCGGCTGACGACTCTTTAAATAAAGAAGAAAACACCATACAGTTGACCTTATCCGCCATGCCGTAGCCAAAAACGTGTATTCCATTGTCAACCGCCGCTTTATATGCAGGACCAAATTCTGTATAAATGCCATTCGATATTAATACCGAACGTGGTTGTATCCTCCGCAAAGCCTCTTTCATAGCCAGCCAGTTACAGGCGGCATCGTAAGCAAATTCTTTTATATGGCGTTGAGATAACATGCTCAAGTCTGCGTGTTTATTGTAGCGAATAAGTCCGGATAGGAGATCTCCATCCAATTTTTTTCCGCGACAGGTAAATTCACGGATGCTATTTGTGTGTTCAGGCATTTCCGCATAAAGCGCATTCAAGTTTTCATGCGCCAAAAGTTCGCCGATTGTTGTGTATGAAAAACCGAATCGTTCCACGAGGTACTTATTTTTTTTGATACAACCTGGGCAACGTTGCGGCCACGTTTCTATATCACAATTTTTTTCGGAACGACGAATAAGACAGGCAGGCGCTGTCCCGTCACAGAGCACGAAATGAGGTGCGTATCCTCTGAATTGCAACGCCAAGGCGTAGTATGTTTCTATGCACCAAAGGCCAAAACCTCCGCCGTTCTGCCAAAAAAGAACGGTTTTTCCATTTTGAGGCATACTATTCTGGCGGCATTCGGATACTGCTTCTTGTAGTGCTTTATTTTTAATGTGCCAGTTATGCCACTTAGGCATTATTTCGTGGAAATGTCGCATTTTAGAGATTGAAAATGCCTCGGCAAAACCGTGACGCGCAGAAAGATAGACCGAAACGGCAGATTCAAAATCTTCATGCTCAGCACATTGTATGTTCCCAAAACAGGCACCTTCAAAATCCAGCGAAACAATATTTTCTTCTGGAAGGCCAAAATCACGGACAAGGCGGCTGATTATCAGTGCAGCGGATCGACTGGCCACCAAAATATAATCATAAGTATAGTCGTTGATTTCAGAGGGACGAATGACTGACCTGCCTTCAAAGGAACGTGGGAATTCCCCATATTGATCCACAAAAGCTACTATGTGCAAATACGCATGGTTTACAGCGGGAAGCAGGTAACGGCTTATTGCTCCCGTACCGTACCATAGAACGTTCATAACATTATCCTTTCATCCGCTTGCAATAAGAATATATTTTATTGCCGGAACTGCCGTCAGTATTTGAATTTTCTCTGTGGAAAAGTTGTATTGTCCTGCTCCGCAATTCCTCATAAATTTCATTGTTATTATCAGAAACAATGTAATCCAAAAAACCTGCTATATTTGTTTTTGAGCTTTCAATGAAATAACAATCCCTAGTTGAATTGTATCCGTTTACATCCTTTACGCCCTCGATAAACGCTTGTTTTCGTACCGACTTTATTGATGCAGTTGTTCCTTTCGTAAACACAACATATTTTTCATCATATTCTCCATTTTCGCAGTTATATTCATGTACTCGATTAGAGAAAAGAGAATGTGCTCTCATAATATTGACGCTAGCCGGAAACAACATCATACGTTTTATATCATTATAATAGTCAGTATTCCTGTTTTCGTTTACATGTTTTGGCTTAAACTCATCTGCTATTACCATTTTTCCGTCTATATGACTGATTTTCAATGCCACACCCATTATATAAGGGAATACCCATATATAACCGTTTGAATAAGTTATATCCCAAAGCCCGTGCTTATCAATTACATAACCGGCTGGATACTCATTATATTCGATGCAATCGCCGGTTTCCATGTTCCATCTGACCACAGGCCCCGCATTTCTTGGCGACATCCAATAGTTTTCCCCGTCAAAACAAACATCCGAGTAACGGTTTCCAGCGCCACCGACCGTATGTACTTTTGAAATACAATTTTCCATGTCGAATTCAACCAGAGCATTTGCAGCGCTGCTTACTGCAATAAAACGCGATTCATCTACTATCATAGCGCGACAAAAGAAACCATATTTACATTCAGTAATAGTACTGTCTAACAGGTTAAGCCAATCTGAAAAATAATCAAGTTGGCCCGTTATCGTATCATATCTGACAAAAGCAGGGTAACAAGAGGCAATAAAAAACATCCACTGTTTATATTGTACTGAAGCATTAAACTTTGATTCAGGTAAATATTTAATTTTAGATTCGACATTTGGTTTAGCTATTTTTATTTTTCCGAATTCCTTTTTTTGTGGGTCATATATAGCTATTTCATTTGCCGCTTCAGGGGTAAAATACAGTTTTCCATTACATGTTGATATGGAAGTGTATAAATGTTTTGAAAGCGCATTTTCGTTCGGAAAATTTCCAATATATTCAGCTTCCCAGGTTTGTTTGCTCATTTTAAACAGCGCGTTAAAATGAACCGCCGTGAACCAGTAATACGTTCCATCGTCATAAAGGTTTTGAAAAAAAATGTTATCAAAAATATCGCCATTAAAAATAATAGACATATTTTGCAACATTATCGGTTTTCCAGAACACTGGAAGAGTGGTACCAACGAACTCATATCACCGTAATAAGCGTCTGAAATCGCAATCGCTCTGGACAAGTCGCCCGAATTGTCATATATGCCATAGCCCATATTTTTATAGGCATCAACAATATTGAGATATTCGTTCAGGAATTCTGTGCGCATAGATCTGTATGTTGAAATACTAAGCGGATGTGGCCGCCATAAAAGAACTACGTCATCCCTGCTTTTAAAATAGTCCAACACTTTGCGGAGTTTTTCCAGCGTTATCCTGTCATTATAAAGCAGTGCGTCAATGGTAGTGTTGTAGAATATGACCTTTTTTTGTGTACAGTCAGGTTTATCGATCAATTTTTTCCATTCGTCAGGTATTTCATAATTTTCGCGTTTTATATTTAAAATTTTATCAAATTTTGGTGATCCAAGAGCAATAAATTTTGATTTTAAATAAGAGATTAAATCAGGTATGTCATTTACATGCATGGTACACGCGCTGATATATTTTTCCCGTATTTTTTCCGACTGAACAATGACAATATCTGCGTACAGAGTTCCGGCGCTGATAGAAAAACATTCATCGATATCTTTATCAACATCGCCAGCACAGACAAAATAAGGTATGTAAACCAGCAAATTTGTAAATTCTTTGAGCGTGACTGCAAAAAAATCAGGATGAACAGTCGTTGCAAAGTTGTACTCATCATATGGATTATGTATAACTATTATATCCGGACGGCGTTCAGAAATTCGATATTCACGCCAGTCTGTAATCGGCACGTATGCAGGATAATCAGTTCCCTCGTAGTACATCTGGCCCAATGAACCGTCCGATAACTTCTCGTAATATGGAATAGGTATCACATAAGCGTCGCAATCCGGGTCGTCTTTCGCTGCCAGCCATACGGATTCCATTGAATCAAACATACTCGCCTTATAAGGCAGAAAGGCGATTTCGAGTTTATTGGTTTTTAGTTTACTCATTCAAATGGTATCCAAAAATCATCATTTTCAATTAGCCCGTAATTTCTGCAAATTTTTGCAATTTCCTGACAATAATCTTTGCTGGCTACTACAATATAGATATTTTTATTTTGCTTTAAAATTTGTTCCGGCTCAAAAATTTTATATCCTGCAAATGTATATGCCTGATATTCCGTGTTAGAATCCAGGAAAGCTTCAATTCTTATATGTTTCCTTTCCAGTAATCCCAAAATTTTTGATGCATGCGCACCTGCCCCCCATACATAAACGTCTTTCCCCTTCATTTTATGTTTTAAATCAATGTCAATATTTTTTAATTTCACTTTATTCGTTTTATTAATAATAAGCGACAATCCACCCGTTACAAGTGATAATCTCGCCATTTGAAAGTGAAAAAATTGAAAAATTTCATTATCAACTCTTGCACGCTCCTGTTTCGCCAATTCAGTATACCGCGGATTATTTGAAATGCCGTTTTTAGTAAAAATGCCTATTGTAACAGGAATGTGTCTGCAACTTGCATTATGAAAAAAAATTGCCCTTAAAAAAAAATGATGGTCGCTTATCATTTTAAATTTCTCGTCATAGCCATTGAGTTTAGTTAGCAGTGAACGCTTAATTAAGACACCACCTGAATGGCAAAATTTGATGCCTGATAAATTCCCTTTCTGTTTTACTAAATATGTTTCTTCCAAATTTTCTTCTATATTAAGTCTACTTCCAAAAACAAAATCTTCACTGAATTTTTCTTTAAAAACATTTTCTAAAGTTTTTTTGCCATACAAACAATCGCCACTGTTTAAATACAGGCAGTACTCACTTTTAGCAATCTTTGTTCCTTTATTCATTCCATCATAAATTCCACTGTCGGGTTCGCTAATCCAGTAAGAAAGGCCGCTCGCAAACTCTTTTATCATATCAACACTTCTGTCATTCGAGCCACCATCTATTATTATATGTTCAAAATCCTTGAAAGTTTGTGCTCGTACACTTTCTATGGTTTTGCGAAGTCCTGCTGCTTCATTTAAATTAACAGTTATTATTGAAAGCCTTGGCATGCTGAACTCCATTACAAACGGACTCTTTCCAACAATAATTGCAAACAAGGGTACTCGTAAAACTTTCCGACTTCGCTGGAAACGCGAGCATCCCAATTAGCAGTAAAGGGTTGATTTTATCGTAGAATTTTGTAAAATGGTATAGTTTTTTGAAGGAAATGTGGCAATTCGGCAAAACTACTGTCAAATCTGACGGTTGCGGACTTGACCGGAACAGACGATTCGCTCGGTTATAGAGACACTTCGTTGTGCAGGAGAGCGATGTTTAACGGCTAAGCATTTTTATTACGGGCGGCGCAGGCTCTTTCTGTCAGGAAGTATACCGGATGCATAGCATCGCACAATTCCGACAATAACTCACAATGACTTACGGTAGGCGCCCCTGCGCGCTATTTTGCGCGAACAGGGCTTTGCCGTTACACAGGAGTACTTTTTATGTCAAAAATTGATATGACTGACGAATTAGATTTAATTTGGAATGCGGGTACTCCAGTAAAATTTAATGATTTACCTAAATATAGCCTTTGGTCAAAACGAATGCTTGGTTTACTGAATTGGTCCAGAATTGAACGTAGCGAAGGTGAACTTAAAAGGGAATTTGAAAATGAACAATATTTCCCATTGTATCAGCAGTTGTTAGCCGACGAAACCGTAAAAGATGTTAATTGTTTAACAAGTAAATTTTATCAACTGAGTGATTTATGTTACACAATGAAAGGAAATTTTCGCGTATTGCCATTTACTGATGCGATGAGATTGGGCACACTTTGGATATTGCATTACTTATCCAAATTCGCTGATTTAGAGAATACTTCTGCCATTGTTGACATTGGAGCCGGGGCCGGGCAAGTCATTCTTCAGATCGCTTTATCGAATATGTTTAATAATACAAGTTTTTATGCCTTGGAGCGAATGCAATCGGCACGAGAAATTATCAAAATAATTTCTTATAGGAATAATTGTAAAATTAATGTTGATAACTGTGATATAATGAGCAAAACCATTGCAAAAAACATTCCAGAAAAAGCGATACTTTATACAAGCTACGTGCTAACGTATGCGCTAAACACCCAAAAGGATACTATAGAAAGTTTTTGCGATTTGAAGCCTGCATTGGTTTTTAATTTTGAACCATTTGCATCATTCTGTGACCAGAATACCCTTTATGGGGAGTTATGCGCTAAATATCTGGAAATAAATAAATATAATACATCTTTTGACATTGAATTGTACAAACGAAACGGGAAGACGATAGATATTATATATAAAGAAGGAAATATATTCGGTGATAATCCGTATTTACCAGCATCGCTTATTGTTTGGAAACCAAGGTAGCGCTATGCAATGAACGAGGGAAATTAATAATGAGGTGTTGTAAATTTATTACAATGCAGTTTACTGATTTTAACCAAACGTTATATTAAATATCACTAGTGTCCTCTTATAAGTCTAATAGTGTCAATTGGTTAGGCGACTGCATATTTTTACTTATGCAAGTTCCTTGTTCAACTAGCGATAAATGGGCATTTTCTCAAATTGGGTCAGGCTTAAAATTTGTAGAATTTGATACAAAGTTTGTGATAAGTTTAGTTTCTTTTTTAAAATAGCCGCTAATAGGTACACGCATATACCAATCCATATTTGAGATTTCACTGCATTTTCGCTTAGCCAATAAAACGCTTTAATCCGTAAATGTTGTTTAATCCATTTGAAAAACAATTCAACCCGCCATCGTGATTTATACAAATCAGCAATTGTTTTTGCAGACAAAGACATATTATTTGTCAAAAACACCATCCGTTTGTTTCGTACGGAATCGTAAAATCGGATACGCCGAAATGAGTCTGGATATAATTCATAACTTTCATCTCTTGACAATACTACCACTTGATCACATTGAACACCTTTGGTTTTATCAACAGGACGCGAAAATCGTCGCGTCAATTTTATGTTTCTCTTAGCCCTTATTACAAAAAATGCTTTCGATTGATTAAGTTTATAAAGACGTGAAAAATCTAGATAGCCTCGATCCATTACATAGTACGCGCCAGCAATGAAATTCAAATAATCAAGAACGTTTACATCGTGCATTTTACCGTCATAAATTAGAATGAAATCAGGAATGTTGCCTTGTAAATTCAATAATGTTTGTAGTTTAATGGCGGCTTTTGTCTTGCGGAAAGGATCACATGGAAATAGCGATAGACATAAATCAATCGAAGATGAATCAAGGGCAAAAACAGGAGCCTTAAGATCAGCTGAATTATTATCCTGCCGATAGAGATCATGTGCGATTTTGATAAGTACTTGTGCAAAATCAGAAAATATCCTCCAGTTCCGGCGTTGATTCGCCTTTGATAAATTACTTCTGGAAAGGTTATCACTGATACCAAGACGATAAAATTTCTCGGGAACAGCTTTTAGGCAATTAACAATGTCGCGTAAACTTTCTCGATAAGTTAATTGTGCAAATACCATTATTTTGAAATAGTCAGAACTTTTAAATTCTTTAGTATGATAATCACCGTTATATCTATTGACGAAAGTTTGAAAGCGTCTCCATGGTACAAGTTCCATTATCTGTGTGAAAACGAATTTTCCATAAAACATTTCGACCAATACTCCCCTGAAAATGCCCATTTGAGCAAATTTGAAGTCGTTGCAGGCCGATATTTTACATAACAGATTGATAAATAACAAGATATAGCTATTATTCATAACTTTACGTGGACGCTAGTGATTAAATATAAAAAAATCAGATTTCTCACACGGCCTTCTGTAACACTAGCGAATCGGCCGTGTAGCATAGAAAAGCCGACGTTTCTTTTGCCGAAGATCATCGTCGGAAGTCGCGGCGAGCATCACAATAGACCCATAACAATCCGACAAGTAGCCGACCTGCTGATCCTGCTGTTCATCTGTCCCATTACTCTCAAAGAACAGGGCGTCTGAAACAAACGATACGAATTTCACCACATCCTTCCAGTTGTCAATCCACATGCAAACGGAAAGAAGAAATGCGACATCAGCTCTCCCTCCGGGTAAGAAGTCCGCAATAAGGTCGAGCGGTTCTTTTTCCAAGTCAAAAACAAAAAAGCTCAAATTCGGGGTACCGTTAACATCTCTAATTCTATTCGCTACATTTACCATTCGGTTGTCGTAATCAACGCCCACTCCACGTTTGATACGCGCCGACAAAGGGTGGAGCATGCCACCTTGGTTGCAACCAATATCGAGAACGACCTTCCCGTCTAGGTTCTCCGGAATTCGAGAAAGCCTCCAAGCAGGATCTCTCTGCCCCTCAATCTTCTGGCCACCGACCTGGAGCGTATGATAGCCAGCCGGAAATCCTTTGGCGGAGTACGGAGAATTGCTGGTCTTCGTATAATTAAGCAAGTTTCCGACTTGTGCGCGTTCCAGCTCTCCATCCGAGAGGTCAGATAGACAACTCCGGGTAAACTTATATTCGGCGGCGGGGACGTGCGCTGGCTTTTTTTCGAGCAGCTTGACCGCAAACGCGCCGATAACAGGCGTCGCTCTAACCACTCGCTTCACTGATGATAGAGACATAATGCTGCGTCCTATGCGCTCTTGGGTTGCCCCGAGCCGTCTGCAAAGCGGCCGAGTACGAACATAGTAGTCGTCATTTGTGTAGCACCATGCGCGTCGACCGATCCACACCGCGCTCCACGCAGCAAATGCTATTGGTGAGATGCTAAGGACATCGCTTGTAGCGACCGATATACTGACCTTATTCCTGTCCTCTATGCCCAGCGCGCTGCGCAATGAATGCGCGGAAAGCATCTCAACGACATGTAATGGCGCATGCCGCCACCGGTAGATCCACGACTGAATGCCATTAATGGTAGCTGGCCACATGAGGCGTCGTCCTTTATCAAATTCGATGGCGTTTTTATCATTCAGGAGTAACGGCCAGTCTAGTACAACATTCAGTGTTCCCGGATACAGTTCACTTCCGGTCAAGCGAACAATATCTTTCGCGAAGGCCGCCAGCTGCCCTCTGGCGAGGCCACGGCCAGAGAGTACCCGTCCGCTGTAAACAACTGAGTGATCGTCGTTTTTCTTGATTTTATACATCTATTTCCATTCCACATTTTCTTTTATTACCCTTGCAGGAACTCCTGCCGCTAAACATTTGCCTGGAATATTTTTATTTACCAATGAATTTGCCCCAATTACTGCTCCATCATCTATTTTTACACCTTTTAGTATTGTAACGTTTGTTCCTATCCATACGTGATTTCCTATTTCAATTGGCTTTTTTGAAATATATTTTTCTCCAATTATTTCATGGGCGTCATTATCACGTATAACAACATTATTCGATATTGTTGCTCCTTTTCCTATTGTTATTTTTTCCCTGCAAATTAAAAATACATTATGATTTATATAACCACTTTCAAGTTCAAGTGTTGCATTTTCACAAATTTGAATTCTACCACCAGTAAAAATGGAAAAATTACCGTTAACTATTAATTGTGATCCGTTTTCCATTGTTAATACACCAGGAAACGGATCTTTTTTTCTTTGTTTATTAAATTGAAAAACACAGTTATTACGTAAGATAATTTTTGAATTTTTATGTATATTGTAATATCCATTTTTATATGCTATAAAACAACCAGAATGTCTTTTTAATAAATTAAATTTCATATAATTTATTAAACTTATCTTTCCAATAAGCTTAAATAAATAATTACAACACATTACGTCCACCCCACACTTTTTCAAACGCTTTTAATACATCGTCCATATCCTCTTTATTCATGCTTGGCAACATGAATTCATGCGTTAATACGCCGCCATAATACAAGGTTTCACAAACCGGGCACAAACCTTTTGGGTATAAGTGTTCCGGTTGTTGAGTAAACGGCCAGCCTGTACCGCCAATTGCGATTTTTTGCTGAAAAAGAAGCTGCTTGTACAGTGGGCGAACATACCCCACACCCAGCTTGGTTCCTTCTTTCTCCCGCAGTTCAAAATGTGGCAGTTCGGCCTTGACAGCCTCCACGAAACGACTCGCCGGAATGCTCGCCACTTTCTCATCATATTTACAGGCATGCACATAGTAAACATGACTGGCTTCGTTTCTGACTTTTGGCATAGTAAGACAGGGAATGTTTTTGAGACCTTTTTCCAGATAGGCTATATTTTCTAACCGTTTTCTGTTTAGTTCCGCGAGTTTCGGCAACTGGCAACGAGCTACGGCGGCATCCAATTCTGTCATTCGGAAGTTGTATCCAACCATGTTCACTAGGTTGGTTATGCCCTTTCCTTCGACAACGGCTTCGGCGTGATTGCGTATCAGGCAGAGGCGTTCAACCAGAGTGTCGTCGTTGGTGACGATGACGCCGCCTTCGCCGCTGTGGATATGCTTATGGTAGTTGAGCGAAAACACGCCCATATGTCCCAGTGTGCCCGCTGGTTTTTCTTGGAGCGTGGCTCCTGGAGACTGGGCGGCGTCTTCAATAATAGTCAGATCGTGTTTTGCTGCCAGCGCGTTGATACTTGTTGCATTGTATGGCTGCCCGAACAGATCCACCACAATGATAGCTTTCGTTTTCGGCGTGATTTTTCGTTCCACGTCAGCCGGGTCAATGCAAAAACAATCTGGTTCTATATCGACGAAAACCGGAATAGCCCCGTAAAACAGCGGAACTGTGGCGGAAATGCTCATGGACCAAGGCGTAACGATGACCTCGTCGCCCGGTCCGATTCCCGCCGCCCCAATGGCACAGATCAGGCCGGAAGTAGCCGAATTTACCGCAACGGCATGTTTAGCGCCAAAGTAAGCAGCCCATTCGCGTTCCATGGCTTGCACTTCTGTGCCGCCCATAAATTGTTCATGCCATGCGCCGAGATAACGGGACAAGATACCGGAATCAATAACCCGGCAAACGGCTTCTTTTTCTTCCGTGCCTACGGTGACATAAGCGGGAAAAGGTTTTGTTCTGACAGGTGCGCCGCCGTGTACAGCAAGTTTCATACCTTTGCTTCCTCGCGTAATAAATCAATAACGCATTCCGCAATTTTCGCGGGTGAAGCCGCGTGCATGGCAAGTTCAGGTCGCGGAACGGGCGCGACCGGAACTTCGCATCGGGTCAACCAAGCCGAAACCGACGCGGATATGCAGTCGCGGGAATCAGTATACTGTATCCCCTCCAGTGAGGCATATCGTCGTAAGGACGCGAGTTTGCAACCGGGCTGTAGGGACAACACGGGCAGTCTCATCAACCAGGCTTCATATAGTAAAATTGAAGCCATGCCAGCCACGCCGTCAACCGCACCAAGTATATCCCGGCTTTGAGCTAGGGTGACGACACGTCCACTCACTTTGTCTCGCGCCCGTTCCCAAAGCGCGGATACCGCATCTGTTGATTCTTTGGGATGGGGCAGAACACTGACATGCACTCTCTCCCGGTAAGGCCGCAAAGCGGCGGTAAACATCGCCAGAACCGCATCTTCCGTAAAACCTGGATGCCCCTCGACCTGAAGATCATTGCCATATACGGCACGGAAAGGTTCATTAACAAAAGCCAGGTGGATGAAATCCGAAGGGCAATCAATAGTGACGGCGGTCTGCCGCCTGTCCTGTGTCAGCAAACTTCCTAGCTTGACGGCGGAATCGGCCAAGCCCGGATGTCCGGTAACCAGCATGCAGGACGAAGGTACTCCTTCGGCAATGGCTCCGGCTTCGGCCTCTTTATCAATCACCGTGTAAATGTCCGGCACGAGCATCTCCAAGCCATCGGTTTCCAGCCTGCTTCGGTACGTGCTCCAGTTGTCCAGAATATGTACGATAGGCAGTCCACGCGCCCGTGCCCGCCGAGCCAAAGAAAGAGGCAGTATATCTGTGGCGCTTGAACCGAATATGAACAGTGCTGCTCGTTCCATTAGCGCTTCTGCCTCCGCTTCAGGGTACAGACATCCATGAAGTTGTTCCGGCAACTCACGCCCGAGAAAACCGTGATTGAGTACAGCGCAGGGTAAAGCTCGCCGCGTTAGTTCACTAATAACCGACAGCATGACTCTGCTTCCACCGGGGTCGCCGGCCGCACAAAGAATCATAGTGTCGAACCCCCGAGTATATCTTCCAACAGAACCTGGGTACGAAAGGCGGAACGCATGTTGCTTTGCGGCGCAACATTTGTGCGGCTTGCGACCAGAAGATCATCCAGGGCGTTCTTCATGTATCCTTCCAGTGAGGCGTCCCCAAATGCGGTGTGATCCCCGTCCTGCAGTTCGTGTAAACCAGGGAATAACGCGTTTTCAACCCGACGTTCCAATACGACTCGCTTACCTCCACGTAATACGGACAGTATACCCTTGGCACATACCGCGCTGATGTCGTTGGAATGGTAAGGCAAATCACTGCCGGCAACCTGCACCAAATGACCGGTGGACAGACGCAACGCGAAAGATGGGCTACTATGGTTACTTCGTTCGACCCAGAGCAGTTCGTGTTCTTCCGCGCCGGTGAGAAAAAAAAGCTGATCCAGCAGATGCACACCGTTGCGAGCCAGACCGGGAGAATACAACATTCTGATCAAACGGCACTGTCCGAAAATTTCCGCTTGCAAGGCATCGCGCAGCCGTTGGTACAAGGGAAGATAACGGCGGAAATAGTTGACGCAGACAGTAGACTGCTCGCGTTCCGCCAGATCAATAAGTCCCCGCAGTTCTGCCGCCGTGGTCGCCGGCGGTTTCTCCAGCCAGATCAGACGCACCCCGGACTCCAGACAAAGTTTGGCATGGGCAAAATGAAACTCTGTTGGAGAGCAGATGCCAACAAATTCGGGGCGCAAGGTTTTAAGCATTTCGTCCGGTGTGGTAAAAGCGGGTACCCCTTCAGACCATTGCGTGAATCCGGCCCGATCCTCCGCGTCCGGCGAACAACCACCGGCCAGCGTCACCTCTGGATGAGCGCGCATCGCCCCGCCTTGGCTCAATGCAAACCCGGCGTTTTTATTTCGCGCGTCATATTTCCAGGCGATATTGCCCAACCCTATCAATGCGGCATTGATCATTGTACTAAAACCCAAGACATCGGCGTCCCCATATTTATATCTTTCGATTCTGTCTGAATGAACTACTTTTTCTCAATATAAATCACCCATAAGATATAGGCTGTCAGCTTTAATGTATTTCGCTTTGAGCGTATTAGCAAACTGAAATGTCTCATCTAGTTTTTTTTTATTTTTCTCACGTTCTTCCGATAGAGAAATATTCATGCCGGAAAATGAATGCGGAGCATGAATAACCATTGGTATAGAAAACCGCTTCCAGTACTTAATGGTATCATCAAAACTTTCAGGAACCGCAAATAATTCTATATATTGAAAATATTCCGCTTGATAAAAAGAAAGAATGTCATCTGTATAATTATTTTCTTTGCTTCCCAGTTTAAAACCTAATTGCATAATATCCACAAAAGTATATTTTACGTACTTTTCTCACTCAATAATTTATATTTCAATTCAGCTAGCTTCCAATCAGTTTCATTATCAATATCCTGAGCTTCAAGTTCAGAAAGTCTCATGGGTATGTTTTTTACAAAACAATGTTTTTTCCTTCAAAAAGGCTTCTGTACGTACAAAATAGAATTGACCGCTGTCATGATACATTGTTGTCAAATCCTGCGAACGCAATCTGAGATTTTCTGGCCATTTCATCTGTAAAAATTACTGTTTATTTCAAGCCCGCGCAATGGAGGATATGAGAACGGCACAACTGGTAAAAGCGCATCGGCATCATTTTTCCGCAAGGAATCAAAAGCAGCACGCAGTTTTTCTGCAGTAACAAATGGCGCCGTAGGATAAATACAGCAAATCCAAAGAAATGTTTTTCCTTGGTTACTATAGTTATCAAGCACTTCAAAAAGCACATCCGCAGTCGTGGAAAAATCGTCTGATGTTTTACTGCTTCTCATAAACGGCATCGATGCGTCATATTCCTTAGAAATGGCGACTATATCTTCACAATCGGTTGATACCATTACTTTATCGAATAATCTGCTGGCTATCGCCGCATGGATGGAATACGCAATTATTAAGTTTCCCACAAAAAATTTTGATGTTTTTTTGGGGAATTCGTTTGCTATTGCCCCGAGCGGTGATAATTGCGATATTCATCTGGGATTATTTTTCCATTAAAAACCAGTTTAAGTCATCATTGTCTGGGAAATTAGGGTCTCTATGGTAAACAAAGCCATAATCAACTAATTTTAAATCAGGATATTTATCCATAATCTCTCCGGCAAAGTCTCTTTTGAACAAAACAGAATTGTAACCACGATAATTTACTTCTACAGGTACAATGTTATAGTATTCACAAATAAAAACATAACGATTACTGGCATTGTAAAGAAGCTCATAAACTTTTTCAAGCATATCTGGGTTTTGATGGATTAGCACTCCTTTTGTAAAAACAAAATCCCATTTCATATCAAGCTGAAAATTTAGAAATGAAGAATTAATAACTTCAATATAATCCAATTTTGTCATAATCTCAGAGGCTTTTTTATTTATTTCAATTGCAGTAATCTTCGCAGATGGCAATAAAGAATGAACGGCCATCAAATTCAAGCCAATATTTGCACCAAGTTCAAGTATAGACCGTAAATTGTCGGTATTTTTAAATACTTTTGAAAAAAGAGCAATATTATTTACGACAAGACTTTTACCAGTATTTCGGTCAACATAATCATTGCCAAATTCTCCTGCCCAAAATTTTTCCTGCGTTGTGTAATAATCAAACATTTACAGATTTTTTTCTCATGCTTAATACGTTAATAGTTAATTCTACACCTTATTAAATCAAATCATATCTTTACGGCGCCATACTCCGTTAACATCTTTTATTACAAGGTTGTTGTTTGCATGTTTATCAACCATTTTATCAAAATATTCTTCAGTAATACCAATCGTTCTGCACATATCTCTTTTAGATGCGGGATCGCAAATATAGTCCTTATCTCTTATAAGTTGCTGTGCTTGCTCGTAAGACATCATACCGTCTCTGACAAACCTGCACGCAATATCGGAAACTCTCTGGAAACCAAATTTTACAAATTTTGTCCAAATTCCCATTTGATAACCGATACTGTCAATTTGTGAATAATTTTCTATCTGTCCTTCGCGTTGCCATTCGTTAAAATGATTTAAATCTAAAAAGCCTGCGTCACAAGCTTCCTTATACCATTCTTGAGAGGAATATGGATAAATAGCACCCATATAAATCACGTTAACGTTATCGGTTGAAGCAGGATGAAAAATTTCTAATGTATCTAATGATCCATATTCAAAATCATCGTTTTCACCGAAAAAACACAGTTTAATATTATAATTCATTGCAGCTTCCAATGGTAACAAATATATCTGCTCTTCAATCCACTTTAACGGATTCAAACTATCTGTTAAATCTTTACATATATGTTTAGCTAACTCTTTCGGATTTATACGATATGTAATCAAATCACAATTAAATTTCTTTACAACGTTATTTAAGTTATGAATTCCGGCTTGTGTGTGTGTAAATTCATCGGTGATATTAAATAAAAGAACTTTTTTAACTCCATGATTTTCAAAAAGCTTTTTAACGATTGTGGTGGAATCTTTGCCTCCTGACACAGCAACAAGGCAATCATATTTAGGATTGGATTTGTTTTCAGCAATATATTGTGTCAACCAATTTTGCCGTGATTCATAATCAATAGAGGCTTTTTTATCGTGGTTGATACATGGGAAACAAATTCCATCTATATCTTTAAGTCCTGGTCTTGTGCCTAAGATAAAACCGCATCTTTTGCATAATCTAATTTCATTTTCCATATGCGTTATCATCCTCAAAATCTCGTTTTTCAATAAAAAACGAGTCGGACTTATTTAGAGTCTGTCTATAGAGTCAATATTTTATAAAAACAACCGAACCGCTTCCTTGCCCGACAGCCAAGTTCAACAAAAAAACCGCCGGGTCTCATTCAATTTACCAATATTACCCATGATTCTACTGTTTTACTTTGTCTTTTTATAAACCCCTATCCTACTTTAGCAATCTTAGCCTTAGTTGCTATATTATCTTTTTATTACTTTGCCATTTGGCTGAGCATATGACCAGTCATAACATGTATATTGTATGCAATAATGCTCCATACACTTTTTGCTGAAAATGCGCCCAGCCCTTCCAATTGCAACGCGACAACTTGAAGCCGCGTTTCAAATTAGATATGACAGCCTCTATTCCGCTGCGCCATTTTTTAAGCTCTTCTTCTATAGACATGCTCTCGGCAATGTTTTTCATGCTCTTTGTTATTTTGTTAAATACTACATTCCTGATCCCTTCATCAACCGCATGTTGTCTGTTCTTCAAAGAAGCATACCCGCCATCCGTTACTAT
>Ga0082212_10003255_pt1 | contig 23164 bp, 19 predicted proteins | sample TergutNt197P3_FD_71548 | JGI IMG/M metagenome (GOLD analysis project Ga0082212, IMG submission 71548) | Neocapritermes taracua P3 segment gut microbial communities from Petit-Saut dam, French Guiana - Nt197 P3 | ecosystem: Host-associated > Arthropoda: Insects > Digestive system > Gut ...
ACGAGGTTGCCCACACATAATCAAGATTTCCCTCTTTAGTAGCATACTTCACATCGAAGGCTTTGGCAAAATTCTGCCCGAGAAAATGCGACGTTCCCGACTGCAACGCCTTGCCGTCCTGCATCATCGCCTCTATGGTATATGTATCCAATGCCCCTGCAAAACGTTCGCCGGGCGTTTTTCGACCTTTAATGACGGGCATGGCCATGTACTTTTCGGCAAATTCGGCATACAAATTGATAATGGTTTCGGTTTCCGCTATGGCTTCGGCTTCGGTAGCATGCGCGGTGTGTCCTTCCTGCCAAAGAAACTCAGCGGTGCGCAAAAACAGGCGCGTACGCATTTCCCAACGCACCACGTTAGCCCACTGGTTCACCAATATCGGCAAGTCGCGGTACGACTGAATCCAATCCTTGTACGTATTCCAGATAATGGTTTCGGATGTGGGGCGTACAATCAATTCTTCTTCGAGACGAGCATCCTCATCAACAACAATTCCTTTACCGTCGGGCGAATTTTTCAGACGATAATGGGTGACCACGGCACATTCTTTCGCAAAACCTTCAACATGGCTCGCCTCCTTGCTGAAAAACGATTTCGGAATAAATAACGGAAAATACGCATTCACATGACCTGTTTCCTTGAACATTTTGTCAAGTTGGTCGCGCATTTTTTCCCAAATGGCATAACCATACGGTTTGATGACCATACATCCACGAACGGCTGAATTGTCTGCCAAATCGGCCTTTACAACCAAATCATTGTACCATTGCGAATAATTATCCTGCCTTTTTGTAACTTCTTTTGCCATTTTTTAAAAGTTTGGTATAGTATTTGTACTATATTTTTAAACAAATTTTGTGGCAAAAGTACTTAATTTCTCATAAACCAAAAAAATAATAGGAGGACGAGTCATGAAAGCAAAAGTATTAATATTAGGAATAGTTGCCTTAGTAGCAATTTCTTGTTCTTCGAGTAGAGTTTCCACCTACGCGGCCTACGAAGACGATGTTTATTATAACCCAAATGCTGCTAAGTATACAGCAACAACAAGTTACGCAGGTTCGGCCAATGGAGCGTCGAACGTAGCGGCAAACAGTTACACCGCCAACTCTCCAGTGTACGACGCCGGAATGAGCGATTACGAAAGGTATCGCTTAGCGTTGGAATCGGGACTGACGGTTGAAGAAGCAACCTCAGGAGTGAAAAGCGCTCCCGTAGAGTATTACGAAGCCCCTGCACAGTACAACAGCGGGCAACAGTATGCGTATGTAGAAACTTCCCAGGCCAGAGACCCGCAAGGGAATACCTACATCACCAACAATTATTACGACGATTCGTACGCCGCCCGTATCTACCGGTTCGATCGTCCGTACATCGGGTACAGCTATTACGACCCGTGGTATTACGGACCTTCTTTCGGGTTCAGATATAATTCGTACTACGGATGGCGGATGAGCCTGAGCTACGGTTGGGGTTATCCGTACTACTCGCCGTATTATTACGGTTATTACAGCCCTTGGTACTCCCGCTCGTATTACGGATACGGATATTACGACCCATGGTACAGTCCGTATTATTATGGAAGTTATTATTACCCGAATTATTACTATCCACGTTATTATTCGGACTATCGTTACCCGACCTACCGTACAACGGTAAGCGGCCCGGTATACCGTCGCAGCACAGGATCGGCATTAACGTCCACCAGGTACAGCACTCCTTCGAGGACAAGCGGCGCCGTAGCATCGTCGCGGACGTCAACGAGCACCGCTACGCGCTCAAGCAGCAGCAGTACCGCCGCATACCGCAGCAGCACTACGCCTGCAAGCTACACACGTGCGGCAACAACAACCAGCAGCCGTACTTCCGCTACCTCAACAACGCCGCAACGTTCAAGCAGTACCACTACGGTAAACAACGGTAATACCTCTTCGCGCAGTTCGACAACGGTAAACAACGGCAATGCGTCTACACGTAGTAGTTCGACAACGGTAAACAACGGTAATGCGTCTACACGTAGTAGTTCGACGACGACAAACAATAGCAGTACGACATCGCGCAGTTCGACAACAACAACGCCGTCGTCATCAAGCAGCTACGGCACGCAGCGCACGAATCAGAGTACATCAAGCAGCTACACTGCCCCCAGCTCTTCATCGCGCAGTTCGTCAACCGGCAGTTCGACCACTTCGCGTAGCAGTTCAAGCAGCAGCAGTTACAGCGCTCCTTCATCGTCGTCATCCCGCAGTTCGAGCAGTTATAGCGCTCCATCATCGTCATCGTCGCGCAGTTCGAGCAGCTACAGCGCTCCATCATCTTCTTCTTCATCGTCGTCCCGCAGTAGCGGTAGCTCAAGCAGCAGCAGTGGCGGTAGCAGCAGCGGTGGCAGCAGAAGGTAAGATAATAGAGAATTGATAATTGTTATCTACCGTAAAACGCGGAATTAATAACAAGGCTGATGTATCGTTAATTGCTGCGTACATCGGCCTTTTTCAGTTGAAAAATTAAAATTGTAACATATTAAATCTTTGGATCATGAAAAGGATTATCATTATAACCATCATTTCCTATGCTGCATGGCTAACGGCCACAGCACAGAGGGCCGAAGACATCATCCTGTTTTCGCAGTATTATTCGGGGGGGACAGCCCGTTCGGCAGGTATGAGCGGCGCGTTCGGCGCATTGGGCGGCGACCTTTCCGTATTGGGCTCCAATCCTGCGGGGTTGGCTGTTTACCGCGGTTCGGAATTTACGTTCACTCCGGCATTGAATTTTGCCAGTACCAATGCCGATATTGTTGACTATAAATTTAATGAAAAAAGCGCAAAATTCATCTTCAACAACATCGGTTATGCCTACACGAAGAACTTTTACAATGAAAAAGGTCTTCAAAGCGTCAATTTCGGAATTGCTTACAACCGGATGAACAATTTCAACAGTAAGGCATACGTCAGAAGACAGGCGGCAACCTCGTCGATGCTCGATGAGTTTGTATATTATGCGAATGGATATGATCAATTTATTTCTGTTCCCATACATCCCGATAATCTGAACGCCTTTTATAACGGACTGGCGTATGATACTTATGCCATCGACCGCGATGAAAACGGCGAATACTTCAGCGATTACACTGACTTTGGCTATGGACAGCCTTTGTATCGCTCCATGAAATCTCAGGTCAGCGTTGGCGAATATGATTTTTCCATCGGGCTGAATTTCAATAACAGTTTTTTTTGGGGCGCCACGCTGGGCGTTCAGGATGTAAATTACAGGGATTACTTTTTCCATGAAGAAAAACCCGGTTTCGAGTATATGCGGGATTTCAATTTCAGCGACGAATATTCCATTAACGGGGTGGGACTTAATTTCAAGACAGGGATTATCTATCGTCCCATACAAGCGCTTCGTCTGGGAGCCGCCGTACATACGCCAACCCATCTCTGGCTGAAACCTTATCTTTTGACCGGAATGGAAACTTCATGGAACAGTCCGCCCGACGATGACGGAACCAATCAATTTTATTTTGAAACAGAAAGCGAACCTTCCGAAAGATACAGGATCATCACCCCGTGGCGGTACAGTCTGAGCGCCGCTACCGTGATAGGAAACCTTGGCGTAGTGGACGTTGACGTTGAATTAGTTGATTATTCGAATAGCAGCATATTACCCAAAACGGATTACGACATCGAAAATGATGATATTTCCGCCATTTTGAAAACCGCTGTGAATATAAAAGGCGGCGCCGAAATTCGTTTAGGCCCCGTATATCTGCGCGGGGGCGTGGCCTATTACGGAAATCCGTACAACAAAAACGGATTTGATCATGCTATCAGAAAAACGCTCAAGAATACCATAAGTTATTCCGCCGGTATCGGTTTCAGAAACCGTGATTTTTACATGGATGCGGCATATATTTATATGAAACATCCCAAAAGAGTCAATAACCTGTACCTGTCGTATGACGACCTCGAAGCATGGTATGAACAAGCCACGTTGCAGACTACATCCGGCAAGGTAATGGTTACTTTCGGATTCAGATTTTGAACATGAATCATTGCATACACCATATAAAAAATTGAAAACCTTAAATAATAAAAGAAAAATATTGAGCAATAAATAATTGAGCTTTTAACTCTCGTTCTCGAGAATAACGAAATCTACCAAAATTTCACAAGTGTTCGGGAATAAGGGTGCGAAGGTTCACGTCTTCGGGCGTGAACTGTTTGCGCTTATTTGAACACAAAGGTTTTGGTAGAGCCTGTTATTCGCAAATGAGCAAACAACAAACGGTTTCACGCTTTTTATGGATTATATACAAAATGTACATATCGGTTCGATTATCAAAAAAGTATTGGCTGAAAAGTCAATGAGCATCTCAGAGTTTGCAGGCGAAATTAATCGTGACAGAACAACCATTTATGATATTTTCGAACGGAAAAGCATTGATACTGACCTTCTAATTAAAATATCCGATGTATTGAATTATGATTTTATACGCGAGGTCTATTTACCGAAAAATACTGCAACAACATCCTCTAAAATATGGATTGCGGTAGAAGTTGAAAAACACGAAATAAAGAAATTAGATTTGCCCAAAGAATTTGTTCGCCTGGTAAAACACGAATGAAAAACGGCTTGTTGGTTTTATCCACGAATCTGTTGAATATATCCACTGTCGAAATAGCATCCATTGTCTCTGTCTGGCTACTTTTGTGTGTTAGTTTTATTTTTTTATTTAATCTTTAAATTAGTTAATATGAGACAAAATCAACGAAAATTTTGTTTGTTTTTTAGTTCGCTTCGGAGGATAGGTATACTGTCCCTGATGCTGAGCTTATGCGTAGCAACCGCATTTGCCCAACAGGCAACCATAACCGGTACCGTGTTGGATGAATTCGGTGAAACGGCAATTGGTGTCAATATTGTGGAAAAAGGTACCTTCAACGGGGTTGCTACCAATGTTTCCGGAAATTACACCATAACCGTGTCCAATGCCCAAACGGCAGTGCTTCAATTCTCTTTCGTGGGTTACAATACGAAAGAAGAAGTCGTTGGCGGACGCACAACGATTGATGTGACGCTGAATCCTTCGGTGGTGAACATGGACGAAGTGGTTGTGATCGGTTACGGTACGCAAGTCCGGCGCGAGATCACGGGATCTGTGGCCAGCCTCGGGCAGGAGGACTTCCGGCAGGGCGTAACGCGCAATGCTGCCGACCTGCTGCAAGGTAAGGTAGCCGGTTTAAGTATTGTTTCCGGTTCGGGCGCGGTGGGCAGTAATCCCGCCATTCGTCTGAGGGGCGTATCTACCTTGCAGAACGACCAGGGGCCCTTCATTGTGATTGACGGCGTACCGGGCGGTAATATCAATTCAGTGGCGCCTGAAGATATTGAGTCCATCTCCGTATTGAAGGACGCCTCTTCGGCGGCTATCTACGGTTCGCGTTCGGCAGGCGGGGTGATTCTTATCACCACCAAGCGGGGCGCTGCTTCCAAGACCTCTATTTCGTACAGCGGTTATGTGGCGGTTTCAACGCTTGCCAATAAACCTGATCTGATGACGGCTGATGACTGGAGGGCTTATGCAAAGGCAAACGGCAGAGAAACGGCGACTTATGATAAGTATGGCGCCGATACCGACTGGTTCAAAGAAATTTCGCGTACTGCCATTTCGCAAAATCATAATCTGTCCATGTCGGGCGGCTCGTCGAAAAGCAATTACCGCGCTTCGTACAACTACCTGAATGCCCCCGGGGTGATACGCGACGACGCTATGGAAAGGCATAGCTTCCGCTTCCAGTTCCAGCAACGCGCCATCAACGACCGCCTGCGCTTTTCGTTTACCGGAGCAGGTACGCTGACCTCAAGAGACCAGCACAACGGTTACAATTTTGTACTTGCCGCCAATATGTTGCCCGTATATCCGGTGAAACTTTCCGATGGTTCGTGGTACGACATAGAGGAGTATGACCAGGGCAATCCGGTGAGAAACCAGAAGTTAAATTCGAATAATTACCAGAGAAGCGATTTTTATGCGCAGAGCGAATTGTCATTTACCATTTTCGACGGCTTGGATATCAGGGCCTCCCTCTTCAAGAAACGGGAAATGCAGGACAGGAACCAATTCAACAACTCCGAAACGCAAGCCGGACGTAATGACGGCGGCTTTGCTTGGCGCAGAAGCGAGGTATGGGATACGGATATGATGGACTGGTTCCTTGAATATAAAAAACCGATGAGCGGCAATCACAAAATAAGCGCTTTAGCCGGTTATTCGTGGGAAGAAAACGGTTACAGGAGATTTGACGCTCAAAATCGCAATTTCGTCACCAATATTATTGGCTCCAACAGTTTACAATCAGGACAGGGTTTGAGATCAAATGACGTCAGTTCGGAACGTAACATGACCCGTTTGATCGCTTTCTTCGGCCGCGTCAACTACAGTTATGCCGATCGTTATATGGTAACGGCTACCTTGCGTAGAGACGGTTCATCCAAGTTCGGTAAAAACAATAAATGGGGTACTTTCCCGTCGATTGCCGCAGCCTGGGGTATTTCGCAGGAAGACTTTCTGCAAGGCGTTTCATGGGTTGACGATCTGAAGTTGCGCGCCGGATGGGGCGTAACCGGCAATCAGTCAGGCTTCGGTCCTTACCGATCGCTTGAGCGTTACGGCACCAACAATACTTATTACGACGAAGGCACATGGAAGACTGCTTACCGGATCAACGCAAATGCAAACCCCGACCTGAAATGGGAATCAACCGCCATGATCAATATCGGTCTCGACTTCGGCCTGTTCAACGGACGGCTGAACGGTATGGTTGAATGGTACAGCAAAAAAACCAGCGACATGCTTTACGATTATCCTGTGTCCACTCCGCCGTTTATGTATGACCGGATGTTTACCAACGTAGGCGATATGACCAACAAAGGCATTGAGCTGTCGTTAAACTATAATGTAGTACGTACCAGGGATTTCAACTGGACTACAGTGTTAACCGCCGACCACAATAAAAATGAAATCACGCGCATGTCCAACGAAGTGTATACCACCGGCCGCGTATACACAGGCGACTCATGGGTACGCGGAGGATCGGGAAATACTTCGCACGTGGTTGAAGAAGGACGACCGGTAGGACAGTTCTACGGATGGAAATTTATTGAATTTGACAAAGACGGACACTATGTGATGCAAAGAAATCCTGAAAGCGAACCAGGCGGTCCTGTAACCGATCTGGACAAAACATACATCGGAGACGCTAACCCTGTGCTTACCTACGGTTGGACCAACTCGTTCAACTATAAAAACTGGGACTTCATGTTCTTCGTTCGCGGTACTCTCGGCAACAAGGTGTTCAACCATTACCGCATGCAGTTTGCTCAATCAGGTTTTCTGATTGGCGCCAATGCACTGAACGACCCCCTGTTATATGATCTCAAGGAGGTGCCCAAATATTGCTCGCTGTATATTGAAAACGGTTCCTACCTTCGGTTGGACAATCTCGTGCTGGGATACACCCTCAATACAAAGTCCGTCAACTGGCTCGACCATACGCGGATATATTTCTCCGGACAAAACCTGTTTGTGATTCACAAGGTGAATGGTCCCGATCCTGAAGTGGATGTTACCCGAAACAACGGACTTGCTCCGGGCGTTATCGACCGCGAATTTTATCCGAAAATGCGCGCATTTTCTTTGGGCGTAAATCTTGTTTTCTAATTTTAAAATCATCATAAAAATGAAAAGTATATTGAATAAAATAGCATTATTGCTTGTAGCAGGATGTATGCTGCTGCTTGGCGGAATATATTCGTGCACGGATTTGGAAGAGACCGTTTATGACACCATCACATCTGATCAGTTTCCCAAAACGCCCGACCAGATCAACTCCATTATCGGACCTGTGTATAAGACGCTCAAGAGCCTGTGGCCCGGCGATATGTTCTGTGTGATAGAACAATCGGGCGATATGGCGGTTACGCCGACCCGAAGAGGCGGCGACTGGTGGGACGGAGGCGTACACATGGAATTGAGCATGCACACATGGACAGATGAAACCAGTCCGGTGCGCGGTTCATGGAATTCATGCGTCAGCGGAATTGCCACTTGTAACCGCGTATACCTCACGATTGAAGAGTCAGACATGGAAGCGACGCTTAAGACGCGAACGCTTGCCGAACTTCGCGGAGTAAGGGCTTTCTGGTATTACGTGCTGATCGACATGTTCGGAAACGCTCCGCTGACCACCGACTATAAAGACCTGACCCTGCCAAGCATATCCTCGCGGGCGACTCTTTATAAGTTCGTCATTGATGAACTCAACGCCATCAAGGATGTGCTGCGTTCGGAAGTTAATTCGAGCAGTTACAGCAAGTTCACCAGAGGCGTTGCCTATACGCTGCTCGCCAAGATGTACCTCAACGCCGAAGTATGGACGGGAACGCCCAACTGGCAAGGCGTTATTGACGCCTGCGACGAGGTGATGAAATTGGATTACATCATTGAGCCGATCTGGAAAACCAATTTCGCGGTGAAAAACGACGCATCCAAAGAATGTATCTTCCCGATATGTTACTCCGCATCCGATGGCGGAAATCAGCTTCATTGCCGTACGCTTCATTACAATGCCCCGCCGGCTTTAGGAATGAGGCAAGGCACATGGAACGGTATTTCAGCCTATCCCGATTATGTCAAGTTATTCGACGTGGATGACCGGCGTTACGAAGGTTCGTTCCTGATGGGACCGCTCTACGATCCCGAAACAGGGAAAGTGATCATGACAGGCCACGACCGTCCGCTCATTCACTGGGTCGATATCACCACTATTCCGGGAACTGAGAAAAGCGGCACCCTCTGGGGTGAAGTGGAACAGGAAGACGGAGCCAGAGTCAACAAATGGGAATGGGAAAGAGGCCTGGCTAATCATGACATGAATAACCACTTCGCTATTTTCCGCCTTGCCGACGTTTATCTGATGAAAGCAGAGGCTTTGACCCGTTTGGGAAGAGACAATGCCGAAGCAACACGGTTAGTCAATGTGATTCGCGAAAGAGGATTCGGAAATCCTGACAAGAATTACACCAGCGTTACCCTTGATGATATCTATCTCGAAAGACGTTTAGAACTGGCGTGGGAAAACTATGCGCGTCAGGATGCCATACGTTTCGATAATTTCGGAAAACCAACGCAATGGAGAACCGGAACTACCCCCGAATACCGGAAACTCTTCCCGATACCGGTATCTGCATGGCGTTCCAATAACAATTTAGTGCAGAATCCGGGATATCCCTCATTCTAATTAAACAAATACCTTTACCATTCTATCCTTCCTTTCAAAGTTACCGAAGGGAAGGATAGTTTTTTTTAAACACTTAAAAATTTAAAACAACAGATCTAATGAACACAAAATATTTATTCATTATTTTTTCCCTTGTCATGTCACAGGCGTTATTTGCCCAAAAAGATACGATCATGGGTGTTCTGTTTGACGCCAATCAAAAAATCATCAAAAATTATCCGGTCACTTTAGGCGAGGCTTCGCCGGTTACGGTAAAAACGGATAAGTACGGGATTTTTACTTTCCCGAATGCCGATCTTCAGGAAACATTGTATATTGGCGATAAAAAGGGTAGAAATCCTGTAGCCATACCGGTCAACGGTTATCGTTTTATCATCATACAATCGCGCCAAGGAAATTTTGACAAGGAATATCATACCGATATGGCCGATCAGATCATGCGGCAGATACAACAGGCAGAGGCTGACCGGAACAGGCGTTCAGGGGTCATGAGCAGAGCAGAGATTGCAAAAAGCGGTTGCCGCGATGTTGCCTGTTTGTTAAGACGATTCAGCGGAGTAACGGTTGGCAACAATGCGGTGATTATCAGAGGAACTTCAACCCTTCAAGGACCGGCCGTGAATAACGCGCTTATCGTCATTGACGGAATACCGGGAGGCAGTATAGACTCTGTAATGATTGATGATGTTGAAGAAATTTCCGTATTGAAAGACGCATCCATGTATGGGTCAAGGGGCGCGAACGGGGCAGTGGTGATCAATACACGAAAGTAGCCGGGAAAAATCCATATACACTGGTAACAAAACCAGTAAATATGGATGATCCCTCACACACAGCAGTACTCCAATTCGAGGAGTTTTGGCGTATTGATACATTCGATAATCATTTTCCATGATTCGGAGAATGCCTGTTTTTGATGAAGTCCATATAAAACCGTTATCGTCTTTGCACACAGACGCCGTTTCCCGCATGGAGATACCAAATATTTGATTGATATTGTGGAATATCACATTATCAGAACGTGCAGGAACTATGAAATCAACCAATAAAACGACAATCAACAACCAACGTTTCATATTCTAAATTTTGATTCGTTTATAGTTGGCAAATAATCAAAAGTTTTCCATTTATCCGCGATGAAACGGCTAAAATCTTTCTTTAATTGTTTAGTCAAAAACGGAGAACTTTTGATAAACATTTGCCATTGATGCATCAATTTTTCAAAACGTAAGAAAATACTGTTTGTTACTTTTGTATCCAATCCCGATTGAATAAAGGCTTTTTCAAAATCGCTGCGTTTCAGTTTTCGTTTCTTTCCATTGAGCGTCAAAGCCAATTCCTCCCTGTCTTCGGGTATTACCAAAATCGTCGAAAGCATGTCGTAAGCCGGAGAGAGTATGTATTGCCTTTTTGTGGGGCTATACATCGAAAAGTTTTTCAAGTGCATGTCAGCATTGCCGGTAAACCAGCAAAACAGCGTCTGCTGCCAAAAATTGAATAAATCCAATTTTGGCGCGCATGAAAACCGCAGCAGCAATTTGGCGATTTGTTCGTAAGAGCCTTTGTACTTATATTCGGTTAATCGTTCGGAAAGTTGGCACATATCCTCCATAGGAATTTTATTTCCCTTGTTGTCTCTGTCAATACGTTTGGTGATATAGCACAGTTCGCCGTCGGCAAAACGAATTAACGAATGAGGCACAGTATGTATTCCAGAAATTTCAGCCAGATGCATGACAAGGTCTTCATTTTCGGGCAACTGCGGATATATTTCTGTTTGCGGTTTCAGTATGTATTTTCCCCATAAACCGACAATAGTAAACCGTCGAGGCATATTTTTCCCATTGTCGTCCAAATCTAACGACAATTTAGGTTGTACGCCGGTAATAGTAGTTTGGCTGCGAATCACCTGCTCGGCTAATTCGGATAAATTTTTGCGCGTGTACGGCAAAACCGGCGGAATAGCCGAACCAAACATCTTTTTTGAACATCCCGGATGAAAATCCGTTTGTCCCTCCTGCATTTCCCGATAACAAAACAGGCAGTTACTCATAACGCATTTTTTCTATCGGTACAACGCTTACCGCACCTGTACAATCTTTACAACAAGCCAGCAATAAAGACATTCTGTCATGCAGATTTATTTTCCAATTACGTCCGGCAACATCCAATAGCCAGCCTTCGGGTATCAAACCGTCAAAAAAAGGGAACAGTATCTTGCTTCGATATATTTCTTCCTGCAATGGCAAAGTTAAACTGATTGCTTCTGCATCTTTCGCATGAAGATAGCCGTTATCGTAACAAAAGGAGTAACCGGTTTCATCTTCGGTCAATATCCCTGCATATTGCCTTCGCATGTATATCTGCGCCTGTTTCATGTTGCGAGTTTGCTTCTATCCATCGGAACAGGAGATAATTCTGTACCGAAAAGACTTAATACCTGATTGACTTTATCCATTCGTAAACTCTGTTTGCCTTGCTCCAAGTCCCTGACAAAACGCAAACCAACTCCCGATTTTTCCGATAAATCAACTTGCCTTAAACGGTAGCGCTTTCGCATCTGTTTCACGTACTTTGATAATGCTATGTATTCCATAAAAATTTATATCATTCCGGGTACAAAGATACAATTATTTATTATTTCATACCCTTGGGGGTATAAAATTTTTTATTATGCAAAAACTATACCTTTATGGGTATAAATATGTAATTATAGATTGGATTATTTGCTAAGGAATGGGAAATAAAAAACTTGTAACAGTTTTTTATCAACAGCGAACTGTCCCGCAGGGACATCACTTGATTAACCGTAGATTTTATTCTACGGACGAGATATGCCTCCTACGCGCTGCAAAGTCCCGCAGGGACGGCACTCTATTAACCGTAGATTTTAATCTACGGAAAGGATATGACGGGCGTAACCTCACAAAGTCCCGCAGGGACGGCACTTGTACCGTATGTTCCTCGGATAGTAAGGTATCGTCCCATGCGGGACTTCGGGATGAGCGTTCAGCGTCTGTCATCCGTAGGTTAAAATCTACGGTTAATCAAATGCCGTCCCTGCGGGACTCGGTTGCTGAGCGCCGTCGATGTATTTCTCTACCTTGTATAAACCCTGTCCGTTGGAAAACCTTGATATGTTGTTTTTTTTTCATTCCTAAAAATTACAATTGAATATAAATCATCAGAGCCTCCCATAGCACATTTAGTTTATTACTCCACCCGTATTTTTTCCACCTGTCTCACCATTCTGCCATCATCCGTTATTCCTTCAATAACTACAGAATATATTGTCCTGTAATCAGAAGTATAAAATTCAAAACTTGCTTCACCATCATCGGAAATCACCACATCCGGTTTCCAGAAAATGGTAGTACGGTAATCGGGGATTCTGGATTGTTTTGCCTCCAAAGTATCATATTTGGGCGCATAAAATTCTACCGGCTTTTGGTAACCAAGCGGAGTGTAATGGGCAAAACTTTTCGCCTTAGTTTCGCGAAGCTTTTCTACTTCCTGAATAACATCTATTCCTCTTCGGGTGGTGATGCTTATTGCTCCGCCTGCTCCGCGTGAACCAAACATGGCAGCATTGCCAAATTTGAAAACATCTATACTTTGCACATCATGTACATTGACCTTTTCCAAAGGTGAATCGTATGGCGACATCCTCTCCTCTGGGTCTAACTTAGGCCAATCATAAGGAATTCCGTCTATCAAAACAAGCGGGATTCCTCCGCTGATAGTCACGGTTCCATCAGAAGATACACGTACTCCGGCAATTGAGCGAAGTGTTTCAGAAACGAATTTGGGGGCGCTTTTTTCAAAGTCTTCTCTTCGTATAGTTACATCAGAACTTGAATTTGCCCAAAACTGAAGCCGCGATTCTTCTTTCCTTTCAATTTTTGGCGCTGTTATGGCCACTTCTCCGAGTTGAAGCGACCATATATCATCATCAAATTTAGCGCGTTGTTCTGCCTTCATAATAAATGTATTTGGATTGGGTTCGCTTTTGGTTTCTTCAATGATTACCGGAATTTTTACGAACGAACTTTGCGGCGCATGTATTGGGCCGGGGAACGATTCACCGTCCAACACAAGTTCAATGGCTATGGCTCCCGTATTGTCTAAAACCTGAAGGAAATAAGAACTGCTGTCAGGGTACTCGAAATGATCAAAAACAAATGTGCCGCTCGCATCGGTAGTCATTATTCCGAAGTCTCCGCCTTTTACCATCATCCATACTTCGCTGTCGGGTACAGGGCGCGATTGATTTCCCCTGACCAATTTGCCGGATATGGTCTGACCGGTTTGAAACGGGAGTTGCGGCGATTCATAATTTCCTCTGACAACTTCAGGGACGTTGTATCTTCTCCATCCGTGCGTGAGCATCAATAAATCCATAGCCACATCGTCCTGTAAATAATACGCAGGATTTTCGATATAACCTTTCAATTCGGACGAAAGCAATAAACTTGAAAGAATGGTAGTAGATTCATCCACTGCAATATCCCTGTCATCGGTGATGGCTACTGAGATAGAAGCCCCACCCCAGCCCTCCCCCAAAGGGAGGGAGCAGGAGTCGGGAAAAGACAGGGTTGTGACGACTTTTTCCCGCTTTTCATATATATCTTTGTCCGTGTAAAAATCAACTTTTGCCGTAGCATCATCATTTTTATTGAATATCAGTCTTTCGCTCAATGGATTCATCTTTTCGTCGAATAAAACAAACTGAAGAACGCCTGCGGGCAGGGCTTTTTCCGAAAAGCTGAGCGATTCTTTTTTATCGTCCCATGCTGCGAAATAAAACACTTCCCCGCGGCAATGCGCCAGCAGATAACATGGAATTTCCTGACTGCCGGATGATTTGTTAACGCCAACCGATAACCTGTCATATTTTTGCGAGGCCGTCAGTGTATATCCACGCGATTCGGGTGGCGGCAGTTCAAACTGTTTTTCAGCGCCATTTCCATTACGGCATTTTAAAAAATAACGTTTCTCATGATTCGGGATAAATGAAAAAGCGCCCATACCGGCATGAAATGACTCTATGGAAGTTATTTCAGTTCCGTTTTCATCTGTAATGACGCCTGAAATCGTTTCAGGATAACCATTTTTGTTGATGGCTTTGAAAGCGACTTTACAAAAGACGCCTTCCAAAAGATGACCGCCTTCGGGATAAAAGGAAACCTCAAAATCATCCGTTTCCGTTATTTCACTGATTTCCACAATTTCTCCTGTTTCTCCCCGATTTCCTGAAAAAAGATTTCCTATTCGGATGTTTTTCTTAAAAAAATAATCATCGCCCATGTTTTCCATATATTTTGTATAGGCGCACAGCGTATAATTCCCTTCGGGAACAAACTCCGTTATTGGCAAATTGCCGTAAAACATGCCGTCAGTTGGCCGTATCATCACCCTGCCGACGAGTGTATCTGCCGGACTGATCAGTTCCACATATACATACCGGCTGTTTGTCGGATACAAATGCGTTGTAGCATCGGTAACATAGGCCTTGAACCAGATTTTTTCGCCGGGTACATAAACATCACGATCGGTGTGCAAATGAATTTTCTCCTGGGGATATATTTGCATCTGCGTATCAAAATGTTGGACAATAGCATCTAAATCAGATGTGTCTGTTTTTTTCGCCGTTTGAAGCGTTGGCGTTTCAGGAAGGTATTCGAAGGGTAATCGCATATTCAACCCCAAAAGCGTATTGGACGAATATACGGGAGCCATGAGTAATTTATCAGCGTAGGTTCCGTCGGGGAAAATACGAATCGAATCGCCGTACAGCAGGTTGATCCATAGATTTCTGTTGCTCATAAATGATTTACCCTGCATATTTTGTATCACGTACAAATCTTCGTCAGTTACAGGTCTGCCGTAACAAATCAGCATCAACTGTTCGTTGGACAAGTTCAACGTTTTACTGTTGTCGGTTGATTTGTCCGATAAAATGCTTTCAAGGTTTAACAGCGAAATTTGGTAAGGGTTACTCGAATTCAAATTTTGGCGGAGCGTTGCCAATATGAATCCGTCTTGATGCAAAGAATTATTATAAAGCGATTTGAAAAATTTTGTGAGCGATACACGATACACTTCCTGTCTTTTTTTCTCCCAATTATTTTTTTGCCTTGTATTTTCAGGTTCGAGTTCGGTGAAAATGAACTGGTTGCCCCAATCGGTAACATCATTTTCGTAATCGTGCGTGAAATGGTTCAGTACATAATGAATTTGATAACCTGTTTCATGATTGACCATCTGCAAAGGTTCACGGCAGGTAACTCTTAACCTTTGCGTTTCGGCATTGTAGTAATAATAAACCGCTTCGGGATTAAGTACCTGAATCGTTCTTCGGGATGGATTTCGTCCCAGTATGGTTCTATAGAAAAGATTGATGTCTCGTTGCCGTGCCCTGACTTTTATAGCCACGGTTACTTCTTCCATTTCATGAAGATGCAGGGTTACATCAAATTTTACCGATGTTTTCGTGGGTTCAATATCCGTGAATTCCGACTGATACCCCACATGCGAAACCGTCAACCGGTAACTGCCTGTTTCCGGTATACCGAGCTGATAATAGCCTTCAGCATCGGTGACTGTACCAATGGTGGTATTGGAAATAAAAACCGAAGCGCCGGCAATGGGTTCGCTGTTTTCTGCATCGGTGATCCGCCCGCTAACATAACGCTGGGCCGTTAATGCGAATGGGATGAATAAAAAGATGAATATTATTATTTTTTTCATAGAACGTTAAAATTAATCAAATTCATGCTCTATATTTTGGCGCAAAGGTAGAACTATTTATGAATAGGCAAAATATTGATGTGAATATTTTAATACCAGCTACCCACAAAATAATGAACAGCTTTTGCTTTTTCTAATTTCCTTTCCAGAGTAATCCTAACGTCTGGTGAAAGTTCTTCATTACTGAAATAATTGGCTACCTCCACTTTGTTGAAAGGGGCTACGATTTCCGAAGGCATGATATAAATAGCATCCTTGTTATCATACGATTCATAAAGATCAGTTATCATGTGTGGGCCTGTGGTTAACAGGACTTCTTCCATTTTATTTTTATAAACCGTGTTAGCAGGATATTTATTCATGACACAGTCAATAATTTTTTGAATAAACGGATGATGAGGCGTTGTAATGATTAATCCATTGTTTAGGCAGAAATCCATACCGAATAATTGAGTATGTTCTTCGGGTTCGGAAGCGAAGCAACAGGTATGATGTTGAAGGATATCGTCAAGTGGTTCTATGGCTTCATAATCAAAATCAACATACATACCTCCATATTGATACAAAAAAAAATACCGGACTGTGTCCCAACGTTGCACATCATAAGGAAAGGATTGATAATAAGCATAGAAATGAGGATAAATATCCTTGATAAAAGAGTCCATTTTTTCGTCGTCCCACAAAATATATTCCCAATCCGGATATAGATTTTTCCAAGTTTCCGATAATTCCTGAAAAAATAAAGGCAAAGGTCTTATTTTGTCCGACCACACCTGATGAATTATTTTTGGGATTTTAATCATTTTATATTGTATTGTAAACCTGTTTCATTTTGGAACAAAAAACGGATAGTTCATAGTTAGACAGGAATTTTTTTCGGGCATTTTTACCCAATCGCATTCGTTCATCGGGATTATCTATCAAAAAAGATATCTTTTGAGCCAACTGATTGGTATCTACTGTCCGTTTCCCTTTTTGATAGACGACTGGGACTTTAAGCCCATTGACATGATCATCAATGATTTCTGCTAATCCGCCTGTATTGCTTACAATTATCGGTAATTGATGCATCATCATTTCCAACGCTACGAAACCAAATTCTTCATAAATGGAACAGGTAATTCCTATATCGGCAATACTGTAGAATTTATATACTTCAGATTTGTCTAAGAGCCCTAAAAAGGTAATTTGAGAACCTGCAAAACGTGCTTTTGGAAGCAAAGTGGAAAAATCGCCTTCGCCAGCAATAAATAAATGAACGTCTGGATTAGAACGCAAAACCTTTTTGAATGCTTCAATCAAGCAATTAATTCCTTTGATTTCAGCGAGCCAACCGGCAAAAAAAAGTATGGTTTCACTTTCCTTAATTTGATAACGTTTCAGGATAGTTTGCTTTTGTACCGTTGATAATTTTTTATATTTATCTTTTAAACCGTTATTGACAATCGTATAATTCGTATCCTGAAGCAAAGAAAGATGTGAATATACCTTTGCAGTATGTTGTGCAACAAACAGGACATGATCAGTTTGTCGAAAAATCGCTTTATCTGACTGAATGGTATCCATAACTTTTTTTTCTTGCGGAGAAACAGGTTGCTCTTTTTTTTCTTTATACACTAATTCATTTAATTTCCGTGTATTACCAGATAGTTTAAGTCCCCAGTTAGTGTAATGTACAGACAATAAAATCTTGCAATTAAATGTTGTTTTTAAATTTTCGATTAAATAATCGGTAAGGAAAAAGTTAATGTGAAAAATAATCTCGTCGTCTGTATGGAATAACTCTTTTAAAAGAAAGGGAATCATCATACAATATGCAGGTAATTTTCGGTTGGTTGGGTCAGAAAAGGCAGGTATAAAAATATCCCTGTACCCAATATTTTCAACGATTTTCAACTCGTATTCACTGGCATTTAAATAAACAATATCAAAGGCATATTCTGTTCTTTGCAGACATTCAATAAGATTTACCGTATAAGTGCCAATACCATACGTTAAAGACCAATTGTTATTGTTAATGATTACAATTCTTTTCATTGTTTGCATTCCATTTTTTCAATAAACGAAGCGCTATACCGGTGTATCCGTTATCCATAATTCCTATATTTCGGGTTGGGATAAATAAATTCGATTCATCATACGGATCATTGCCGATGAGTTGACAAAAAGTATTCAAATCATATTCAACGGTATTACCGTTTTTTATCTGCTGTAACTGGGTCAGCATTTGAATCGATGTTAGGTCCTTTGGTTCGATACGATTCATTCTGTCCAATAAAATACAAATATATTCCTTAGTGAATGGCGCAGGGATCATTGCTTTTCCGCTGCATCTTGATATGATGTAATACGCGATACCTCTTACTCCCGTATTAAAACTTTCATCGTAGAGGTTCGCAACATTGATTTCAAGTAATGCCTGATCAAGTTCTGTCAAAATATCTTCATCCTCAAAAAACATAAAATTGTTTCTTTTAATATAATCAAAACCCCAAGAAATACCAATCAAACCATCGAAAAAAGTTCGTGGAATATGATAATCCAATTTTGAAGTAATGTTTTCAATTAATTTATTGGCATACGCCAAATGATTTTCGTTTTTTGTTACTTGGTACAGATGATAAAAGAACAGGGCAATACCCATTTTCCCGTTCATTAGACCGATATTGTCCAATAATGCCGAATAAATGATCAGATGTTCCGTAATTTTTTCGAGCGTCTTGTTGAACATTTACCAAGAAAATTTATTTTGTGTTTAGCAAAACTTCCAATTCTTTCACAGGATCAAACTTGCGCATAATGATCACTTCTTACTAAGAAATGTGTTAAAAACTACTAATAATATTTCACCACTCTTCAATTGTGAATATAAACATTTCATTTCTAACACATTCCTAAGTAAATCTAAAGTCGTTCATTGGTTAGTAGCAACCACAACCAAACGAACCATAGGTACAAGCTTTATAACCCCATCCTATTTGATAATCTCCATATGGGCCATAATACCCATAACTCCCATAGCATTCTCCAGTACATCAAGTACCGCCATTGTATGTACAGCCATTATCACCACTTCCAATAATTTTCTTTAGTTCAGGATCATTCATTATTCTGAACTTTGCTCCTTTAAGATTATTTAACTTGTTCATAAAAAAAATGTTTTAAAATATTGAGACTTCAAAAAATTGGTTTTTTAGATTTTGTTTTTAAAGAGCCGAAGTCCATTGAAACTCTGAAAAAAACACTACGATTAAAAATTTAGGACAAAAGTACGCCATATATTTGTATCAAATGTTGTGCAATTTACCACAAAATGTGGTAAGATATACATCGCTTACTATATTATTTCAGATAATGATTGAGAATAGAGAGAAAAAAAGTCTTCACGCAAAGCTATGCAAATGCTATACAGCAACTCAACATGCAGATACGGACAGTGGAGTTGCTTGTGGAGGTTACTCCGGTCGCAGTCTATTTCATAAGCCAGCCACGAAATAGAACGTTTCTGTTCTTTCAACCGCTTACGAATTTCTTCCCCCATATCTACCTTTGAGCGCATCATAATGGTATGAAACAGTTTGTTAGCCGCTTGTTTATTCTCGTGGCTCTGGTAAACTCTTTATTTTTGTGGTTGTGGAATACAATTTTTGATTTCATATTCGTTTGGTTTTGAGGTTTGGTTGTGTTTTGGATGCGCTTACTGTTGAATATGTACATAAAAATGGCGTGAAGCCTTACCATTATCTGTTGTCCAAGGTATTCCACAACCCACAATTCCAGATAAATTGTCATGCCCACGCCGAAGCGCAAACGTCAACTAATTTATTTTAGGAATTGTCCCCCTTGCTCATGCAGGGGAAATTGTGGAATTTAGAACAACCAAAATAACAGCAAAACGCTACACAAAAGTATTTAAAATGTGAGAGTTACCTCACATCATGTTTCATGTTTTTATGTCATACACCTTTAAATTTTAAAATTTGCGGCAAAAATAAAAAACTTTTTGAACAAAGTGATTACCATTTTTTTTACCTTTTAATTACCTCTGCCGGATTCTCGATACTTGATTGATACACTCGCCAACCCACACAAAGCACTATCACCAATGCTAAAACGATAACAATCGAAAAATATATCCATGCCGGAATACTCGTTTGTTTTACATAGTGTTCCAACCAGCGCTGCATGATGAAATATCCTGTTGTAAAAGCAATAAACGCCCCGATTATGAGCAATAAAAAATATTCTTTTGCAAAAATAGCAAGGATATCGCCTGCGGTAGCGCCGTTGATTTTGCGAATGGCAATCTCTTTGCGGCGTTCTTCACATGTGAGCGTAACAAGAGAAACGAAACCGGATAAACAAATCAGTACGCAAATTGCCGAAATAATGGAAAATATCTTGATAAAGGCATTTTCCGATTTCATAAATTCACTAAACTCTTCTTCGTAATTAGTTATCTTTTTATAGTGCAAATCGTCGTTGCGGATTAATTGTTCGATTTTAGGTTTTAAAGATTTCCATGTACCTTCCCGATACTTAAATAAAACTGTTACCGAAAAGGGATTCCCTCCCAATGTTTCCAAATAATAATAATACGGACTAAATTCTTTTACAGTTAATGACCGGTTGTAAGTATTTTTTATGACGCCCTTTACTGTATATCTTCTGCCACCCGGGCCATTGAACTGTTTGCCGACAGGGTTATGCCAGCCAAATGCTTTAGCTGCGTCTTCGTTAATCAAAACCGATGTTTCCGTGTCGGCGTCGGTTAATAATTCTCCCGCTAATAACCGGAAATCACAAAAAACCAAATATTCTGGCGAAACAATTTCTCTCCCCACGCTTATAGATTCTACATCGTCAGGCTGATCGTCCCATGTGCTAATTCTTCTACCACCATAACTGGCAGTATATGAAAACAAACCAGCTATTCCAATTTTCCGATCAATAACTTCCGTAATTTCAGGCAATTGTTTCAACTGATTTGCATATTGGCTGCCATTTTTTCCTGATACCTCAATCGCACCCCTGTTTTTGAAGGAAAATCCCAACTCGCCGGAATGTTGCAGAAAATACATTTGTTTCAAAATAATGATGGTGCAAAATGAAAATCCGATACAAATCACCAATTGGATTACCAACGAAACCTTACGGAAAAGTTTATTATTTCCCCGGCGAATGGACAAGTTCAAATTTCTGTGCCAAAAGATAAACAATATCAGCCAAAATACGATCAGAGAAAGCAGAATGACAGCCCCGATGTACATGAACAATTCGCGATAAATGGCAGATAAATTCATTTGAATGTACGACAGCGTCAGGAAAGACCTGTGAAAAAGTTGCGTCAGCGCGCAACTCAACACAACGGCAAACAATAGCGTAAGCATAAATTCAATCGAGAGCATCGCCAGCAGCGAGCGCCCAGAAGCGCCGCACACCATGCGCAATGCCATTTCCTTTTGCCGTATCCGGAAACGACTTACAAACGACATCAAATAATTGAACAGCGAACATAAAACAACCAAAAAACCTGATAAGGCAAAAATTAAAATATACTGAAATTGAACATCTCTTTCTACTTTCGGGTCGGTGTAGCGCATTTTTGTCAGCGGTTTCATAAACGTCCCACTGTAAACAACATATCCTCTCAAAGGAATGATCACATGTTCAGATAATTTCTTTTCAAAGGCTTCGATGTTCGTTCCGGGATGTAATTCGATAATCGTATTTGCGTTTGCTACACCCCAATGGGCATTGGGACTCGTATCAATAGCGCCAAGCGGATCGGGCGCTGCATCGCTAAACGAGGTGATAAAATCGTAAGGATAATTACTTGGTGCAGGCATTCCCGTAACAATGGCACAAATAGTATAAGACGCTTCCCGGCTGTTAATCGTTTTTCCCATAGGGTCTTCATTTCCAAACATCTGTTGCGCTTTTTCGCGGGTGATGGCAATCGTATTACTGCCGGGTATGAGAAAATCGCTGCTTCCTGTCAGAATTTTCACATCGAACAACCGAATAAAAGACGAATCTGCCTCAATGATTGTTACCGTAAATTCTATACCATCAACCGTAATTGTACCTCTCCATGTATCAGGGGATAAAACGCGGAGACGAGCAAACGAAGCGGCATTTGCAATTTCAGGGAATGTTTTTTTCAGATAAGCCGCCATTAATATTGAGGTATTTCTCCAATAACCACTAAGTTCTATAGGATTCGGACTATAAATCACATACATTTGCCCGGCGTTCTTATGAAAACTGTCGAACGACATTTCGTAACGTATCCACAGCGTTGCCAGTGCAAAGCAGGTAAAACCCACCGCCAAGCCGATCACGCTGATGAGCGTCTGGTTTCTGTATTTCCGCATATTGCGGAAAGAGATTTTGAGGTAATGTGTTAAAAGCGCCGCACCAACGTTTCTCCAAATGGAAAGGATACAGGTACCAGTTGTTTTTTGTTTGTTATTGTTCAAGCCAGAATAATTTATCGTTCAACAAATGTTTGAAAAGTGTCATGTCAATCAGCCAATTTTTTGAAAATCAACATGACACTAAAAGATTCAAATCTTTGCAAGTAATTAACATTAATCATCTACAAAAATCAGATCCACACAAATCTTTGACCTCAACATAGTACACCTCATTGACGTTACAATTTTGTGGGTAGGTAACACCAGTAGCTGGACAATTTTACCTTCCCATACCGGAAGTAAGCATGGGAATTTATACCTCATCCACAACTTTTACAGTTGAGCTATAAAAAGGCCTCACAATTATCTTTGCAAAGCCCTGATTTTCTGCGTGGAGATAAGGGGAATCGAACCCCTGACCTTTTGACTGCCAGTCTATAAAATAATATTTACAATGAAATCATAATCAATTAATTATGTTGTTTATAATTTTCGCTCGATAAACATCAGATAAAACTGACAAATTTTCAGAAAAAAAAGCAAGGTTCGCTTTTACACGAAGCCGTAACTGTTTTGACGCATGGTCAATCAGATGCCGCAAATATAGATGAAATTATTGAATTGCACACAGACGGATAAAAATTGAGAACCAGCGTCCGTCATTTTCATTGCAAGAAGTCAATGCTGCGT
>Ga0082212_10003256_pt1 | contig 23161 bp, 22 predicted proteins | sample TergutNt197P3_FD_71548 | JGI IMG/M metagenome (GOLD analysis project Ga0082212, IMG submission 71548) | Neocapritermes taracua P3 segment gut microbial communities from Petit-Saut dam, French Guiana - Nt197 P3 | ecosystem: Host-associated > Arthropoda: Insects > Digestive system > Gut ...
CTTATGGGCGCCCGACAGCAAGCGGTTTGCTTTTGTCAGTTATCGTATAAATCAATAAAAAACACCTTTCGACAAAAGCCGAAAGGTGTTTTTTATTAATGTGCAAAGGGTTATACAGTAATACTGTAAGGTGCACGAATGATATTTGAGCGACGCTGGTTGGCCATAAAATCATTCACGAACTCTTCCTTTTCAGGATTCCACATCAGTTTCCGGTTGAACTCGTAGCAAAGATTGACAATCATGCACAATGATGTTGTTCGATGTCCCATCTCCACATTGCTCAACGGTTGCTTGCGTGATTTCATTGAATTAAGGAAGTCGGCGTAATGATCGTCACTTCGATACACTCTTTTCTCGTTTTCTCCGATTTCCTGCGTTTGGAGTTTGGCAGGAATGGTATCCAGAAAACTTCTGCTGATATCGATCACCCCGTTGGTGCCAATAAAACGAACGGAGTTACCGTCCGCATCGCGTATTCTTTCGTGCGTCATGATCACGCCGTTTTCGTAACGCATGGTCAGCGCTTTGTATTCTTTACCGTCCACAGGTATAAATTCGACGGGTCCGGACTTGTCCATATCCAGCCCCCATTGTGCGATATCGAACATGTGTGCGCCCCAGTCGGTTATCATACCGCCTCCGTATTCCTTATAATTTCTCCAGTTTGGAAATATTCTTTTTTCAATGGGAGGCAACAGCTCTTCATTGAAAGGATTAAAAGGACCGGGGCCAATCCATTTATCCCATTTCACATGCTTCGGAACAGGTTGTTCGGGCAGGTCATACGGAATGGGAGGAGGACCGACAGCTACTTTGATTTCTTTAATTTTCCCGATGTAATTGTTGCGAACAAGTTCGACTGCATGGCGGAAATTGCGCCAGGAGCGTTGCATGTTACCCACTTGCAGTACGCGATTGTACTTTTCTACGGCGTTCACCATGGCACGTCCTTCGACGATACTGTGCGACATGGGTTTTTCCACATATACATCCTTGCCTGCGCGACATGCTTCAATGGTCATTACGGCGTGCCAATGATCAGGTGTGCAAATGATTACACCGTCAATATCTGCGCGGGCAAGAATATCGCGGTATTCGCCATATTGCTTAAATCCTTTGTAGGCCTGCCCTTTCGCTTTTTCAGTTGCTGCGTCGACGACCTCCTGCATGGCTTGCAGGCGGATTGAATCGCAATCGGCTGCCGCAATTACATTGGCCCGTTTAGCGAACTCCGGACCCAGCGTCCACCGTCCCTGCGCTCCGCATCCAATGATACCTAAATTAATCTGATCGCTTGGCGGTAAATAGTTTACGCCACCCAGTACATTACGTGGCAATATGGTAAATGCCGCTAAAGAGACTGTTCCTTTCTTTAAAAAATTTCTTCTATTCATGGTCTTGTATGTAATTTATAAAACATTTTTGGGGCAAAGATATTGAAATGTAACGATAATACAAAAAATACCGGTTTTTTTATTCCATTTCAATATGATTAATCTGTTCGGTTGGGTGGAATTGGAACGATGGATAGTCGTACAAATGAAATTTGGATTCGGTGACACCTTCGGTATATGACCAGATGGATTGATAGGATTTCACATCTTCGCCTAACTGTTCCAATTGCCTCAGATAGGACAGGATCGACTTGTTCTCGGTGATATGGATTGTATCGATTTTTTGAATGACGGGACTGTGTTTTCGGGTCGTGTCGTGGTCGAAGCATAAGATTCGTTCGCCTTGAGGAGTGATGCCGACAAGCCGGAATGTCATGCTCTTCCCGATTCCCGGCAGGTTGAGAACGCTGCGGTCGGTGGCGACAAACATTTTTTGATTTTTCTGAAGGAAATCGTTTACTTCTTTAATATATCGGGTTTTGTTTTGAACGATGTCAATAAATGCGTTTTGCTGCTCATGGTCGAGTATTCCATACACTTTTTCTTCCTCCCGTTCCTGCATCATACGCGCAATGGGTGTATACACCGCATAATTTTCGCGAAAACCTTTTACGGTAAAAGTGTAATAGGGAATTACACCATTGTTTATGAGTGTTTTACGTAGTGCGGCCGTATGCCCCCGCCGGGATGCGGCAACATTGAAAACCAACTGGTTGGTGACAATCCATCCGGAAGAGTTAATACGCATGATGGCTTCTTTCGCTTCTTTTGTCATCTCCAGCGGAGTCTGGAAATGGGTCTGTACGATGAACTGTCTGATACCTGTTTTGAGGGCTTTTTCGCGAAAATTCTTTAGGATGTCGATTAACTCATCGTTGACGCGCATCGGGAGGTAAGCAAGCAGGCGTGTGCCAAGCCGGATACGTTGTATCTCTGCATATTTCTCTCCATCGGGTCGCTGTTCGTTTGCTTTCTTTTTATGCAAAGCCATTTTGTAGATAGCATCAAAAATATTTTGAAGTGTTGCGTTGCGACTCATCAGTGCATCACCTCCGGTAATCAGGATATCTCTCAACTGGGTATCTTCCTCGAAATAGGCCATCAGTTTTTTCAATTTCAGCGACCAGGATTCTTTCGGTTTAAGTTCTTTAAAGTCGAAGTTAAGCCGTTTGCTTTGAAAATCGTACATACGTTGACAGGAGGCACACAAGCCCCCGCAGGCGCGCCCGCCGGAATCGGGGATTAAGATGGCGACATCCGGGTAGCGGCGGTGAATATTATTCCCTTCGGGCAGTATCCAGCCGGCTGCATTGGCTTTACCCGACTTGACCTTGTCCTCCCGCTCCCATGCTTTTATCTCGCCGAAAGTATCGACTAATTCTTTAGAGTACAGCATGTATGCGCGTAAAGTAGCGTCATCGAATATTTTACCTGTAATATCCAGTAGAGACAGGTAGTAAGGAGTGATAAAAAAAGGGATACCCTTCTTTTTGGCTTCATACAAAATCTGCATCGTTTCTTCAGATAACGTATTGTCTAAGTAGAAGTTAAGATCTTCAGGACTTTTAATGGCGAGGTATAGATGGAAACGCAAATGGTTCCACCATTCTTCAACCCTGTTCTGCTTTTCCTGCGAACTCAAGGATTCGGGCAGGTCGAACTGTTGATTGAATCCATGTCGCCTTTCGAGACGTTGTATGATTTTCCGGATGATACGTTGTTTACTTGCTTCGTGCGCGCTTTGAACGGTTGGATGCAGACTGGAAATCCACCGTTTCGACCATTGTGCAAGTTTTGCTTCCGAAACAGTTTTCCCGGCTGTTTCATTGACGGAGTTGAGGATAATAAAATACAGGTCAGTTAATAAATCCACACTTGCCTGATTGAATCCTGCGTTCACTTGCCCTTCATCCCTGTTCGGTTGGGAATCGTTGTTTTTCTTATCGTGCAAAAAAGAATACAGAATAGAAATCGTTTGTATGTGCACTTCTTTTTCTGTGGCAAAATCGCGGATGGTCAGCCCGTCGTTATTGCATAACCCCGTAACAGTATCGTTACGACACAAGTCAATAAGGCGCTGTTTGAATATCGTCACCGTTTCCGATTCCAATGCCGTATTGCATACAAGCGGTAAATCGGTCGAAAATCTTGTCTTCAGATTTTTTAAGCCCCAATGTAGATAATTTGTTTTCATGGTCCGGTATCAGTTGTCAGTTAAATTACTTTGATATCCTACAAAAGTAGAAAAAAAGAAACATAAATCCAAATCGAATTGAAAAAAAATAATTGTCGTTTTTTATAATATATTGTTTATTAGTATATTAGTTAATAATTCTTTTCTTTTTATTTAGTATTTATTTGGGATTTTTGTTTTTTATACTACTTTTGCACTTTTATTTTAAAGTATATCGTATGAATTACGCTTTAGTAACTGGCGGCTCGCGCGGTATTGGTCGTGCAGTCTGTATTGAATTAGCCGGAAGAGGTCTTCCGGTGGTCATCAATTATGCATCGAATGAAGCAGCTGCATTGGAAACAAAACAAATCATCGAAGAAAGTGGCGGTATTGCCGAAGTGCTTCCTTTCGATGTTTCCGATGTAGCCGTCGTCGACAAAGCGTTGGAAGAATGGAGCGAACGGCATCCGGATGATCATATCGGCATTTTGGTTAATAATGCGGGTATCCGGCAGGATACGATAATGGCTTTCATGCAGGATTCGCAATGGAAAGATGTGTTGGATACATCTTTGAATGGATTTTTTTATGTTACGCGCCGGACGCTCAAAGCTATGCTGTTGAAGCGTAAGGGGCGTATTGTCAATATCGTTTCGCTTTCCGGTTTGAAGGGTTTGCCCGGGCAGACCAACTATGCAGCGGCAAAAGCGGGAGTTATAGGCGCGACGAAAGCGCTGGCACAGGAAGTAGCGTCCCGCAAAGTGACGGTTAATGCCGTCGCGCCGGGATTTATCGCAACGGATATGACAAAAGACCTGGATGAGGAATCATTGAAAAAGACAATTCCCGTCGGACGTTTCGGGAAACCTGAAGAAGTGGCTGCGCTGGTAGGCTTTCTTGTTTCGGATGCTGCCGCCTATATTACAGGAGAAGTGATCTCAATCAATGGAGGACTTTTATAAACCATGAATAGAAGAGTTGTTATTACGGGTATCGGTATTTATTCCTGTCTTGGCAAGAACCTTGACGAGGTTGCCAAGGCTTTGTATCAAGGGAAATCGGGTGTCGGATCAGACCCTGAACGGATAAAATACGGATATCGTTCGCCCCTGACGGGCATTGTCGAACGTCCTGATTTGAAAGGTTTGATCGACAGGCGAATGCGTCAGTCGCTTCCGGAGGAAGGAGAATTTGCAGTTGTGGCAACCTATGAAGCGATGCAAAAATCGAAAATGGACGAAATGTTTCGTTTAAAAGAAGAAATTGGTATTTTATATGGAAACGATGCCTCAGCTCAGGCTGTTATTGAAGTGCATGAGGTGATGCGCGAAAAGAGAGACTCCATGCTGATTGGCGCCGGAGGCGCTTTTAAATCGTTGACTTCTGCCGTATCCATGAATCTCTCGACGATCTTTCAGTTGCGCGGAATGAATATTTCCGTTGCTGCTGCCTGTGCCAGCGGATCACATGCGATAGGCTTGGGTTCCATGTTGATACGTCACGGGATACAGGACATGGTTCTTTGTGGAGGAGCACAGGAAGTCAATGTGTATTCGATGGCGGGTTTTGCCGGGTTGAGCGCTTTCTCCATGCGTTTTGATGAGCCGGCAAGGGCTTCGCGTCCGTTTGATAAAAATCGCGACGGACTGGTACCGAGCGGTGGCGCTGCCAGTTTGATTCTTGAAGATGAAGCACATGCCCTGAAACGGGGCGCAAACATTTACGGAGAAGTTGCGGGTTATGGATTCACATCAAACGGCGGGCAAATATCGCAGGCAAGTGAAAGAGGTGCAACGCTGTCGATGGAACGGGCATTGGCGGATGCCGGAATGAAAACGTCGGACATCGACTATATCAATGCACATGCAACCTCTACGCAACAGGGCGACCGGTGCGAAGCACAGGCGCTTGACAGACTGTTTGCCGTTCTGGGAACGCCTGTCAGTTCTACAAAATCCATGACAGGACATGAATGTTGGATGGCAGGTGCGAGCGAAATCGTTTATTCTTTGTTGATGATGAACAATCATTTCATAGCGCCGAACATCAATTATGAAACACCGGACATTGCGGCAACCAACCTGAATATCATTTCAAAGACGAAAGAACAGAAAATAAATGTGATCCTCTCCAATTCATTTGGTTTCGGAGGAACAAACAGCACGTTGATAATTAAAAAATATAATAAATAAAATACATGGAAAGAATAGAAATCGAATCGAAGGTAAAATCGTTTCTTGTCGAAGAATTGGAACTTGATGCCGGTAATATCTGCGATGACGCAAGGCTTAAAGAGGATCTTGGGCTTGAAAGTCTTGATTTTGTGGATATTGTTGTTATTGTGGAAAGTACCTTCGGATTTAAAATCAAACTGGAAGAAATGTCGAATGTGAAGACTGTGAAAGCATTTTACGACTATATAGAATCTAAATTATGAATTGTGAATTATGAATTAAACTATTATTCAGTTATTCAATTATTCAGTTATTCGGAATAAAGATGGTCAGTGAAGAAAGAGCATGGAAAGGTGTTACCGGGGGAAGCGCGTTTGGTCAAAAAGCGATGAAAATACTTTTTTCAATCGTGCATGTTCGCGTCGGCTATGCAATTCTTGTTTTTGTCGTCCCGTTTTACATGTTGTTCTCCCATGCGAAGTACCTGGCTATTTACCGTTATTTTCGCAAGCAACACGGACATCCGCCTGTTAAGTCTTTTATCAAGTGCTACCGAAACCACTTCCTGTTCGGACAGATGATCCTCGACCGGTTTGCCGTTTATGCGGGACAGAAGAAATTCAAAGTCGATAATCCGGATAACGACCTGTTTCTTGAAATGGTCTATGCACAGCACGGTTGTATCATTGCAAGTTCGCATGTAGGGAATCCCGAATTATGCGGTTACCTGTTGTGCCAGCAGACCAAACGCATCAATAGCATGATATACGGCGGAGAAGCGGAAGAGATACAGAAGAACCGTACTAAAATATTGGCAAAAAACAATGTACGTCTAATCCCTGTATCGGATGACATGTCGCATGTCTTCCTTTTGAACGAAGCGTTGACAAACGGCGAGATGGTAAGTATGCCTTGCGACCGCACTTTTGGAAGCGGGAAATCCGTCGAATGTGATTTTCTGAACGGAAAAGTCGATTTCCCTGTGGGTGCATTTGTGTTAGCGCTTCAATATCAGGTGCCTGTCATTGCCCTGTTCGTTTTGAAAAAGTCGGCTTCCCTGTACCGGATTCATGTTATTTCAGTACCGGTACCGCAGGATGTGCAGGTAACGGATAAACGTGAACAAATAAACCGGATGACACGTTCTTTTGCGAACATTTTGGAAGATATCGTAATGCGTTATCCCGAACAATGGTTTAATTTTTATGATTTCTGGAAGTCATGAAAAAGAAAATAGCGCTTATCTCCGCCAATGTCTATCATAAACCTTATCCGGTTTACCCACTGGGCATCTCCTACCTGGCAAGTTATTTGTCATCGACACTGCCGGATGTTTTCGAAATAAAATTATATGATTTTAATATGGAGGAAACAAGACCGTTTTCGGAGTTCATGCAGGATAATGATTTCTTTTTAACGGGTTTATCCATGCGTAACTTCGACGATTCGACCAATGTGTACAACGAGAATATTTTCATCAAACAATATAAGGAAATAATGCGGGTAGTCCGCGCCCATACCGATAAGCCGATTGTAATTGGCGGGTCCGGATTTTCTGCTTTTCCCGAGTTGATGTTCAACGAATTGAACCCGGATTACGGCATACAGGGCGAAGGCGAGGAATCGCTTCGTCAACTGATTACGGCAGTAGACGAGGGGCGCAATCCTTATGAAATTGAAGGTCTTGCCTATCGTTTGCCCGACGGATCATTCCATGTAAACAACCGGACAAACTATATTTCTGCACCTGTTTTACATGTCGAAAATGATTGGGTTGATTACTACTGGAAAACCGGCGGCATGTTGAATATCCAGACAAAACGCGGATGCCCGTATCATTGTATTTACTGCAGTTATCCGTTAGTTGACGGATCCTGCGTGCGTACGCTTGACGCTGCGATGGTCGTGAAAAATATTGAAGAACTGTATTTTTCAAAAAAGATTACGTATCTGTTTATTACCGATTCCGTTTTCAATATTCACAATGAGTATAATGAGGAGTTTGCGCATCGTCTGATTGAGAGCAAAGCTAAAATTCAGTGGGGCGCCTATTTTACACCGTCAAACATGACCTTCGACGAGTTGAAACTGTACCAGCAATCGGGTCTGATGCACGTCGAGTTCGGAACAGATTCATTGTCGGACTGTCAGTTGGAAAAATACAGAAAAAATTTCCGTTTTGCAGATGTCAGGGAGCAGAGTAAAAATTGTGAAAATCTCGGTATTTTCTATGCCCATTACCTTATTTTAGGCGCTTATGGCGAGACAGAAGCTACATTGAACGAAACATTCGAACATTCCAAAGAACTTGGATCAACGATCTATTTCCCCTTTTTCGGCATGAGGGTTTATCCCAATACGGAACTATGTGATATTGCTATGAATGAAGGATTTATACAATCGCCTGATGAGTTGATAAATCCTATACGGTATGTTTCAAAAGATATTGATAAGGAAACGATTCGTCAGCGTGCCGAAGCGACCGGACAACGATGGGTTTTCCTCGAAAACGAACAACTGCCCTTAGTGGATGTCTTGCGTCAACGCGGACGAAAAGGTCTTTTGTGGGAATACTTGAGGTATTAATTGAGAATTGTCAAATGTATGAGTTTAGAACCGATAGACATGGATGTACTTGAATTATTGCCGCAGCGACCGCCGTTTATAATGGTGGACAAATTGACGCATTTCGATCTTACATCTGCGAAAACGGTTTTCACAGTACGCGCGGATAACATGTTTTGTTACGACGGGGTGATGGAGGAGTCCGGACTGGTCGAAAATATTGCACAGACTTGCGCCGCCCGTACAGGGTTCAAGCACCATTTGGAGAGTAAAGCGGCAAACGACAAAATAAAAATCGGCTTCATCGCCATGATTCATTCACTGGAGATGAAACGCCGTCCTTTTGTAGGAGATGTTTTGGCAACATCAATGGTAATCGAGGAAGAGTTTTTTACGACTACATTGATTCGGTCGGAAGTGATGATAGACGACGAGACAATCGCTACTTGCAGGATGAAACTGTTTTTAACGGATAAAGCGCCGGACGAATGAAAGAATTTATGAACGAAAGATTATTGAAAGTATCAAAAGAATTTGACGTCAGGTTTAGCGAAGTAGACCCGATGAATGTTGTATGGCATGGCTCTTACGCGCTTTACTTCGAGGATGCACGCGAGGAATTTGGTCGTCAGTACGGTTTGAGTTATCAGCTTTTCTTTGAAAACAAATGTCCGGCGCCGCTGGTTGAACTGCATTTAAAATTTATCAAACCGTTACTTCACGGACAACGTGCGCGTGTGGACATCACCTTTCGTAATTCGCCTGCCGCGAAAATAATGTTCGACTACGAAATCCGTTTATTGGAAGACAATTCGCTGGTGACGACAGGGCGGTCAGTTCAGGTATTTACTGATATGAACTATAACCTGATGCTGACGAATCCTTCGTTCTATGAGGAATGGAAAAGAAATAATAATTTGTTATGACAATTATATTAAGCGACAACATCGTTTCATCATTGGGTTTTACTACTGAAGAAAACTACCGCAAGGTGAAAGAAGGAATCTGCGGACTTCAGTTTTTTGCTGACCGTTACGATTTGCCGGAACCGTTCATGGCTTCAGAAATCGACGATACACGGTTAGAGGAAGTTTTCGCAAAAGTATCGGCCGACTATTCGGACTTCATCGAAAAAAGTAAAATTGATAAAGAAATAAAAAAATATCTGTTGATAAGAAGGACAGGTGTAAAATATACAAAGTTGGAAAAAGCAGGTATTGTCTCGATAGCTGAAGCTTTGAAAGGAACAGATATGAATCCGGCCGAGGATGAAACGCTTTTTATATTATCGACTGCCAAAGGAAATGTGTTTCTCCTGGATGATAATGAAATGAATGGATATTCATACGAACAGTTATACCTCTGGCGTTCGGCTCAACTGATTTCCGAATTTTTCGGGAGTATAAATTCACCGTTTGTGGTTTCCAACGCATGTATTTCGGGCGCTTCGGCATTAATAACCGCACAACGTTATTTACAATCGCGCAGATGCGAAAATGTAATTGTTGTCGGCGTTGATGTGCTTTCCAAATTTGTCATTACCGGTTTTCAGTCTTTCAAAGCCCTGTCGCAAGAAGCATGTAAACCGTTTGACATCAATCGTGCAGGATTAAATATTGGAGAGGCTGTCGCCACCATTATTTTAACTGAACGTCAGGTTTACGATTGTAATAATGGCGATATCGAACTTACAGCGGGTGCGATGCGGAACGATGCCAATCATATTTCCGGTCCGTCACGTTCAGGAGAAGGTTCTTATCTGGCTTTACGTCACATACTGGCAGGCATTGCTCCTGAAGAAATCGCATTTGTTTGCGCACATGGCACCGCTACACCCTATAACGACGAGATGGAATCCATAGCGCTGACCCGTGCAGGGTTAAAAGATGCACCTGTTTACAGCCTGAAGGGATATTTCGGTCATACACTGGGCGCCGCAGGCGTTCTTGAGAGTGTGATTTCCACACATGCGCTCAAAGAAGGAACAATATTAAAAACATGTGGATGCGATACGCCCGGCGTCACGTATCCGCTTGACATCGTAAAGGAGAACAGAGAAACGACAAAACGCCGTTGCATAAAGATGCTTTCAGGATTTGGAGGATGCAACGCAGCCTTATTATTTACTAAATTATGTAATATATGAATTTTATTGTGTCATCATGCAGGATTGTTCCCGGTTGCGTTTGGCTGAACAGGGAAGTGTATTTTGAATCTACACGCGAACCGTTTGATATGAACAGTTTCTTTTCTTCTGTCTATGAGCATATCGGCATTGACTATCGCAGATTTTATAAAATGGATGCCTTATCGAAATTAGGTTTTCTCGCTTCGGAAATTTTGCTCGCCGGCAGCGACAGGGAACAGCCCAAACCGGATACGGGTATTATCCTTTTCAATAAAAATTCATCGCTGGAAGCTGATATGAACTATCAAAAGACAATTCAACATAAAGATGATTTTTTCCCCTCGCCGACAGAATTTGTGTACACCTTACCGAACATTGTCGCCGGCGAAATAGCGATACGTAATAAAATATACGGCGAAACGGCATTTTATGTTTTACGCCGTTTTTATTCGGATACCATCAACGATGTGATTGATGATGCGTTGCATGTCGGCGGTATTAAATGTGCGCTTGGAGGATGGATCAATGTCGATATACCTAAAAATGCAGTGGATGGTTTCATGATGCTTTGCGCATCAATGCCGCTGAAATTTGCAAATAACGGGTTTACTCCCTGTCTTCCGGCAGGACTGAAAGGTGTCCGTACCGGGAATATTGATTTTTTAACATATAGTGATATTATTGATTTGTATCGAAATTTTAAAATATAGAAAATGGAAGAATTATTATTAGAACTGAAAAACGAGATTATCAGAGTGTTAAATCTTGAAGGTGTGAAACCGGAAGATATTTCCGATGACGGCGAACTCTTTGGCGAAAGTCTGGGGCTTGATTCGATTGATGCCCTTGAACTGATTGTGCTGTTAGAGAAAAATTACGGCATCAAACTCAAAGACCCAACGCAAGGAAAGGAAATTTTCAAGTCGGTTCGCACAATGGCAGCATTTGTGCAGGCGAACAGGATAAAGTAACAGTGTAGGGTTATCAGTGTTTGGAATTCAATGAAGGAGGTGGTCTATATCACCGGGGCTGGGGTTTTATCAGCTATCGGGACGAATAAAGCCGAAACATTCGACGCCCTGCTGAATCAAAAGTCAGGCGTGGAGCTAATCAGGTATCTGCAAACTTCGCATACCTACCTACCTGTGGGCGAGGTCAAATTCTGCGACGATGAATTGCAGGAGATACTGGCAATACCATTGTCGGAATCTTTTGTCCGTTCGTCATTGCTGGGGATAACAGCCGTCGGGGAAGCATTGCAGCAAGCGCGACTCGACATTCATTCCTCCTTGCGGATCGCTTTCATTTCCGGCATTACGGTAGGCGGTATGGACCGGTCGGAACGCATGTATTCCGATTTTCTGCATAATAATTCGAAAAACAGCTATATCGATCTCAACGATTGCGGCGCCTGTACCGAGCAGATTGCCGATTACTTCGGGTGCTTCCGGATGGTCTCAACGATTGTGACAGCGTGCTCATCGTCGGCAAATACGATTATGATGGGCGCCGATATGATTAAAAGCAAGCGTGCCGACATCGTTGTCGCGGGTGGCACGGAATGTCTTTCACGTTATCATGTGAATGGTTTCAATACCTTGTCGATACTCGACAAGGCTCACTGTAGGCCGTTCGATCGCGACCGCTCGGGAATAAACCTCGGCGAAGGGGCAGGATACCTGGTATTGGAATCGCCCGAATCGGCTCATCATCGCGGCGTGACGCCCATCGCCAAAATTTCAGGCTATTGCAATGCATGTGATGCCTATCACCCGACTTCATCGTCACCCGACGGACTGGGTCCTTATCTTGCCATGAAAGGCGCGCTCGATGATGCAGGATTGAACCCCGAAGATATAGATTACATCAATGCACATGGTACAGGCACGCCAAATAATGATTTGACGGAAGGATTGGCTGCGATGAGACTCTTCGGCGACCGGATGCCGCCGCTGTCTTCCATCAAAGCCTATACCGGACATACGACGAGTGCGTCAGGAGGTTTTGAAGCGGTCGTATCGTTACTCGCCTTAGAACATAACTACCTGCCTGTCAATTTGAACTTCAAAAATAAAATTGAAGAACATAATTTTACTCCAATACTCCCGGGCGATGCATCCTTAACAGGATGCGGGATACAAACACCTGCACGACCGTTAAGACACGTGCTGTCAAATTCATTTGGATTCGGAGGAAACGATTCAACTATTATCCTGTCGAAAATTTAACCGGTTATGCCTATTTATATACAATCAGCAAAACAAATATCGGTTCAAAAGCCGCTGTCGGACGAATGGTTCCATGATCCGGTTTTTTATGAGGAACGGCGTGTGCCAACTGTCAACCCTGATTTTGCGCCTCATTTTTACGGATTGTCGGCACGCCGGATGTGTGTGTTGTTGAAACGCACCATGCTGTTAGCGCGCTTAACATTGAAAGAAGCGTCGGTCGAAAAGCCCGATGCCATCATTAGCGGGACAGGGCATGGATGTATTGACAATACGGAGAAATTTCTTTTTTCAATCATGGAGAATGACGAAAAGTATCTTCAACCGACTTATTTCATGCAGTCAACCCATAACATCCTGAGTTCGACGGTTGCAATCGATTTAAAATGCCACGGATATAACAATACATATGTGCATCGCGGCGCATCGTTCGAAAATGCCCTTTTTGATGCTTTCATGCAGCTGGAGCTGGAACGCGCAAAAACTGTACTGGTAGGCGGGTATGACGAGCTGACCAACGATTATTATACGTTCTTTGATAGGATTGGCATCTGGGATTTTGTGGCGGGCGATTCGCCGAAAAAGAAGTGTTTTGCAAGCGAGGCAGCCGTCTGCATGCTGCTCGGTACTACCCGAAACGAGCAAACTGTCTGTGAAATAAACAATGTCGAACTATTGCACAGACCGACACATGAGCAGTTACGGGATACATTGGATACAATCCTTGCAAAAGCAGGATGCAGTATCACGGATATCGATGCCGTTCTTACAGGACTGAATACCAACATGGCAAATGACAGGATTTATCATGAAGTAATAGACCGCTTGTTTCATCATATTCCGGTTTTGCAGTATAAACACCTGTTTGGAGAATCGTTTTCGATGTCTGCTATCGGCGTTTACGTGGCGCTGACTTGCCTGCGCAAAGGCTATGCGCCTGCATTATTATCGGCATTTACAGAAGACGATGTCAAGGATATTAAACGCATCCTTGTTTATAACCATTATAGAAATAAATCACACTCATTCATACTTTTATCGTCATGCTCAAATTGATATGTACATCAATGATACAGTGCATGTTTCTCGCAGCAGGAAATGCATTGCTCAAACTCGGTCTCGAAAAGGCGGGCGTTTTCAGTTGGACCTGGAGATATTTTCGGGACTTCTTCACCAACTGGTGGATGCTCGGATCGGGACTGTCCATGATTGCCGCCATCGGTCTCTGGTTTTATATTTTGAAAAACAATGAATTGTCACTTGCTTATCCGTTAATAAGCATCAGTTATGTTTTTGGTATGCTGGCTTCGATTTTCATCTTGCACGAAACCGTTCCCCTTACCCGTTGGATTGGCGTATTTTTTATTATGATTGGCGTCGCCTTCCTCGCCAAATCGAATTGATTATTAGATTAGAGCGAGTTGCCGAAATCTTTTTTGAATTTTACTAACAGTTTTTCCAACCAGTCGCTCGTCGGTTCGAGACCGCCCATGAAGAAACGGAGTACGGGAGGTTCGTAAACGAATTTCAAGCCGCCGATAAGTTGGCGATTGTCATAGAGCCAGTGCAGGCGGTCGATGGTGTAGTTGATTTGCGAGAGTGTGAAGACGCGTCGCGGAATGGCTAATCGAAGCAACTCGACATCGGCAAGGATTTCCACGCCATTTTCATCTCTTACGCTTGAAATCGTACCACGTTCCATGCCGCGAATGCCCGAAATAAAGTAGAAAGCGGCGGCTAATGCGCCGGCAGGATATTCGGTTTGCGGTATGTGACTGCAGAACGCCCTGGCGTCGATATGACACCCCAGCACGCCCGGAGGAGTGACGACCGGTATATCCAGGCGCGTCAACTGTTCAACAAAATATTTGATAAAAGTGGGGCTTTGGGAGATCATCGTTTCATCGAGCGTTTCGTACAGACCCACTGCCATTGCTTCTATTTCACGTACCGACATACCTCCGTAGGTAAGAAATCCTTCGTATAACGGGATAAGCGCTTCCATTTTGTGATAAAGGTCCTTACGGTTGGTACAGATTCCACCTCCACGCGAAGAGGACAGTTTGCGTGCGGAGAAATAGACTAAGTCGGCCAGGTTGGTCATCATCTTGATGATGTCGGCCATTGTGTTTTCAGCCCATTCTTTTTCGCGCTGTTTAACGAGGTATGCGTTCTCGCCCAGCAGACTTGCATCGAGGACGAGCATGATTCCGTATTTGTCGGCTATACGGCGCACATCCATCAAGTTTGCAATTGAAAACGGTTGACCGCCAATCAGGTTGGTAGATGCTTCCATACGGATGAAAGGAATCTTTTCAGTTCCGTGTTTTTCGATGCAGGCGACGAGTTTTTGGATATCAATGTTTCCTTTGAAAGGATTGTCGCTTTGAATCTGCAACGCATCGTCAAAGAGCAGTTCCTCAATCTTTGCGCCGCTTTCAAGTATATGGGCAAGCGCCGTTGTGAAATGATAATTCATCGGAACGACATCTCCTTTTTTGATAAATGTTTTGGATATCACATTTTCCGCAGCACGTCCCTGATGCACGGGGAGAAGGTATTTTTTACCCAGTACTTCCTCAACAGCCTTGTGCAGACGCATAAAACTCTGGGAACCCGCGTAGGCGTCGTCAGCCTGAAACATGGCGGCAATCTGGTTGTCGCTCATTGCATTGGTACCGCTATCGGTCAGCATGTCGAGGAAAACATCCTGCGTGCCAAGACGGAATGTGTTGAAACCTGCTTCCTGAATAGCATTATAACGTCTCTCAATCGGTACAAGATTCAATTTTTGTACCACTCTTACTTTATGAAGCTCAAGAGGTATACTCTCGCTCATATAAAATTTTACTTCGCTCATAAAAAAATTAAATTAGAATAAAAGATTATTTCGAGCGCAAAAATAAATAAAAAAATCGAATTACACAAACCTGTTCGCTAATTTTTTTTAGATATGAGGTTGTTATAAAATGAAATTAGTTCGGCATGATAAATATATTGACTATTCCTAAATCAAAGCGCCCTCTGGACAATGCTTCCGGCAAGCCATTCCGTAAAAAAGTCAAATCAAACATGCCTGAAAGGATGACCCTGTTTTCCTGTTCGTTAATCCGCAACAGTTGTACGCGCTGAAAGGTGAGGTCGCCGGATAAAAGGACGATATCTTCCGTTCTTGAATCTTTTATCATTTTTACTTCGCAGGATGAATAGGTTAAGTCAATCGTTTGCTGATGCAGCACCAGTAAATCTCTGTAATCGCGTATCAGTCCGCTGACGGGGAAAGAAAAATTCAACGTCATGTTTTCGCGTTTGCTCCACGACGAATTACTCGCAGCGACACGACCGGACAAGGAAAAAGTCATAATTCCTCGCTGAACGGTTATTTTACACGGTACAATATCATTAGCCGCCAGAAAATAATTGCGTTCGTACAAGGCTCCGAAAGAGTTGTACCCCCACTCGGTATAAGCCGGCAGGTTCCTGTCGGTCGCATCCGGAATGAAAATCGTCTCCTCCATTTCACTTACTGCACAGGAAGTAAGCAGCAGCATGATTGCGATAAAGCTATATTTTTTCATGTTCGTATATTTTATTGCGTTTTATTTAAAGGTATCTGTACGGAAAACTGCATGCCAAAGCCGACGTCCGGATCGACGAATGCATGTTTGTATTGGGCAATGATAAAGCTGGGAAACTGAAATTCCACATTGACCCAGGGATAATTGTTCTTACCCCAGCGGAAACCGATAGCCGGAAAAATGAACCCGCTGAAAGTACAGGGTTTTCGGATTTGACTGCCAACCTCTTCGGCATGTTTCGACATGGCAGCATCTTGAAAATCAATGTTATAATCAGTATAATAACGATAGTTCAATGCACCTCCAAGTTTGAAATACTGTTTGAAAAAATAATCGCTTCGTTTAGGAAAAACGCGTATTTCAAGCGGTATGCCTGCGTAATGACTTTTTTGCCTGATGCTGCGTATCGTCAGGTAATCGGTCGTTTGTGCATCTTGACGCAACAGCCAGATGAAAGATTCATATTTTTGGTTATGGTTCAGCTGCGCAGACAACTGCGACAAACGAAAACCCGTCGATATGCCTACATTGTTGTTTGAAAACAGCGTTTCATATTTGATGCCGATGTACGCTTTATTGATTGCATGAGCCGCTTTGTCTTCGTAATCGCCATAGTAGTCATACCCTCCATAACGATCAAATTCATAGACATCGACCGATTTGACCGATCGAACTCTGTCGGGCACAATCGTACTCCCGAAAAACTCATGGAATCCCATTTCGATTCCAAGCCGGTTGCCTATTTTCCCTTTTTGGGCAAATGTGGATAAAGGCAACAAAATCAATCCACAACATATCATCCGTTTAAAATTTCCCATATCCTTATTGTTTTTTATCTGTCTTTCAACTGTATGGTTACTTCCTTGTTTGCTTTTCCACTATACCAGTGCTTGTCGCCACCTTTCAATTCCGATCTTGAAAATGTAACCGCTGTTGAATCGGTTTCATAGCGGGCAATTTCGGAAATATCTTCAAATTTCATTTTAACAGTAACTGCCTTCGTCGGGAAGCCGTAATAGATATATTCGAAAATCCCGTTTTCCTTTGTGTAAAGCGTATCATTTACAGCATGTGTAATGATAGGCTCATCCGGAATAAATCCGTCGTTACGCTGGTCGTGGTTTACTTCCGGTATCGTTACCCTGATTCCTTGCAACCGGTTTCCATTCGAATCCGTCACTTTCCCTGATACCTTATAATCGGCGTGAGGTGTTCCATATTCCATCGGACCATGAATAACATTACATGAAGAAAACCCGATAGCGGACATGATCCCTGCTAATGCCCAGTTCGTTCCTTTAATGAATTTACGGTTTAACTTTTTCATTTTCTACATTTTTTTATACTGACTATATTACTCAACCGCATAAAGTCAAAAATACCCTACTGTTTATTTATTCTAAAAATAAACCCTGCATCCACCGACGGGGAAAACGCCGTACTGATAGATATATTCTTCCTTCTGGCGGCTGGCATCGTAGTATTTTTGCCAGATATTTTGATGGCCTGTGATGTTTGTAACCTCGATAAACCATTCGACGGAGAAGCGTTTGAAATTGTTTTTCATGTTGAGGTTCAAATCCAACCGGAAGTAATCCGGTAATTTGTTTGCATAGGCCTGCGTCCAGTCAAATTCAGGTTCGGTTACAGCAATGGTTACAACCACAGGCACATATCGCTTGCCGCCTACGTAGGCTACTTTCGTATTGACCGAAAATAAACTTTTTGTCCCGATTTTCCATTCATAGCCCAGCAAACCGTTTAATGCGTAGTTTCCGGCGAATTTTGTCTGTCGCTCAATTTTGTCGTATCCCTTATATTTTGAGTCAAACAGCGAAGCCGTCAGCAGGAAATAATAATGCCTGTCGAAAAACTTTTCCAGCGTCATTTCCAGCCCGTAGTTGCGTCCCGTTCCCTTATTGACAAACACATAGTTCCAGTTGTTGTTGAAATCGTCGCCCATGTTGAGGATCGATTCCTGCGGTATTTCGGCAATCACCGGAATATTGAAAAGCGACTGGTAATAGATTTCCGTTTTCAGGTGCATCCCTGCGCCCAGTTTTCGATTGTAACCGAGTACGGATTGCCAGCTCCTGCTCATTTTCAGGTTTTTGTTTTGAATAATGCCCTCTTCTTCATAGAAATATACCTGGCGCGGTTGCAATTGCGAATGAAGTCCGGTACCCAGACTGAACGAAGCCAGCGGCGACGTGTCCCATTTGAATCCGATTCTCGGTTCGACTGAATAATCGCTGTTCAACGAATACAATTGTCCATAGATGCCCGGCGTCATACTGAAAGTGTTACTGAACCGGTATTGCCATTGGGCAAAGGCTTTCAACAAAGTGGAGTTACCCTTGAAATCGCTTAAAACCCTGTCATCCCATATATCGTTAATCCCTGTCAGATACACTTCAGCCCCGATGCCGCTTCTGATTAAACTTTTTGTATTGAAACGATGATTGAGGGTTGTGTTGAACGCTATTTTCTCCTCGCTGTCATGAATAATATTGATGTTTGGAAGCATTTCTTTGGAAGGATATGCCATTTCGTCGACCGTCGTGCGTGTTTTAAAAAACTGATACGACACGCGATTTTCTAACCGTGTATCGGCGTTAAAGCGATGCGTATAGTTGACGCCTGTAAAAATCTGTTGGTTTTTCATCAGCATTTTTTGCCCCCGTTCGCCTTCTATCCATTCGGACGGATCGCTGAAATCCGATTCGTTTTGAATCCTGCTTGCTCCCAATAAGGTAACCCACGATAAGTTACCGTTTTTCAGCGGCAGGTTGATTTTGGCGCTCAGGTCCTGGTATTCGGGTATACCTCCGCCGCCACCGGTAAAATCAACACCCATCTTTTCTAATAGCGAGAGGAACGAATAACGTCCGTTTATCATATACGATGCGCCCGTTTTTTTGGAGAGCGGCCCTTCGGCGCCCAGTTCAAAGCCGTTCATACCTGCGGAAAACAGAAACTCGTGGCGTCGGTTGTTGCCATTGCGCAGGCGCAAGTCGAACACGCCCGAAGTAACGTTGCCATATTCAGCCGGGAATGCGCCGGTATAAAAGTCGGAGTTGGATAACTGATTGTTGTTCAGCATACCGATAGGACCGCCCGTGCCGCCCATCGCCCCGAAATGGTTGGGATTGGGAATATCGAAACCGTCCAACCGCCAAAGCAGCCCGATGGGTGAATTGCCGCGTACAATAATATCATTGCGCGTATCGTTGGCGGCAACGACGCCTGCAAAACCGGCCACCATGCGGGCGGGGTCGCCGGCAAACGTACCTGCATAGCGATTGGCCTCCTCGCTGCTCATCATGCGGGCGCTCACAACCGCCATCTTATTCAGCGGCAGTTCCTTATCCACTTTTGGCGTTACCGTCACTTCATCGAGGGCATAGACATCCTCGTTCATAGCGATCTCCAGTGCCGTCTCTTTCCCCGAATAAACGAGGATGCCATTCGATACATAAGGAATAAAGCCTATCATCGTAACCGTAATATTACACCTCCCGACAGGTACGCCCGAAACGGCAAACGCGCCTTTACCGTCGGTTGTCGTGAAATAATCTTTTCCGTTGGCTACGACTCTCACGTTGGCGCCGGGCAGCGTTTCCTGCGTGTTTTTTTCCATCACAACGCCTCTGACAGTCTGATTATAAGACTGTTGAGCATCTATATAAACCGGCGGTAACAGCAGTAAATACAGTAAAAACCTCTTCAATGATAACATGCGACATAAATTTTAAAATTAACTCCCGTAAAGGTGCTTTCGTCTGCAAATTTACAAAAAAAGTGGGATACAATGCATAAATTTGTTACTAATAGACCAAAAATCAAATAAAAAAATCCCCAATAACATACAGCGGAACATTGGTCATCCAGCTTTCCTTCCGATAATTTGCCAGGGAGGAACGAATGGCTGTTTCAGGTCGAAATTTTTCACAGAAGAGCTTAAAACTTTTTGCTTTTGCGTTTTCACCGGCTTTTACCTCAACAGGGATGATGTCGCCTTCGTTTTGAATAACAAAATCAACTTCGGCAGTTGAACGGTCATTTGTCCAATAACCGATGAAATCCATTTCTGCGACTTTAAGCTGTTGCATTACAAACTGTTCGGTAATCGCTCCCTTAAATTCAACAAAAACGTCGTTACCCACCACAATGGCCTTCAAATCCAATCCGGATTTTGCGGCAAGCAACCCTACATCGTTAAAAAAGAGCTTGAAAGCCGAAAAATCCTGATAGGCGACGAGAGGCATGAACGGCTTAGAAATACGGTTGATTTTGAGCAGTATTCCGGAATCGACAAGCCACTGTATAGCCAGTTCATAATCTTTTGCCCTTGCTCCTTCCTTCAAGAAGCCATAAACAAACTTTTTATTTTCCTTGCTTAATTGCGCCGGAATATTTTGCCAAACCATGTTCAGTCGCGGGACAATTTCGTAAGGGGCATATTTTGAAAAATCCCGCTCGTAAGTTGCCAATATTTCCTGTTGCTTTTGCCTGACTTTTTTCCAGTCTCTGCTTTCCGCGAATGCAGAAACAACTTCGGGCATACCGCCAACATATAAATAATATCGAAGAAACTCCTTGAATTTTTCGGCAAAGATGTCAAGCATGTCCCAAAGTTTTTCGTTCAGGATTCTTGCCAAACCTGTTTCACCGACAGCAAGCAAAAATTCGTAGAAACTCATGGGATATAAATTTAGAAAATTGACTTTGCCAACAGGATAGGATACTTTGTTATGTAAATTCATGCCAAGTAACGAATCCGAAGCAATCACATGGTATTCAGGCGCGTTCTCACAAAAATATTTTAAGGAGGTGAGACCTTTCGAGGCCGACTGAATTTCATCAAACACGATCAGGGTGTTTTTAGCAGAAATGGAAGTATTTGTGTATGCCTCCAATACTGTAATGATTCGGGGTATATGCAAATCTTTTAAAAACAAGTCTTGCAACGCCGTTTCGTGTTCAAAGTTGATATATACCGTTTCCTTGAATTCGTTTTTTCCAAACGCTTGAATCAGCCAGGTTTTTCCCGTTTGCCTTGCCCCCTGAACTATGAGCGGTTTTCGGTATTTGTCCGATTTCCACTTTATCAATTCTTCAATCTTTGTCCTGTACATTTTTATCAATGAATATTTAGAATTAAATTACATTTATTTCAACATATAAATGTTGTATGATTACATTTATTTCAACAATAAAACGCTGCAAAGTTAATTGTTTTATATAAAAAAACCGAATTTCATTTGAAATGCACCCTTGAAAAGCACCCATAGTTTTTTAATTGTCCGTGATCATAGCGCAAATCATTTGGTTCAGTTTTTCCGGCTGTTTGAACATCCAGAAATGGTCGCCGCCCGGGATAATCAACCGTTTGGATCCTGCTATTAAGCGGTGTATCTCATCGTTCTGGCGCTGGCTCGCCATATCGTTTTCGCCGGTGGCCACCAGCGTGGGTACGGTAATGCGCGCAATTTCTTCTTTTTTCAAGTTCGGTTGAAATACCATCAATCCCCATATTTCTTTCCGCTTGCGTATCTTTGATGAAAAGATTGCAGCAATAGACAAGCCTGTGTATGCAAACCGGATTTGCAAGCGGGGTATTAACCGTATACCTTGGGGATTGTAGTTTACGCCCAGTAACATCATCGACCGGATGCGTTCCGGAGCAGTCAAGGCTACATGCAATGCAGTAATTGCGCCGTCGCTAAAGCCAACGATATGCGCTTTATTAATGAGTAGTGCATCAAGTACGGCAAGCAGGTCGGACGCAAAAGTATAAAAATTAAGCGACGCTGTTCCCCTCGTCGAGCGCCCGTGTCCGCGCGTATCTACGGCAACTGTTCGATAAAACTGTGATAAATAATTAGTTTGCGGGTCGAAAATGTGTAAGTCCTCGCCGTTGCCATGCAGCAACACCAAAACCGGAGCATCCTTCGGGCCGGCTGTTTCGCAATGAATCAGCGTATCGCCCGATGGAATGTCCAGCGTATGATTTGCTTCTCTTTCCATTGACTTGCCAAGCCGGGATTATTCGTGTCGAATTATTATTTCCGCAAGACGCAGACGCCCGCCGAATGTAACACTGTGATGTCGTAACGATACGTATTACATCCGGCTTCGCCTGTTATTTTCCCAGACCGCGATTACGCAGCAACGCATTGACGTCCGGCTCTTTGCCTCTGAAGTTCTTGTACAGTACCATGGCGTCTTCTATGCCGCCACGGGCAAAAATCTCATAACGAAGCTTGTTAGCCAGTTCGGGGTCGAAAATATTCTTCTTTTCAAGGAACGCTTCGAATGCATCGCTGTCGATCTGTTCAGCCCAGATATACATGTAATAACCGGCAGAGTAGCCTCCCGAGAAGGTATGCGAAAAATACGTGCTTCGATAACGCGGCGGGATTTGCGAAATCAAGCCGTATTTGTCCAGTACCGACTTTTCAAATTTCTCAATATCAAAGTCTTTCGGTATCTCCTTGAGCAGATGGTATTCCATATCCAGCAGAGAAGCCGCCAGAAATTCGGTTGTGATGAATCCCTGTCCATACATCTCGTTTTGAGCGATTTTTTTTACGAGCGAAGCGGGGATGGTAGCGCCGGTCTTGTAGTGTTTGGCATATATTTTCAATACTTCAGGTTCGAATGCCCAATGCTCCATCACTTGCGATGCGAACTCGACAAAATCCCTTTCGGTACTGCTTGTGCCTCGATATTTGGTAGCCCTGAACAGACCGTCGAGGCCATGCCCGAACTCATGGAAGAACGTGTTGGCTTCGTCGGTAGTCAGCAGGGCCGGTTTGTCGCCCGAAGGCCGCGTGAAATTGCAGGCAATCGTTACAAGCGGGAAAGTGCGTTTCCCGTCTTCAAAAGACTGCGGGCGATAGGAGCCGCACC
>Ga0082212_10003257_pt1 | contig 23157 bp, 18 predicted proteins | sample TergutNt197P3_FD_71548 | JGI IMG/M metagenome (GOLD analysis project Ga0082212, IMG submission 71548) | Neocapritermes taracua P3 segment gut microbial communities from Petit-Saut dam, French Guiana - Nt197 P3 | ecosystem: Host-associated > Arthropoda: Insects > Digestive system > Gut ...
GTGAAAAATCCAACCGAAAGTTCCGTCAGGCAATCACGAATATATCGCATGACTTGCGTACTCCGCTTACTTCAGCAATCGGATATATACAAATGATAAAGTCCGGCAATACGCCGGACGATAAGAAACGCGAATATCTTGATATTATCGAAAATCGTTTGAAATCATTGGCAAATCTGATGAACAATTTGTTTGAGTACACGCAGATTGTCGAGGGCAAAATATCCCAGAATATTGAAAAAGTAAATATATGCAATGTTCTTCGTGACACAATCTCGGATTATTACGGCGATTTTATGTCAAAGAATTTTACCGTTGAAACAGATATTCCCGATTTGCCTGTTTATATACTATACGACACGAATTATTTCAGACGCGCAGTGCAGAATCTTATTCAGAATGTTCTCGCGCACGGTATTGAGTATTTTAAGCTGACGGTTGACGGAAAAAATATTATATTTCAGAACAAAGTCTTAAACGCAGGAGTGATAGAAGCTGACCGGTTATTTGAGAGATTCTACACGGCGGATTTATCAAGAAACAGCAATACGACAGGATTAGGGCTGGCAATCGTAAAAGAAATCATTCAGAATATGGGTGGAAATGTCAATGCCAGTGTAGAAAATGATATGTTGAGCATATGTTTAATCATATAAAAAAACCATACCTAAAATTTATTTAAAAAATATTTACCATACCTATTTACAAACAATATTATACGTGATATAATATTGTTTGTAAATTAATAATATATAATAAATATATCAAAGAAAGGTATGGTATCAGAATCTTGAATACGAGTATTACAAACGCAAATGTTATCTTAAACACAAAAGGATTGTGTAAAAATTTCCGCGCAGGAACGCAGGAACAGCAGGTGCTTAAAAATCTGGACATAAATATTTACGGAAACGATTTCACGGTTATCATGGGAGCATCGGGAGCGGGGAAATCCACGCTGTTGTATGCCCTGTCGGGTATGGACCGGGTGAGCGGCGGTTCCGTTAATTTTTTTGATACTGCCATTGAGAGCCTGAACCCCGATAAATTAGCCGTTTTCAGACGCAAAAACTGCGGATTTGTGTTCCAGCAGATGTTTTTACTCGATAATATGAGCATACTTGATAATATTTTAACCTGCGGTCTTTTGGTGAACAGAGATAAAAAAGCTATCGTTTCATACGCGAAAGAATTGTTATCCAAAGTCGGACTGACGGAGACTATATGGCGTAAATTCCCCTCGCAGCTTTCCGGCGGAGAAAATCAGCGCGCCGCTATTGTCAGGGCTTTAATCAACAGACCCCGCGTCGTATTTGCGGATGAGCCGACAGGTTCTCTAAACTCGGCTTCGGGAAAAGCGGTTCTCGACGTGCTGACCGGTATTAATGAAAGCGGGCAGAATATCATAATGGTAACGCATGACCTACATTCGGCAAGACGCGGCAACAGGATTTTATACATAAGCGACGGTGTGATATGCGGCGAATGTAATCTCGGCAAATATGTGAGCGGCGACACAGAACGCCATGATAAATTACAAGCGTTCCTGATGGAAATGGGGTGGTAATAATGAAAAAACTTTGGATATTCGCGTCGGCTAATATTAAAAAACACAAATCCGTATCGGTAACACTGGCAATAATGTTCGTTGTAGCGGCGTTGTTATTAAACGCGGGCTTGCTTGTAGTTTTAAATTACGGCAGTTTTTTTGAAAAACTTAAAGACGAATTAAATCCGTCTGACGCTTACTTTATGATTCCCGAGGGTCTTTACAGCGAAAAAATAGAACAATATTTTGATGAAAATGAACACGTCAAAGAAATTCAATATGACGAATCGTTAATTTTAAGCTGTGAAATTTTATCGCAGGGCGACAAAAAAGATTTTGCCGTTATGTTCCGCAATATGGACGAAACACAATCGGCGGGATTGTCTAAATGGAAATTCGCAGGTTCTCATTTGCCTGCTGGGAAAGCTGAGGATATGCCGGTATATGTTCCCGATATCTTCAAGGCTGTAAGCGGGTATAATTTAGACGATAAAATAAAACTGACGTATAAAGACGAACAGGGCAAGGATAAAACGCTTGAATTTACAGTAAAAGGCTATACAGAAGATATATATTTCAGTTCAACGGATATGGGTATCCTGAGTTTTTACCTGACGGAAGAAACGTATAATCATGTATCTGAAATCTTAAAAACAAGCGGTTTTAAAGAACGGCTGCTGTTTGTCAATTTGGACGATATTGCGAATGTATCAAAAGTTGAAAGCGGTCTGCGCGAACTTTTGGCTCTTAATTCTTCGTCTTTAATATCGAACGACATTTCCGAGATGGTTGTGGCGATAGATATTGAGCTTGTCGGTATGTCGCGCACTATGATGGCTTCTATGATTTCAGTTATGATGGTTGTGTTCGCATTTATTATCGTAGTTGTATGTCTGTTAGTCGTGCGGTTCAGGATTGTCAACAGCATAGAAGAAGATATGCTGAAAATCGGCTCGCTTAAATCTGCGGGATATACAAGCGGGCAGATTATGATTTCCGTCCTGATGCAGTTTGGGGCGATTGCTGCTCTGGGGAGTTTGATTGGGATTATGCTGTCTTATCCGTCACTGCCTTTTGTCGCTAAAGTATTTGAACAGCAGTCGGGCTTGAAATGGGAACAGGGTTTTGACAGTGCTGTGAGTTCGGCGGCTTTTGCAATTATTATGATTATTGTCGCGGCGGTTTCGCTGTTGGCTTCACATAAAATCAAAAAATTAAGCCCCGTGCGTGCGCTGCGCGGCGAATCTGACGCGCGTAAATTCAAGCATAATTATTTACCGCTTGAAAAAATATACGCCAATCTGTCAATAAGACTGGCGTTCAAATCAATTTTACAAAATTTCAGACAGAGCGTCATGATATTAATTATTGGCGCAGCAGTAGCATTCGCCGGTTCTTTCGGTATAATCATGTATTATAATACGTCTGCTGACACCAGTTCGTTCGCAAAAGTTCCGGGCATGGAAATATGCAACGCCATAGCGATTTTGAATCCGCAGATGGACCATACGGATATAGTCAATGAAATCAATAACATGGCAACCGTCCGCAAAACATATTATTTTGACGAAGTGAAATTAAAAGTTGACGGAAACGACGTTTCATGTTTTGTTATGGCGGATTATGCAGACAAAGAAACCCGACTGGTTTACGACGGGCGTTATCCCGAAAAAAGCGGCGAAATTGTACTTGCGGGAATTTTAGCCGGCAGAATAGATAAAAAAACAGGCGATAAAGTCACGGTCGGAGTCAACGGCAGCGGGGAAATATTTACGGTGACGGGATTATCGAACGGGGCGTCGATGGGCGGCATGAATACTTGCGTATTGAAAGAAGATTTTATACGTTTCAATCCGGATTTCAAGCCTCAGTCGCTGTATATCTGCCTCGAAAAAGGAACCGACGCGGCTGAATTTGTGAAAATGCTGGAAAACCGTTACAACAAAGAACTGCTGAAAGGCACAATGGATTTTGACAAAGGACTGGCAGAGGGAATGGCTTCTTATCAGAGTATCGTAGCTGCAATGGGCATTACTATGCTGGTTATAACTCTGGCGGTTATCGCTCTGGTATTATATTTTGTCGTCGGGTCTTCGGTAATTCGGCGCAAACATGAATTAGGAATCCAGAAAGCTGTCGGGTTTACCACCGTGCAGTTAATGAATCAAATTGCCGTGGGCTTTGCGGTTCCCGTACTTTGTGGAGTTATAATCGGAAGTTTACTAGGCGCGTTTTGCACCAATCCGCTTATGTCCGTGGCTATGAAAGGCATGGGCGTAATGAAGGCGGGGTTTATTGTTGCCCCAATATGGGTGACTTTGTTCGGAATTGGAACGTTTGTATTCGCTTATTTGTTATCTTTAGCGGTTACGTGGCGAATTCGCAGAATTTCGGCGTATGCGTTGGTGACGGAATAAATATCAGGAACGCTTTGAGCTGCCTCAGAATATACCCTCCGTATGTTAAAAGTCCAAATCTTCGTATTTTACAAGATTTTCGTATGCTTTTTCCAAATCTTTTTCAGTTGAGCGGGCGTTTGCTTCATAGAACGAACCCACATCCCTGCTTTTCTGCGCTATGACTCTGGGTACAATATATGCGGTATTGGTGAAATTGCTGTAGTTATATCCGAAATCATATACTGTATTGTTGAATATGAGTTGGAGCATTTCAAGGGATTCTTCGTCGCGCACTCCCTTGTATGTGATCTGGACGTCGTAATATATGGGAATGGTGTAGCGGTGGCTTTCAGAGCCCAAAAGTTCAGCCACGATTCCCACCATTTCGGGGTCTTTTGCATCCATGGGCACAAGCATGAGCCCCGCGTGTTCGAGGCTGATATATTCTTTTTGCGCCTCGTCGTATTTCGGGTAGGGCAATATGCCGAAATCGACTTCCGAAGCGCGGAAAAACTCATTGGCCCCGGTTCCGGGCGAACCTATGGCGAAAAGCGCGTGGCCTCTCGGGAAAAAATTTTGATGCAAAGAAAGCAGCGATTCTTTTCCCGCATCCCAAATTTCAGTAGTCCATGTATATGTCTGGTTGCCAACCCATACCAGATCGTATATCTTGTCAATGAGGGAAACAAGTTTTTCGCTCATGAGGTCGAGTTTCGGGACGCCGTCTTCGTCTTTTTTCGCGATGAACTGGTTGCAGGCGTGCATCATGCTTATCATGCCTGAACCGTCCAGAAGCAATGTGAATCCGTATAAATCGTTTTCGTCATATATGCCGTCGCCGTTGATGTCCCTTGAGACCTGTTTTGCCATTTCGGCAAATTTGTCCCACGTCCATTTTCCGCTTCTGACCAATTCGTAGGGGTTTTCCATGCCATAATCCCTGAGCAAGTTTTTGTTTGCATAGATTACGGTTGGATTGGGGATGATGAAATCGTTCGCCGCGAACAGCAATATACCGTTTACCGCCAGCGTATCGTTCATCGATTGATTCCAGTAAGGTTTGGATAAATCGACGTGAGGCATTTTGTTCCAATTTCTCACAAGCTGGGACTGCGCGAATGTGTTGAGGTCGCACATCGGGTGTATAAGCGCCAAATCGTATGAGCCGTCGCCCGCCATGACCGAATTTTTGACCATTGGCAGCACTTGCTTTATTTCATCCTTGCCTTTTGCTATCATTATTTTGTTGAACCTGATATTCAGCCTGTCTTCAATCGCCTTGTCCCGCTTGAACATGGCGTCGTTCATCACGTCGCCGCTTTCTTCGTCCGAAAACAAATAATCTTCGTACATTCCCCATTCGGGATACAGGATATTGAATTGGATGCCTCCGTAGTCTTTTTCGGGAACTTCGGGTTCGGGGAAAGGTTCGGCCACCTCGGCGGCCATATTCCCCTCGGCAGAATTCGGCGGAAAGTCATTTTCGCTATCTGTTTTGCCGGAATCCGAGCTGCCCTCGGGCGCAGAGCAGGAAACCGCCGCCGGCAAAAATGCCAGAACCGCCAAAATCAAGATAGATATGGCCATATTTTTTCGTTTCATTTTGTTTTCCCTCATTTATTCAATTTATTCAATTGTTTTTTGTTTTTGCGCTTTTTTATCCGGCGGATTTTCCCGGTTTGGGCGAAACCGCGTTTTGCATAAGATTTTCCCCGTACATATGATACCGGTAGCCGCGCATATCCAAATAATCCCCGTCCCATTGCTCCACATATCGGCAGCATATGTATTTATTCGAAGAATCGCCCGTTTTGACAGGCGCAAGCGCGGCGTAGTCCGGGCCGCGCCACTCAGATTCTTCTTCGTATGACATTATGAGCAAACGCCCGAAAAAAACGTAGCGACCGATGGTTTCGACCAATACCCAATCGCCCCCGTCTTGATAATAGCGGTCGGAAAAAGTGAAAGTCCCATCCGGGCGAAATTCCAGGCCGTTCCAGTAGGAAACGATGGAATGGGTCGTTTCGCCGATGACTGCGTCCTTGCGGTACTCCCCCTGGTCGCCGGATTCCCAAAAGCCGGTTTGGCCATGTATGGGATCGCCCGAATAAATATACGCCGTTTCGCCGCCGAAAATGCCGCGCGCCGCCCCGCCTCCGATTTCGTTCAATATTGCGTACAGGGGGATATAGTATTGGGCGCTGTCCGAACCGCCGTTTTTGCGCGCGCTGACGGGCAGCTTGATGGTATCCGCGTAATTTGCGCCTTTCAGTTCGTTCGCGGCGACTCTCATATCGCCGCTCCCGTCCGAAAAAATCAAATTGATGCCGTCGCCCGAACTCCTGTATGCCCATTCCAAATAAATGCTGTTTTCATTTTGGTGTACCACCGGCGGCCCGAACCCCGGAAGATACAGCATATCATTCGCGGCCCCGTCCCATGCCGCCACATCCACGAGTATCATCAGGCAGCGATCCCCGCTCCCATCCTCAAATTCGTCCCAGGCGAAATTTTGGCCGTCGATTTCATGCCCGTTGAACCAGCAAGGCGCGTCAAACCTGAAAAATGCGGGGTCAAACGGCGTTTCAAATGTTTCGGGCGCGGCGGGAGACGGCGCATCCGCGTCGGCTGCGGCGCCGTATATCCCATTTATTTCTATTTCTTTTACCTCGAATACGATATTGCGCCGGTGGTGTATCGTATGGCAAGCAAAATAATCGCCCTTGAATTTTATTTCTTTGCCTACGCAGTCTTTCAGGCTTATGCCATTTGTCGAATATAGGTGTATTTCGGTTTCGGGATCTTCTCCCAAATCCTCATAATCGGCCAATTTGCTTTTCAGTGTTTCAAGCTGCGCTTCTCCCACGTCGGCGTAATAATATGTGATCCATTCCTCCTGCCCGTCGTGGTAAAACTGTCCCTCGCGGACAATCCCGCCAAACCAGCCGCTCTCGCCGTTGCTGTCCGGCGGATTTGTCGAATTGTTTTGCCCGTAGGCTTCCTCAAACGTTTTTCCGGCAAATTCCCAGGCGCTTGTCGTTCCGTTTTCGTTTTTCGCCACGATTTTTCCATTGGGATAATCGCTCAAATCATATTGGTATTTTTCATAAAAAGCGTCATGGATGCCATGCAAGCCGTCTTCGGCGCTTTCAGGCACGTAATATGTCACGGAGTAGTCGAAAGCGTTTAGGGCGGACGCTTCCTGCACATATCTGCTTTCAGTTTTTTCATAGCCGAAAACGCTGTAAAAAATCGGTTTTCCCCCATCGTATTCAAAACAAATGAAAACGGAGGATTCGCTGTCGGGGTTTCCGTTTTGGCCCGTATGACGCCAAACCCCGCTTAATTTTGACCAAAGGGCGTCGATTTGCGCTTTTTCCTCATTTTCGGAAAATGGGCTTTGCACCGGCTCTGCCGGCGGCGCCGTTGTCAAATTGCCGATTTTGCAAGCGAAAAGAGGCATTGCCAATATAAGCGCGGCTGCAAGCAATAATTTTTTCATAGTTTTCCCCCTAAATGGTTTTCCGTTTTTTATGGTTCGTATTTTTCTATATTATACTGCAAATATACCATAAAAGTTCCATCGTTTCAAAGTGAAAACTAATCTATTTTTATTTTGAAAATAACCGGATTTTCGCTCTTCACGGATTTTGTGCCGATTGTCAATTTTTCGTCCGTCAGTTCATATTCGGGCTTTTCGTCAAATCCCAGCACGCTTATGTCGCGTATGAATCCGTAAAAAATATTTGATTTTGCGCCGAGCGATTTGATGTTTATTATTCCGTTTTCAGGATATTTCAGCGCAATTGCGTATAAATTGCCGCCGTTTTGAGTGAATCTTATATCCTCGTCCGTGAAACATTTTTCTTTTGCATCCGTGAAATCCCCCTCCCGCGTGAACACCTCCGTCGGACCCTCACCGAATACTTTGAAAGTATTGGCGTTATATATCGCTTCGCCGTTGATTTTGAGCCAATCGCCTATCTCGCACAGGACTTTTTTTTCTTCGTCTGCGATCGTTCCGTCGGCTTTAGGCCCGACATTTAACAGCATACAGCCGTTTTTGCTCACTATATCGACAAAATCCCTGAGTATCTCGGGGGTTTTCTTGAAATCGTTGTTTTCGGTATATCCCCATGAATTGCGCGCTATCGAGGTGTCCGTCTGCCAAGGGAACGGCTTTAAATCGCCGAACTGGCCGCGTTCCACATCTATGACGGCGGAACCGAACATCATGGCGTCGAATTTATACTGTATAATGCCGATTTTGCCCCATTCTTCCATTTTGTTGTAATAATAGGCGGCGAACTTTTTCAGGTAAGGTTTTAAAGGTTCGACTTGAATCCACCAATCGAAAAAGAAAGTGGCGGGCTTGTAGCTATCGACGATTTCGCAGCACCGCACAAGCCAGTCTTCGGCAAATCTTCTGCTCAAATTTTTATGCTCCGGCGACATGAAAGTCATGGGATTTTTGCTGCCGAGGTCGTCGTTTTCCGGCATGGAGGGCCAATACAAATCGCCTTCTCTGAGGTTTTGGCCCACGTCCGAATCGAATTTTTTGCCTCCGTTCATAAACCACCAGTGTTCTATTCTGTGGCTCGATACGCCCAGCCGTATGTCGCGCTTGTCAGCTGCGGCCTTTATCTCCCCGAGAATGTCGCGTTTTGGCCCTTTCTCAAATGCGTTCCAATGCGATATGCCTGATTTATACATTTGGAAACCATCGTGATGTTCGGCGACGACAGTGTGAAATTTTGCGCCGGCTTTCTCGAATAGGTCCAGCCATTCGTCCGGGTCGAATTTTTCGGCCTTGAACATCGGGATAAAATCCTTGTACCCGAATTTTTTGTGTTCCCCGTAAGTCTTGGCGTGATATTCAAACTCTTTTGAGCCTTTTATGTACATGGCCCTGGGATACCATTCGTTGCCGAATGCCGGCACGGAATAAACTCCCCAATGCGCGAACGTCCCGAATTTGCTTTTCGCGTACCAATCGGGCACTTCTATGTTTTTCAGCGAATCCCAGTCGTCCTTGTATTTCCCGTTTTTTATGACATTGTCGATTTTTTCAAGATATGCTTTTTTATCGATTTTTCCCATAATATCCCCCTATTTGTTGTTTTATGCGAAGTTGCCGGCGATCGGCGCCAACGAACTGTCACCTTTGTCCCAGTTTACCCATTATAATATATTTATTCGGTTTTGTCAAGAAATCAATGTTGATTTTTCCTTGAAAATGCGATATAATGTAAGTGTTTTGAAATTAAAATTGGAAAAGGGGAAAAATACAATGAAGTATGCATTACATTCTGTCAGTTATGCAGGCATATGGCAAGGTCAGGCAAAACTTTCAATCGAGGATTTCATACAAAAAGCGGCGTGGCTGGGATATGGCGGCGTGGAAATCATGGCGAAACGCCCTCATTTCTCGCCGATCGACATAGATGACGCAAAACTGCGCTCTATCGGGGAATTGCTGAAAAACGAAGGGTTGGAATGTGCCTGTATCGCCGGATATACGGATTTTTTGCTCGGCGGGGATTCAATGGTTGCGGCTGTGGAGCTGCAAATCATGTATGTTGAGCGGCTCTGCGCCATGGCGAAAGAACTTGGCTGCAATTTAGTGCGCGTTTTTACAGGGTACGAAAACAAAAACATGAATTATCAGCGGCAATGGAAAATATGCGCGGACGCTTTGAAAGAATGCGCGAAACGAGCCGCAAAGCACGGGGTTGCAATCGGGGTGCAGAATCATCACGACATAGGCGCGGAACATCATTCAATGAAGGACTTTATCGCAGATGTCGGAGAAGATAATTGTTTGCCGATGTTTGACGCATGGGTTCCCGCGCAAATGGGAGCGGATTTGAAAGAAGCCGTTTCGTCCATGGGCAGGATAGCCTACACTACGGCCGCCGATTATGTCCGCGTCCCGAAATATAATTACAACCCTGATTTGGTGGCTTATTCCAAGGGAAATGATATGTTGAGAGCCGTCAAGATGGGCGATGGGTTTATAGATTACAGAGAATTTTTCAAAGCATTGATATCGACGGGCTACGACGGGTATATCGCCTACGAAATTTGTTCGCCGATCCGCGGCGGAGGTTCCATTGAGGTTTTGGACAGCTATGCCAAGCATTTTCTCGATTACATGAATGGTTTTTTGTTATGAACGGCTTTTAGAAATTAACTAAATAACGCCCATAATTCAACCTATGATTTTATTTTAGAACTTTACCGAACAATACCGTTATTGACTAATTATGTTGCGCGGTTTATATAAATATAAGGGTATGTCGTCAAAAATCTTGTTTTCAGCCCAAAAACAAAACACAAGGCAATCTGCGAATCCCGCACATTGCCTTGTGTCTAAGTGGTCGGAGTGATGTGATTTGAACACACGGCCTCTTGGTCCCGAACCAAGCGCTCTACCAAACTGAGCCACACCCCGAAATTATGCGTTTTTAAATTGATGGTGCGGGAGATGGGACTTGAACCCACACACCTGTGAGGGCGCCAGAACCTGAATCTGGTGCGTCTGCCATTCCGCCACTCCCGCACTTCCTGCAGAAAACCCCGCTGATAACCGCAGGGTTCCGCATGGTGCGGTCGACGGGACTTGAACCCGTATGTCGAAGACACACGCCCCTCAAACGTGCGTGTCTGCCAATTCCACCACGACCGCATTATATATATTATACCGTTTTCGAGGGTTCATGTCAAGGGTTTTTTGAAAATAATAAATATTTTTTTTCAAAAAACCTATTGACATTTTTGTTGTTTTTGGATATGCTATGTATATAGCCAAAAAAATTTGTCAAGGAGGGATTTGTCATGAATCTATCGTCAACGTTAAAATTAAATAACGGAGTGGAAATACCTGTCCTCGGCCTCGGCACATATCAGATAGGGGATGAAAGCGCCACATATGAAGCCGTCAGATATGCGCTCGACGCGGGATACAGGCATATTGACACGGCGGCGGCGTATTACAACGAAACCGGCATAGGCAAAGCGATCAAAGACAGCAAAATAAATCGCGAGGACATTTTTATCACGACCAAACTGTGGAATGAAGACCAGCGTCAGGGAAATCAATACAAGGCATTTGAACAAAGCCTCGAACGGCTTGGCGTCGACTATATTGACCTATACCTCATTCACTGGCCCGTCAAAGAAAAAATCGCCGAATCATGGAAAATCCTCGAAAAGATATACAAAGAAAACAGAGCCAGGGCTGTCGGGGTATGCAATTTCCTCATACATCACCTGGAAGAAATTTTCGCCGCGTCAGATTTGATTCCCGCCGTAAATCAAGTCGAATGCCACCCTTGGCTGACGCAAGTCGAACTCGCGGATTATTGCCAAAAAAAAGGCATGATATTTGAGCCCTGGAGCCCCTTCGGGGTCGGCGCGCTTCTCGGCGACGAAACTTTGATATCAATCGCAAAAAAATACAATAAGTCTGCGGCGCAGCTGATTTTAAAATGGGGATTGCAGAGGGGATTTATAAACATACCAAAGTCGGCAAACAAAGACAGAATACAGCAAAACACGGAAATTTTTGATTTTGCGATAACCGGCGAAGATATGTCTGAAATTTTCAAATTGAACATAGGCAAAAGAGTGGGCGCGCATCCCGACACATTCACCTTTTGAATCGATATCGATCAAAAAAGATTGTCCATTATATTTTCGACGTCGTTTATCATGGCAATCGCCGAACTGTACTGGATTTCAAACTTATCGGATTCACCAGTATCTTCCGGATATAGGATGAGTCCGATTCTTTTTTCAAAATTATCGGGTTTTAGGGCAAAATGCCCGGCAACGCTCAGATTGTGCCCATCGCCCGGAAAATATATATCGTTCGCCGCGCAAAGCGCCTGCATTATATCATGCACTATATTCGCGCTTAGAGACGCGAGAAATACTACGTCTTTTCTGTCGGTTTTATTTCTATAGTGATAATCGTTCTTCCAGTATTTCAGCCTGCCCATATGTTTGTTTATCACTGCCGTTTTCATTTCCTGCGGATACGGTTCCATTCGTTTTTTCCAATCTGCGGCTATATTATATGGATCTTCTATTATCTGCTGATTGTATATATCTGTCGGAAGGTAATATCCCCATACTGTCCACTCAACCATTTCCGGTTCAAGATTCCCGGAAAGCCATTTGTTTAATTTCTCGTCTATTTCCGATATGCCCCTCATCCATACGCTGTCTATCCTAAGGCCGCGTTTTTCCCAATATTCCATATGTTGGGTGTATACGGCATAATTTTTATCCCAACGCCCGCCTTTTACAAAATCGTCGGCGTAAAGCCGGAAATCCACATCGGAATTAATGTGATTCAATCCTTTTCCTATTGAGCCGCCGATAGTTATCGCATACTTTCCGTCTGCGAAATCCCTGATCATCGGAAGGCAATATTCTATCAATTCTTTTAACATAACAAACTTTTTCCCATATTTTAGATATGTTTTATATATTCCACATTGGTGCGGGCAACAGGACTTGAACCTGCACGGGTTTCCCACCGGATCCTAAATCCGGCGCGTCTGCCAATTCCGCCATGCCCGCTTTTGTTGAGATCAGCCGGCGGCTGTTTTTTAGCCGCTGCTTTCGGTGGCGTTCAAATCCACATCCTCCACTTTCCTGTATTCGTCGTATCTTTCTATCGCGCTTTTCAAGATCGGCTCCAAAAACGTCGTTCCGTTCTCGGTCTTCACGGCTCCGGGATAAACCACGATCGCCACTTCGTAATCATGGAGGCTAAACAGCGTTTCCGCGTATTTTTTGAAAGTTTTTTCATCCATGTCTGCGGCGACGATGCTATCTTTTATTTTTTCGTATATTTCGTCCGCCCTCGCCAAATTTTCAACGGTCATTTTTTGTTTTATGAATTCCCGCAAAAAATTTATCTGTGTCGCGTCGCGGTTGTATTGGTCGTTCTTGTAATTTTTGTATCTGAGTATCTGGATTGCGGCAGCCCCGTCGATCACCGCCGCCCCGCTTTCATTTGTTTCCTGTTCGCTTTTTTTGATGTTTATGATGTTTCGGTTTGTCGTTTCCTCGGTTTCTTCCGGTTCTTCCGCCTCATCGGTGGGGGGGTTGGTGGTGCTCGAATCATATGGCACCGGCTTGTAATACATATCCTCGAGTATGGCGTACTCCATTTCGCCCAATGAATCTATGATCACTTCGACGCTGTCATAATCCAGGACAAAACAATAATCGGCGGTCATTCCCGTATATGACCATACAGTCTTCTTCACAAGCTCCACTCCGCCGTAGGAATAAACCGACCCGAGGCAAAGCACGAATCCGTCGGCTTCGACTTTCAGGTTGCATGGCAGCGAGGAGACCATGATAGTCCTGGTTTTCGCGTTTATGTTTATGAGAAAAATCGAGTCGGCTTCTTTTCTCGCGGAAATTGCGTCTGTTTCATAGTCCTTGGGCTGGGACTGCCCGTCGTCGATCCCCAAAACCAGAACCGTGAACACGTTCGTGTCGAGGTTTTCCGAGATGACGGAGTTGTTTTCCGTGGTCTTTTCGGTATCCCCATTTTCGGCCAGGGGCTGCGAGCCGGTGAATCCGGTTAAAATTTCGTTGATGAAACCTGTCAAAAAATATGCGGCGATGCCGAACACTATCAAAGTGATGAACAGCGATATGAAAAAATTCCTCAGGCTCGACAGCATCGTTATGTAATCCCTCCCTTATTGGTTTTCCGGCGCGAGTTTCGATGTTTGCGCTTATCGATTGGCGGTTATGCATTTTGCCTCGAAGCAGTTTTGCTCCACGCCCTTTATTTTCGCCCTCATGTAATGTTCTTTTGTTTCCGGCCCGGACGGCGCCGCAGCCCTGCTTATCCTGATAATCTGGCCGAACCGCGCCTCCCCGATATAGTTTACATCGAGGGACAAGAGCCTTTTTTTGCTTTCCGGCGAAACCGTTTCGTCGTCTGAGTATAAATTGTCGCATATGAGGTCGATGTAGCGCGTGTTGTTCATATGGAAATTCGTGTCGATGTCGGAATACTTGACCGCGTATTCGGCGGGCCCATCCATTTCTTCCGGCATATTGAAGCGCTTCTGAACCGAAAACGTGGGTTTTTCGTCGTCGTAGGCGTTCAAAATGTCTTTGTAATCGGCAGGGCGCACAATGATTTTTTCTTTGACGCCGAGCAGCACCCATTCCGAAACCGCTTCGACTGCCAAATTTTCCCCCTTGAATATCCGGTAATTCCTCGGGAATATTATAGTCCTCGGAGGGTTGGCCCATGTTTCGACTTGTATTATGTCGTCCTCGAATATTTCCTCGTGATATACAAAACTCATTTTCGTGAGTATGAAGGCGAGGTTTCTTTCATTCAGATATTTTGGCGAAGGCCCCCAGGCTTTCAGCGCGTTCCACGCCGTTTCCTGCATATATCTCGCGATATAGGCGGGTTTAAGGACATTGGCATAATCCGTGTAGTAATAGTGAACCTTGTATTCTTGCGACCATTTCATAATTTTTTCAAAATCCCCCCGAGAAGTTTCGCGCAGGCCTCTGCATCGCCCATGTCGCACATCTCGACCCCTGTGTGGATGTATCGCGTTGGTATGGAAATCGCCCCGGCTATGCTTCCCGCGCCCGCAGACTGCATCGCCGCCGTGTCCGTGCCCCCTGCGTCCATGATTTCCGATTGGTATGCAATGTTGTTTTCCTTGGCGGTCTTCATCAACAAATTCACCATTTCCCTGTGGCATATCGCCGAGCGGTCCATCAGCTTTATCGCCGCCCCTCCCCCGAGTTTTATCGCCATTGGGGCGCATTCGGGAGTGTCCCCGGTATCGGTCACGTCGACTGCTATGGAATAGTCGGGCATTATGCCCTGCGCGGCCGTCCTGGCGCCGCGAAGCCCCACTTCTTCCTGGGCGGTGAATACAAAATACAGATCGCAGCCGTGCCCCGCGCCCTTCATGTCCATGAGAACCCGGATCAGCGCCGCGCACGCGATTTTGTCGTCGAGCTTCGAAGCGGCGATCCTGCCGTTTGAAAGTTTTATGATTTTTGGCGCCAGGGTGCAGGCATCCCCGATCTTTATCTTGGAAGCGGCATCCGCCTTGCATGTCGCGCCTATGTCCACATAAAATTTTTCGGCTTTGAAATCGCCCGGCTTTGTTTTGCCTTCGGGCACGATCACGCCGGAAAGCCCGTTTTTGAACAAGACTTCGCCGTATGCCGCAGCCGTCCAGTCTATTCCTCCCACCGGGCTTATTTTTACGAACCCATCATCGTCGATAAAAATGGCGATAAACCCTATTTCGTCCATGTGGGCGGCGACCATCGCCTTTTTCGCGCCGCTTCTGCCGCTTTTTTTCAGGGCGATGAGGTTTCCCAGCGCATCGCCGTATATCTCGTCGGCATAAGGTTCCGCCGCTTTGCGTATTGTATCCGATATATTTTCTTCGTCGCCCGAAACCGAAACGGTTTTTGTGAGTTCTTTCAATATGTTCAGCACTGTTTTGCCCTCTCCGTGTATATTTTACGCGATAAATGTGAAATTTTCAAACATACTCTTGAAATAATTTTAAAACTCTGATATAATTTAAGCTGCAGCGCAACAATTTTAATTTAAATGAGGAGATCTATTTATGTCAACGGTAAAATTTTCTTCCATGGCTTTTTCCCGCTGGGACCAAAGCGAAACGCTCCCCGCCAAATTCAGGCGTTTGCTGGAAGGCTCCGGGCTTGCGGAAAAAATAGGCGGCAAGAGCGTCGCGATAAAGATGCACGTGGGAGCGGGAACGAGTTTCAGCACGATTCCGCCGGTATTTATCAGGATATTGGTGGATTACGTCAAAAAATCCGGTTCGAGGTGTTTTATCACCGACCATTACATCCACGGCCGCCACCCCGAGGAACGCGGTTACACCGCTTCCAACCTCGGCTGCGAAGTGCTGGAGGGAGCCGGGTTTTTCGGCAAATATTTTTACACCCGCGAAGTCGATTTCAAAAAACTCAGGCACATCGACGTATCCGGGCTGATAGGGGATGCCGAATTTTTGATAAACTTTTCGCACGTGAAGGGGCACGGAGCCTGCGCATTCGGCGGAGCGGTGAAGAACATCGCGATGGGTTGCGTCACCGACAGGACGCGCGGAGAAATCCATTCGCTGGAGGGCGGCATAAAATGGGACAAGGACAAATGCACCCGCTGCGAGCAGTGCCTCCAGTCCTGCAACCACCACGCCAACAAATTCGAAAACGGCGAATATCAGATGTTTTACCACCATTGCACTTTTTGCCAGCACTGCGTCAAGGTCTGCCCGGCCGAAGCCCTGGTGGTCACCGACCAGAACAACGAGGATTTCAACGAGGGCATGGCCATATGCACCAAAGAAGTGCTGGACACCTTCAATCCCGGCAACCATTACCATATAAACGTGCTAACTTCGATAACCGCGCTGTGCGACTGCTGGGGGATGACCACGCCCGACCTTGTGCCGGATATTGGGATAATGGCAAGCGACGACATCGTGGCGCTCGAAAAAGCCAGCATGGACGCGATAAAATTCGAAAACCTGATCGAAACCGGCGTGCCGAAAGGCCACAGAATGGGAAATGTCGGCCACTTGTTCCAACGGCTGCACGGCAAAGACCCCTACGCCCAGCTCGAAAAGCTCGTGAAGTACGGGCTCGGCTCGACCGATTACGAGATCGAGCCCGCAGAATAGCGGATCCCATGAGAAAAACGGCGCCGGCCCGATTTTTTGCCGGCGCTATTTTTTTGCCGGTTGAAGTTCGAGGATCCAGTTGTATTTGTCTTCGATCGTCCCGTACTGTATGCCGGTGATCGTATCATACAGCCGCCTGGCTATGGGCCCTATTTTGCCTCCGTTTATTTCGATTATCTCGCCATTGGAGTTTAGCGTCCCAATGGGCGAAATCACGGCTGCGGTTCCGGTGCCGAAAGCTTCGCTGAGCGTGCCGTTTTTGTCCGCTTCGATAATTTCGGACAAAGCCAGCTTGCGCTCTTCGACTGCATAGCCCCAGTCTTTCAGCAGCGCTATAACGGAATCCCTGGTGACGCCCGGCAGTATGCTTCCGTCGAGGCTCGGCGTTATGACTTTGCCGCCGATGGCAAACATGACGTTCATCGTGCCGACTTCGTCGACATATTTCCTCTCCACCCCGTCAAGCCACAAAACCTGCGTGTATCCGATTTTTTTGGCTTTGTCCTGCGCTTTGAGCGAAGCGGCGTAATTTGCGCCCGCTTTGGCGAATCCCAGCCCGCCTTTCACCGCCCTCACATACTCGTTTTCCACATAGATCTTCACAGGGTCGATGCCCTCGGGATAATATGCCCCCACAGGCGAAAGTATTATGATGAACAGGTAAGAAGACGAAGGCTTGACCCCGATGAAAGGGTCGGTGGCGATCACAAAAGGCCTGATGTAGAGCGAGTGTTCGGGCTCGCCCGGGATCCAGTCGGAGTCGAAGCTCACAATTTGCTTTATCGCCTCGAGCGCGAATTCGGGATCGAGCTCGGGGATGCAGAGCCTCTCGCAGGTCCAGTTCATGCGCGCCACGTTTTTCTCCGGCCTGAACAGCCGGATTTTCCCGGATGAAGTCCTGTACGCCTTGAGCCCCTCGAACAGCTCCTGCCCGTAATGGAAGACCATCGCAGCGGGCGAAAGCGATATGTTCCCATAGGGGACGATGCCGGGGTTGTTCCAGCCCTTATCTGCGCTGTATTCCATTACAAACATATGATCCGAAAAATTTTTGCCGAAAAGCATATCTTCGGGCGGCGGCTTTACTTTTGGCTGGTTTGTCTTTTCGATTTTTATATCTTTTGCCGTTAATTTGGTTGACATGGTATTTCCTCCGTGTTATCTGTTGTCCCTCCATTATACGACATTTCGGGTCGAAAGTCAACACATTTTTCGCATTAATTTAATAATGCCCGGATAAATTCGAGGCATCTGTTCAATTTTTCGAAATCCATCCCCGTTTCCTTCATCGCCCCGCTCGCCTCGAGCGTGAACGAGCCCTTGTAATTTGTTCTTTTCAAAAAACCAGAAAGGTGCGAAAAATCGATTTCGCCTTCCCCGGGCGGCAAAACGGGGCGGAGCTTCGACCAATCCATATAACCGCCTTTGTAATCGGCTATGTGAAAATGCGGCACGAGCCCGTTGTCCCACAAAAAGCGGGCTTCGCAAGTGGCTTTCACCATTTTGTGGAACTCGGCGTGCCGCACGTCGATTGTGAACTTCATCGCGCTCTTGTATGTTTCGTAGAGTTTTTCCATGTGAGCGAGCGCGTTGTACGTGTTGCAGACCACGTTTTCCACCGTCAGGGTCAAATTGTATTTTCCCGCAGTTTCGAGCAGGCCGGCGTAGGCTTTTATGTTTTCGCCCATATTTTTGTCGGATGCGTGCCCGCCCCACAAGTGCAAGACGAGCAGCTTCGCGCCAAGCGAGGCGGCGAGGCGGCAATCCAGTTCGAAAATGCGCCGCGCCTCCTCCATGTCGCCGGGATTGTTTTGGCTGATCTTGTCGCCTATGTATTTGTCCATGTGCAGGGTTTCGAAATTTATGCGGAAAGGCGCCAGAAACGAAGCGATTTTATCCGTTTTTTCCTCGTCGTTCCAAAACGGCTCCGTCATGAACTCGTAGCCGTCGCAGTCTATGCTTTCGGCGTACTTTGGTATCAGCGTGTAGTCGAAATCATTGAGCCTGCCTATTATCGTCCCCGTGGAGCACAAAATTTTGTTTTCGTTTCGGTTCATAAAAATTCCCCAAAATTTTTTTCAAATCTTTATCAATCTTTTCTGTATATGTCGTTCATCTGTATCATATGTTCGCCGGTCAGCCCGTATTCTTCCGCCACTGCGGAAAACATCGCCACTTTTTGTTCTTCGGTCAAAACGGGCAAAGTCACGGTCACGCTGTCCCCGAGATATATTTCCTTTTCGTCTTCGCCAGTCAGGCTCTCTTTGTAGGGGATGGAACCCTTTTCTATTTTCAGGACTTTGGTTCCCGCCGCCGTCTCGATGACGCTTTTTATCCCGTCCAAGTCGGATTCGGCTATTTCCATGGCCATATGGCATTTGAACAAAGTGATGTTTGGCTCATATATTTTGTTTCTTTTCAGCAGTTTCGCCGCCGCGAAGATTCCGACGGCAAGCGCGGCCACGACGGCGACTGCAATAAATATTATCCTGCTTTTTTTGTTCACTTACGGTCCTTTCCCGAAATTTCAAAACGGATTTTCGGTTTTGTACAAAATGCCCTTGGGTTGATTGTAGTTTATGTCGGTCACTCCGATGAGCTTCAGAAGCTCAAACAGGTATTTGCCGCATTTGGCAAAACCCACTCCGCTGTGGTGGGGGAACTGCTTCTGGATCAGCACGTGCCGGTAGAACCTCGCCATTTCCTTGACTGCTATCACCCCTATACCCCCAAACGATTTGGAAGGGATTTCGAGGGTTTCGCCCTGGGCGATGTATGAGCGCAAGAGGCCGTCTTTGGAACTTTGCAGCCTAAACAGGGTTATATCGGAAGCTGCGATGTCGCCTTCGAGCGCCCCCCTTGACATATACGGCTCGCTGTCGGGCTCGAGCAGGCGCTTCATGATCAGCTGGTGGGTGAGCGCGCTCGATTTCAGCCGGCATACCGGGGTGTTCCCGCAGTGGAATCCCATGAACAAGTCGTTTGGCGCATAATCTTTCGCAAGGCTTTTGTGGGCCTCGTACAAATCGGTTGGCACCGTGTTGTTTATGTCTAACAGGGTCACGCTCTCGCCGGTTATGGCTGTGAGTATGTATTCGGTGAGCGCCCCGTAAATATCCGTCTCGCAGGCTATCGGTATCCCCTTTGACGCAAATCTCGAATTTACGTAACAGGGCACAAAGTGGAACATGGTCTGGAATGCGGGCCAGCACTTGTTGGCAAAAGCCACATAGCTTGAAGCGCCGAGATTTTTTTCCTTCCAATCTTCCAGGGTGAGCTCGTACTGGGCGAGGTTTGGTATCACCTTCGGGAAATGGCAGACGCTGTTTTTAAGGTCTTCCTCTATTTCCTTGATTTTATCGGGCAGGCGCTTGTCGTCGGAGTGTTTGTTGTACGCCTCGAACAAATCGAGCTCGCTGTTTTCCTGCACTTCGACGCCCAAATCGTAAAGGGGCGCGATCGGCGCGTTGCAGGCCAAAAAGTCGAATGGCCTCGGCCCGAAAGCGATTATTTTTAGCCCCTTGACGCCGAGATATGCCCTTGCGACAATTTCGAATTCCGCTATCATGCAGGCCACTTCGCAGGCATTTCCCACGGGATATTCGGGGATATACACATTCAACCCGCGCAGCGCGAGATTGTACGACATGGAGAGCATCCCGCAATACGCGTCGCCCCTCTCGCTGCTCAGCACATCCGTCGATTCCTCCGCCGCCCCCACGAACATCGCCGGGCCGGCGAATTTTTGCGCGAGCATGGTTTCCGGCCCTTCGGGCCCGAAATTGCCCAGAAACACCACGAGCGCATTCACTTTGTTTTCATTAAGGTCGGATATCGCCTTCATCGCGTCGTTTTCGTTTTCCACGATTATTTTGCAATTATGGATTTTCACGCCCTTTTCGCCAAGGGATTTAACCACCGCTTCCCTTCTTTTTTCGCTGAGCGTCGAAACGAAGCAGTCGCGGCTCACCGCCACTATCCCGAGTTTCACGGCCGGGATGTTCTTTGTGCTGATTTTAAATGACATATTGTTTTCCTCCAAAAATTATTTTTGTTTTTTGTTATTGTTTGTTCGATTTGATTTCTTTGAGCCTTTTCATCACGTCGTTTTGGCCCCTGCCGAAATAGTCGTGCAGGATTTTGTACTCGGCGTACAGCTTTTCGTAAATTTTCGCGTTTTCGGGATTAGGGGTGTAAACCCTGTCGGACAGCGATCCCATCGCCCGCGATGCTTCGCCTATCGTGTCATAGCCGCCTTTTTGGCCGCCCGCCGCCACCGCGCCGAATATAGCCGAGCCTAAGGCGGGGGCTTGCGCCGAACCCGCTATCTTGATTGGCAGGTTTATCACGTCGGCGTAAACCTGCATCGTCCGCGGGTCTTTTTCGGCGATTCCGCCCGCCGCGAAAACGCGCTTCACTTCTATGTTGTTTTGCCTGAAGGTTTCGAAGATCATCTTCGTGCCGTATGCGGTGGCCTCGACGAGCGCTTTGTACATTTCCTCGGGTTTGGTCAACAGCGTCATGCCGAGAAACATCCCGGTCAGATCTATGTCGACCAACACAGACCTGTTGCCATTCCACCAGTCGAGCGCGATGAGCCCCGACTCGCCCGGCTTTATTTCGCCCGCTTTTTTGGATATATACGCGATTTTGTTTTCCTCGTCCCCTCCGACGAAATTCTCGGCGAACCACGCGAAATGGTCGCCGACGCAGGATTGCCCCGCTTCATAGCCGTAAAAGCCCGGAAGTATTCCGTCCTCGACGACCCCGCACATTCCCGGGACGATCTTTTCGCGGCTGCCCAGCAGCATATGGCAGGTCGATGTGCCCATGATCATCAGCATGTCGCCCTCTTCGGATATCCCCACTGCGGGCACTGTGACGTGCGCATCCACGTTGCCCACCGCGACCGCCGCGCCTTCGCAGAGCCCGTAGCGCTCTGCCGCTTCTTTTGTAACTCCGCCCGCTTTTGAACCGATCGGGCTGACCGGGCAATTCAATTTGTCCTCGACCACATTTTTTAGCTTCGGGTCAAGCGCCGCGAAAAATTCCCTTGATGGGTATCCCTCGCGCTTGTGCCACATCGCCTTGTATCCCGCAGTGCAGGAATTTCTGGTCTGGACCCCGGTAAGCTGCCAGATTATCCAGTCTGTCGCCTCGATGAAATAGGCCGCTTCGGAATATATTTCCGGCGCTTCTTCGCAAACTTGGAAAATTTTGGCGAAGAGCCATTCGCTCGATATTTTGCCGCCGTATCTGGATAGCCAGGCTTCGCCGCGCTTTTGGGCGGTTTCGTTGATTTGCGTGGCGTATTTCTGGGCGGCGTGGTGTTTCCAGAGCTTGACGTAGGCGTGGGGGTTTTCTTTGTGTTTTTCCTCGAAGCAAAGCGGGCGGCCGTTTTTGTCCACGGGCAAGACCGTGCAGGCGGTGAAGTCTATGCCCAGCCCGATTATGTCGGCGGGGTCGATTTTTGCCTCTGCGATCACGGATTTCACGACTGTCCCAAACGAGTCCAAATAGTCCTGCGGGTGCTGCAGGGCGTAGTCCGGCGGCAGCTTTTTGCCCGAATAAACCATCGTCTCGTCTATGACCGCGTGTTTGTAAGCATCCGAAACGGTGGCTATCTCCTCCCCGGTGGCGACGTCCACGAGCAGCGCGCGCGCGGAAAGCGTCCCAAAATCCACGCCTATCGAATATTTTGCCATATGCGAAAAACCTCTTTTCTTTTTGCAATTTAAACCGGATTGAACCAGATACGAAGATTATATCACATATATGCGATTATGGCAATATGTTTTTTGTAAAATATTATAATATTCATAGTTTTCGCGAAAAAAGGATAAAAAACCCAAAAAACTAATGCTTGGAACATAATATCGAGGTTTGGCATCATTTTGATACCAAACCTCAAAACCGTATTCCGAATGTTAGTTCTTGATTTTGTTTTGGTTTCCGAAATGGAAATAATTAAAGAAAACAGATTGCATTTTTCAATTCATATTTTCATCGCCATTTTCCGCAAATCAAACTCTATTTTGCCGCTTGTCGCCAAGATGTTTTCCAAGGATTGCGCCGGCAGTTTTTTTTCGCCGAAAAAACATGCAACTTCGTTCGAGCCTTGCTCTATGTACCAATGCTCTGTTTTGCCGCCGGTCGAATATAGGTTGAATTTGAAGTTCTTTTCCGCGTCCGAATTGCCTTCCGACCATATTTCGATCACCAAGTCGGGGCAGCCGGCAGTTACAGTTTCAAATTCATTTGCCACAAACGGATTGTTTTTGAACAAGACAAAATCCGGCTGGACATATTCCAAGTGATTTATTGTGGTTTTTGTGAAATGCCCAATATTTTCCAATGCGTCGATATCCACCAAACGGCAGATTTCATTGGATTTTCTTTTCGATCCCCAATGCGCCAAAGCGCACTCGGATGTGAGAATATCGACATCGTCAAAGCTGTCCACGCCGGATATTTT